>OHTK01001096.1_pt1 | contig 9513 bp, 7 predicted proteins | sample 1578931 | NCBI WGS metagenome assembly OHTK01 (sample SAMEA3879553, study PRJEB24766) | human gut metagenome | biome: human-associated habitat; feature: feces | place: USA | collected 1985/1987 | reverse complement strand
CTCGCGCGAATTGAACCGGCGGGCGCCCGGATGTTCGGCATTCCAGCCGCATTCGCAATAAATGCAATCGAAGCTACACAACTTCGATTGAGTGGGTAACAGATTGACACCCAATGACAGACCCAATCTGCGGGAATGGATCGGGCCGAAAATAATATCGCTATACAGTGCAGTCATATTGACAAAATTAGAAAATATTCTCTTCTTTGCACAAATATTGCTCCCTTTTTATACGTTAATAGAAAAACGGCATGCAACGGGACCTCCGAAAAACGAATTCGGTCCGAATCGGGAACACGATCGGCCCAAGGCCCCGACGCATGAATCGTCCAACCGAAAACCAATGAAACGACACCTTATGAAGCATAAATTCGGCTTACTTCCCAAAGTGCTCCTGGCTATCGCGCTGGGCATCGTATTCGGCCTCTTCGTTCCCGAGTGGTTCACCCGAATCGCATTGACCTTCAACAACATTTTCGGCAATTTTCTGAACTTCGTCATCCCGCTGCTGATCCTGGGCCTCGTGGCTCCGGGCATCGCCGACCTGGGCAGCAAGGCAGGACGGCTGCTGGTAATCACCGCAGCCCTGGCCTATGCCTTTACCCTGTTTTCGGGATTCGGAACTTTCTTCACAAGTTTCGGGATATTACCCCGGCTATTGGGCGGTACGGAGATGAGCGCCCCGGGAGAAACCGCCGCAACACCCATGCAACCGTTCTTCACGGTCGAAATGCCCCCGTTGATGGGCGTGATGACCGCCCTCATTCTCGCCTTCGTGCTGGGACTGGGCATGGCTTATATCCACAGCGACAAGCTCAAGGGCATGATGGATGATTTCAAACTCATCATCGAGCGTGTCATCTCGAAGGTCATCATCCCGCTGCTGCCCTTCTACATCTTCGGCATCTTCCTCTCGATGACTCAGTCGGGGCAGGTATCGGGTATTCTGGGCATTTTCCTCAAGTTGATCGTGATTATCTTCGTGATGACGGTCGTCCTGCTGCTGATCCAGTTCTCGATCGCGGGCCTCGTGGCAAGGCAGAATCCGTTGAAGATGCTCCGCACGATGATGACCGCCTACATGACGGCCCTCGGAACGCAGTCGTCCGCCGCGACGATCCCCGTGACGCTGGCCCAGACCGTGAAGCTCGGCGTGCGGCCCGAACTGGCGTCGTTCGTCGTGCCGCTCTGCGCCACGATCCACCTCTCGGGTTCGATGATGAAGATCGTCGCCTGCTCGCTCGCGGTGATGATGCTCTCCGGACTGGACGTTTCGATGGGCACCTACTCGGGTTTCATCCTGCTGCTGGGCATTACGATGATCGCCGCACCGGGCGTACCGGGCGGAGCCATCATGGCTGCGATCGGATTGCTGGAGTCGATGCTCGGGTTCGACGAAAATATGATCGGACTGATGATCGCCACCTACATTGCCATGGACAGTTTCGGTACGGCGACCAACGTAACGGGCGACGGTGCGATCGCGGTGATCGTAAACGCCATCGACAGCCGAATGATTCGCCGGGAAAAACGATAAACCTACTGTTAATATTTTCACATTCGAAAAAAATCTTTAACTTTGCGAGCATCGTTCATAAACGAACAACCGCTGTCAAGTGAAATAAGAGGATTAATTTAAATCAATAATTATGGCTAAAATCAATTTGAAACAGTACGGCATCACGGGTACTACGGAAGTAATCTACAACCCGTCGTACGACGAACTCTACCGCGAGGAGACCCGCAAGGGCCTGCGCGGTTATGAAAAGGGTCAGGTAACCGAAATGGGTGCCGTGAACGTGATGACCGGCGTTTACACGGGTCGTTCCCCGAAAGACAAGTTCTTCGTCATGGACGAAACCACCAAAGATACCATCTGGTGGACCTCGCCCGAATACAAGAACGACAACAAACCGGTGACGAAGAAGACCTGGAAGGAGCTGAAAAAGATCGCTGTCGAAGAGTTGTCGAACAAGAAGCTCTTCGTCGTGGACACGTTCTGCGGAGCCAACGAGAACACCCGTCTGAAGATCCGCTTCATCATGGAGGTCGCCTGGCAGGCGCATTTCGTGAAAAACATGTTCATCCGCCCGACGGACGAGGAGCTGGAGAAGTACGGCGAACCCGATTTCGTGGTGCTGAACGCCTCGAAAGCCAAAGTCAAGAACTACAAGGAACTCGGACTCAACTCGGAAACGGCGGTCGTGTTCAACCTCACCGAAAAAATGCAGGTGATCATCAACACCTGGTACGGCGGCGAAATGAAGAAGGGTATGTTCTCCTACATGAACTACCTGCTGCCGCTGAAGGGCATCGCGTCGATGCACTGCTCGGCCAACACCGACAAGGAGGGCAAGAACACCGCCATCTTCTTCGGTCTGTCGGGAACGGGCAAAACCACCCTTTCGACCGACCCGAAGCGCGAGCTGATCGGCGACGACGAGCACGGTTGGGACGACGACGGCGTCTTCAACTTCGAGGGCGGATGCTATGCCAAAGTCATCAACCTCTCGAAAGAGAACGAGCCCGATATCTGGAACGCGATCCGCCCCAACGCCCTGCTGGAGAACGTTACGGTGGACAAGAAAGGTAAGATCGACTTCGCGGACAAGTCCGTGACGGAGAACACCCGCGTATCGTACCCGATCTTCCACATCGACAATATCGTGAAGCCCGTATCGAAGGCCCCGGCTGCCAAGAAGGTGATCTTCCTTTCGGCCGACGCCTTCGGCGTGCTGCCCCCGGTTTCGATCCTGACGCCGGAACAGACCAAATACTACTTCCTCTCGGGCTTCACCGCCAAGTTGGCCGGTACCGAGCGCGGTATCACCGAGCCGACGCCGACCTTCTCGGCTTGCTTCGGTGCGGCGTTCCTCTCGCTGCATCCGACCAAGTACGGTGAGGAATTGGTAAAACGCATGAAGCAATCGGGCGCTACGGCTTACCTCGTCAATACGGGCTGGAACGGTACGGGCAAACGAATCTCGATCAAAGATACGCGCGGCATCATCGACGCCATCCTGGACGGTTCGATCGACAAGGCCCCGACCAAGACGCTGCCGGTATTCGATTTCAAGATCCCGACTGCACTTCCGGGCGTGGATCCCAAGATTCTCGATCCGCGCGACACGTACAAGAACGCGAAGGAGTGGGACGAGAAGGCGGCAGATCTGGCCGGTCGTTTCATCAAGAACTTCGAGAAGTTCACCGGCAACGCCGAAGGCAAGAAACTCGTAGCTGCAGGTCCGCACCTCAAATAAGACGACGAGCCGACAAGCTATTTTCACAAAGAGAACGGTCCGGGGCTAACGCCCGGACCGTTCTCTTTGTCGCTCGACCGCACGATCACTCCTTCGGCAACCTATATTCGGACAGCCCTGCCCTACAAGCGGTATCGTGGAACACTATTTGCAACACCTTCTTATAATCAATCCATTATATTATGAAAAAAGTAATCCACAGAGCCGGCACACGAGGTCATTCCGACCACGGTTGGCTCGACAGCTACCATACGTTCAGTTTTGCTGACTACCACGATCCCGAGCGCATCCATTTCGGCGCATTGCGCGTACTCAACGACGATACCGTAGCCGGAGGAGAGGGTTTCGGCGCACATCCCCACGACAACATGGAGATCGTTTCCATCCCGCTCGAGGGCGAACTACGACATCAGGACAGCATGGGGCATACTTCGGTGCTGCGCACCGGGGAAATCCAAGTGATGACGGCCGGAACGGGAATCATTCACAGCGAATTCAACAACAGCCCCAACCGTCCTGTCAAATTCCTCCAGATATGGATCTTCCCGGATCGACACGGGCTGCCGACCCGCTACGAGGAGATCACGCTCGCTCCGGCACGCACCAATGAGCTGCGCACGCTCGTGGCTCCCGAAGGCAATGGTTCCGAGCATACGGCCTGGATTCATCAGTCGGCCTGGTTCCACACCCTCGACCTAGAGAGAAATACCTATGAATACGCTATGCGCCGGCAAGGAAACGGTCTTTACGTCTTCGTCCTCGAAGGCGACGTAACGGTCGAGAACGAAAAGCTGGCCCCCCGGGACGGCATGGGTATTTGGGAGCAGAACGACATCACCCTCCATACGGACGGGAAAGCCAGCCTGCTTCTGATCGAGGTGCCGATGCGGTAATTTCCCCAACCTTTCCCAAGAAAAAGAGCGGCACTTAACGTGCCGCTCTTTTTTAATCCATCGCCCATTCGGATCAGAAAAACTTGACTTCCCGACCTTCGATAGCCGTAAGCAGATTGTTGGCCGCCGACGAAGCTCCGATACGAAACAATTCGGGCGTAAGCCACTCCTTGCCCAAAATCTCCTCGACGATCGTATAATACAAAGCGGCATCTTCGGCACTCCGGACACCGCCGGCCGGCTTGAAGCCCACCTTACGTCCCGTTTTCCGATAGTAATCCCGGATCGCCTGGCACATCACCACCGCCGCTTCGGGCGTGGCGGACACATCGATCTTGCCGGTCGAAGTCTTGACGAAATCGGCCCCGGCGAACATCGAAAGCAACGATGCCTTGCGGATCAGATCGGGAGTTTTCAAAGCTCCGGACTCGATAATGACCTTTAACACGACCTCGGGACTCATCTCGGCACGAATCACCTCGACCTCGTTAGCGACTTCGTCGTAATGCCCTTCCAACATCTTACCCACGTTCAGGACGATATCGATCTCGTCGGCTCCGTTCTCGACGGCCATAGCTACTTCGAGAACCTTCACCTCGAGAAACGTCTGCGAAGAAGGAAATCCGCCCGCAACGCTCGTGATACGCATATCCGTACCATCGACCACCACACCGACCGTTTCGACGAACGGCGGATAGATGCAGATCGACGCCACGTTGGGAAGATGAGGAAACTGTCGGTAAAACTTGACGGCTTTGCCGGCAAATTCCGTAACCGACTCCACGGAGTCCGTACACGACAGCGTGGTTAAATCCACCGCCGAATAACAGAGCTTGTAAACTTCCGGAGTATGGTTTCGTACCGCAGCTTTACGGATACGATCCATTTCCTCGGCCACCTGAGCCTCGCTCATTGCCGGCGCATATTCTTTCAAATGATTCGCGTATTCCATAACTTTCCTATTATTTACACAGACGGTTCGCCTTCAAAGCGCAAAACAAAAAGTCAATATCGAACCGTCCCCACATACATAAAATCCATAACAAGCCTCGTGCAAAACGCAACCTTCCATCGGAAAAAACACGACCGTTACCCGTTGTAAAATATCATTTCAACCCAGAAAGGCCCGTTTCCCAAACGATCAAAAGTGCTGCAAAGACAAACAAATAGAGCCGACACCAATTCGCTTTCGACAAAAATATAAAAAATTTAGATCTTTTTCATATTTCTTCCAATATACCGCAAATTTCGTGCGCATCCGATCCTACCCGGACGATCCGCGTCTGAAAATGTCCATCCCATCTTCAGGAACTCCCCGTTTCGGGCTCCGAAATCCGACGACCATCGCTTTAAGTCGCAAGCCGTATTTACGAACCGCCCCTTCCCAGAATCCTGTTCGAGAGGAGGCAATCGAACTTTACCAACCCGGAAAAGACGACCATCGCTCATGTAAGATCGAGCGATCTATCATCGCAAAATCCGATTATGTATCACAATTACCGATCCGATGCCGACCGACCTTCCTCAAAACCACCCAAAGGGAAAGGCGCAAGGTAGGGGCAAGCATTGAATAACGGCCCGCAAAGCTGTGAGCCGCCGCCGAAATCGACAAGAAAAACGATCTTGATACACGAAAGTATAAACTCCAAAAAAATGCAATTATATACTTTTTGGGAGCGTAGTTTTCCAAATCCCCTTCCCGGTAAAAGGATTCAGGGATGGTCAGCATTACAGACGCAGCCACGGACTGCGAACAAGCGTCCCCGGGTTCGATGCTTCAACCGTCGGACAAGGGGTACATGGAAAGACAAAAAATATCCGCACCGTTTCCGGTGCGGATATTTTTCATCGAATCCGAACGGATTAGAACTTCAGACCCTCTTCGAAGAGTTTCTTGAAGTGGATATCCTTCATGGCTTTCTTCGCCATCTTCTCATCCTTCTTCACGGCGCTCTTCAACTGTGCCTCTGCCGTTCTCATATCGCCCTCTTCCGAAGCGATCACGGCACGCAGGTAATCGGCCTCTGCGCTCATATCCTTAGCGATAGCACGCTTTGCAGCCGCATAGTCCTTGTTCATCGTGTTAGCGATAGCGGCATTCATACCGTCGAGCTGCTTGGCAGCGTCGTTGTAGTTACCCTGTGCTGCATTGACCAGGCTCTTCGCCTTTGCATCAGCGCCCTTGGCATACTTCTGAGCCTCTGCCATATTGCCGTTCGCCAGGTTGGCAAGAGCCAGGTTGGTGTTCAGCGCCTCGGAAGCCTCGCCCAACTGAGCGGCCTTCTGGAAGCATTTCAAAGCATCAGCCGTGCGGCCTTCCTCCGTAAGAACGATACCCAGGTTGTTGTAAGCGCGGGCGTCGTTATACTTCTCGGCAGCATAAGCCAATACGATGTTCTTGGTAGCGTTGTCCTGTGCGATCGACTCCGCAACGAAGAGCAGCTCGTTCAGGTTGAGCTGATCCAGCTTGCCAGCCTCGACAAGCGCCATCATCTCGGCGTCGGTCTTGCCCTCCAGATCGATGGTGTTCACGATCACCGAACGACGGAGCTGCGGCAGAATGTCTTTCTTCAGCTCGTTGAATACGGAAGACATGTTCTTGATCTCATCCTCGCGCTGCGTCGAAGAGGAGTACATGCTCAAAACTTGGAGAATCAGATCCTTGTCTTTGATGTTCGACTTCGAAACCAGCTCCTTGAAACCTTCCCAGTCCTCACCGTAAGCGGCAACGTCGATATCCAGACCCGAATTTTTCAGCAGTTTCGCAAGAACTTTGTCGCCCGATTCGCTACGCTCCTTCGACAGCGTGTCGTTGAACTTCACGGGACCGTCGGGAGAAGCATAACCCTTCACGGCAACATGCTGGGTAGCACGGTCGTTTTTCAGGTTCTCATCCACATTCGCCTGGAATGCCTCCAGATCGGCGTCTTTCAGCGCTTTCTTGGTTACGTTAGCCTTGTTGATCGCATAGAGGATCTCGGTCTTGTCCACGCTGGTAGTCACGCGTTTGTAGTCGCTCGGCAGAGCTGCCATCGCATCGGCGTAAGCCAGATCCTGCTGCAGGGTATTCACACCCTCGGCAACGACCAGACCGCACTCGCGTACGATTGCGGGGTTAGCCTCGAGCTCCTTGGCCTTCACGACCTTGCCCGTATTGGCATTAACCAGCGTAAACTCGTCGCTACCCGGACATTTAGCCTCGACACGCAACTGGAGTTCGGAAATCTGCATACGCTCATCGTAGGGGAACTCGACATGCATGGTGAACACACCGCCCGTCTTCTTATCAACGACCGTATAATTCTCTTTCACTTTCGAACCCTGGAAGAATTTCGGAGTACCGGCAACTTCTCCGCCCTCGAATACCATCACCGGAGTAACCTTCACGATAGCTTTGGGGTTGAAGTACTTCACGGGGAACTGTGCCGTAATGTCGGCGGCAACCACACCGTTATTCAGTACCAGCACTTCAGGTGCACACGTCAGCGATACATCATCGCTGTTCTTTGCCATCTTCTTGAAGCAATTACAGCTCGAAAACGTCAAAGCAACGACCACGAGCAGCAAGCTCAATTTCATCAGCTTTTTCATAAACTAATCTTTTAAAAATTAAATGTTTGAATCCTTTCTTTTTCTATTTATTGCCTGTTTCGTCCGCTCCGCAACAACTACGGAGTAATGCAAATATAAAAATTATCTACAAAACATCATACAATATTCCGGCCAAAATTTTCGAACAGAACCGAAACCATCTCCGTAGCAGCGACCGGGATCCGCAGAGTTCTACTCCTTGTGCTCCGAACGGCGGCGCGGACGATCGCCGCGCTCGCGGGGACGGCGCTCCGGCTCCGTCCAGCCTTCGGGCTGCGGAATCAGTACGCGGTGAGACAACTTGAGCTTGTTGGTCTTGGGATCGATGCCGATGACTTTCACCTCGATCGTATCCCCCTCTTTCAGGCCGGTTTCCTCCATCGTTTCGAACCGCTTGTAGTCGATCTCCGAGATGTGCAGCAGGGCGTCCTTGCCCGGCATGATCTCGACGAACGCACCGAACGGCATGATCGAACGGACTTTGCCGTTATATACATCGCCGACCTCGGGCTGCGCCACGATGCTCTTGATGCGGGACAGGGCCGCGTCCATCGCCTCCTTGTCCAGACCGAAGATATCCACGACGCCCTTGTTGTCGGTTTCGGTGATGGTGATGGTCGTACCCGTCGTCTTCTGAATATCCTGGATCACCTTGCCGCCTGGACCGATCACGGCACCGATCATATCCTGCGGGATGGTGATCTGTACGATACGCGGCACGAACGGACGGTAGTCCGCACGCGGCTCGGCGATACACTCCGTCAGCTTACCCAGAATGTGCATACGTCCTTCTTTTGCCTGATTTAAGGCGCGTTCCAGGATTTCGTAAGACAGACCGTCTACCTTAATATCCATCTGGGTAGCTGTGATACCGTCTTTAGTACCTGTCACTTTGAAGTCCATATCGCCCAAGTGGTCTTCGTCTCCAAGGATGTCAGACAACACTGCATATTTTTCTTCACCTGCGTTTTTAATCAATCCCATAGCGATACCCGATACAGGTTTTTTAATTTTCACACCGGCATCCATCAGGGCCAAAGTTCCGGCACATACGGTAGCCATCGATGAAGAACCGTTTGATTCAAGGATATCTGAAACGACACGTACTACATAAGGATAGTCTTCCGGAATCATTCTTTTCAATGCTCTGTGAGCCAGATTTCCATGTCCGATTTCACGACGTCCTACACCACGTTGAGCCTTAGCCTCTCCTGTAGAGAAAGGAGGAAAGTTATAGTGTAACAAGAAGCGTTCTTTTCCATGAGCGAGAACATCGTCGATGATTTTCTCATCCAGTTTAGTACCCAGAGTCACTGAAGTCAATGATTGAGTTTCACCACGAGTAAAGATAGCCGATCCGTGAGGTCCGGGTAGGTAACCTACTTCGCACCAAATCGGGCGGATTTCAGTTGTTTTACGTCCGTCCAGACGTTTACCTTCGTCCAGAATACAACGACGCATAGCCTCTTTTTCTACATCATGATAGTAACGGTCGATCAATGCGCTTTTCTCAGCCAGTTCTTCTTCAGTAAACTGAGCTTTGAATTCGTCGCGGATAGCATCGAAAGCTTCCTGACGTTCGTGCTTGTTTCTGTTTCCGGAAGCTGCAATAGCATATGATTTGTCATAGCAAGCCTCGCGAACAGCCTTCCGAAGTTCTTCATCGTTTTCTCATAGTTCAGAGCCGTCCCCAAGCGGTTTGCATTACGCATCAATCGTATTTGATTCTGCATAAAGTCTAAGACTAGTACATGACATTCTGGAGATTT
>OHTK01001090.1_pt1 | contig 9552 bp, 9 predicted proteins | sample 1578931 | NCBI WGS metagenome assembly OHTK01 (sample SAMEA3879553, study PRJEB24766) | human gut metagenome | biome: human-associated habitat; feature: feces | place: USA | collected 1985/1987 | reverse complement strand
CATAGTGTGTTTCCTCCTGCTTTGCTTTAATATACGGAATATTGTCTAAAGGATGTACCCGACTTCTGCAAATTATAAGTTTTTAAAATCATTTAGTTAAATTAATCCAATACAATCATCCACGACATAAACAGCTTGTCCATCTCTCGCATTTTCCGCATTTTTTCCGATGACCTCAAAAAATTCCTTTTTCATATCATCGGACAGTCCACTTGATGTAAGAAATAAATTTCTCTTGCTCATATTCCCATCTCCTTCACATCGTCAAGTTCGTGAGTTAGCGTTCGCGTCTTTAAGCTCCAATATATGTGCTCAATAACATCATAATTTTGTTCAACTTGAAGTTTTCGATTTGCTTGCAATAAAAAACAACATTCTGATTTATCCACTATTTCGCAATTGCTATTTTCAAAGTGATATCCCCATTTGACAAAAGTTCTGTCACATCGCTTTCCGGAATATTCATTTTCCCCAGTCTGGTATATGCCCATGAATTTGAGCCATAAAACACTACTATTTTGTCTCCACTGTATAGAACTATATCTCCACTATGAGTAGTTGTCTGCTCATCATTTTTTATATAATTTTTTAATAATCTGACTTAGCTGTTTTGATTATTTATTGTTATATCAGTTACTTAATAATCTAGTAGTAATATTCTAACTGATTACTGAAGAAGTGTAAGAACACCCTGATTAGACTGATTAGCCTGTGCAAGCATTGACTGTCCAGCCTGTGCAAGAATGTTGTTCTTACTGTAGTTAACCATTTCTTCAGCCATATCTGTATCACGGATACGTGACTCAGCTGTCTGAAGGTTCTCAGCTGCTGTATCAAGGTTGTTGATTGTATGCTCAAGTCTGTTCTGAACAGCACCCATCTTACCTCTTGAAGCAGATACCTTCTTGATAGCTGCATCAATAGCTGTTGTAGCCTTTTCAGCTGACTCCTGTGTGCTTAAGTCAACATTGCTTCCACCAACACCAAGTGCATCAGCACTCATATCATCAAGTGTAAAGCTCATTGTCTGACCTTCATTAGCACCAATCTGAAGTTCAATTCCCTTACCAGTATTAGCTGTACCAGCCTTTAAATTAATTGTAGTTTTTGCTCCATTATCTGGCTCAGCATCAATACCTGTCTTAGCTTTAATTAAAGCTGCCATAGCAGATGCATCATCTTCTCCAACTGCACCAGCTGTACCAACCTTTACATAGTTAACATCTTTATAATCATCACCTAAGCTTGCTGGATCATCTACATATGCGAACTTTTCACCATTAACTGTAAATATCTTATCTTCAATATTACCAGTACCTGTATATGAACCTATAGCTTTTGTAATCTGTGAATAAGCATCTACGCCGGTTGTTGATTCAGCTGTCTTAACTGCTGCTGCATTATCCTGTGATAAAAGAATAGAATTGGCTGTCTTTCCTGCTTCCTTAGCTGTAAATTCAAGCTTACCATCTCCATTCACATTAAAATCATATGAATCACCAAGGCTTGATTCCTTTAAAGCATCTGCAAATGCCTGTGCTGTATTTTTTTCACCATCCGCATTATCTGCTGTCTTAGTATCTCCTGTAATTGTTACTTTAACTGTTGATGAATTACCATTCTTATCTATTACTGTAACTGCAAGTGTAGAGTCCTTTCCGCTTGCTAATGCATTAAAAGTATCAGCTGCTGTATTAACCTGTGTTGTAGCATCAACTTTAGTAAGTGCACTAGCTGCACTCTTGCTTACAGAAGCACTAACAGCACTACCTGAACGTGAACCATCAAGTAACTTCATAGTATTGAATTCTGTTGTTTCAGAGATTCTTGTTAATTCACTCTGAAGCTGTTCGATTTCGTTCTGTACTGCTTCTCTATCGTCATCTGTTTCTGTACCATTTGAAGCCTGTACTGCAAGCTCTCTCATTCTCTGAAGGATTGAGTGTGATTCATTTAAAGCACCTTCAGCTGTCTGGATAAGTGAAATACCATCCTGAGCATTTGTTGAAGCCTGATTAAGACCTCTAATCTGACCTCTCATCTTCTCTGAAATTGAAAGTCCAGCAGCATCATCTGCGGCACGATTGATTCTGTAACCTGATGATAACTTCTCTGTTGATTTTGACTGTGCAGATGAAACTCCGCTTAACATTCTGTTAGCATTCATAGCTGACATATTGTGTTGTACTACCATAGTGTGTACCTCCGTGTAAAATATAATATTTGTTCGGGAATCCGTTCCCATCTCCCTTACCGGGAATGTATTAGAACTGCTGGCATCAGCCTTAACAGTTAATACGCATATATAATAAACAGCGTTACCATGCTAACCCTGTATATTATCCTGACTGATGTCATCTTTCCTATCTATAACCTGCTTATTCATCTTCTTATCTTCCCTTATAAGCCTGCGGATTTTAGAAAGTGTTTCCGGAGAAAGTCCGCGTTCCGCATAATATGGAGATATATAGCGGGACTCTTTCTTGTCCGAATTGGCGGTATTTCTTGCAAGAACTTTGCTTCTTACAATGTTGAGTTCTCTTGGGGCATCTATTAAAAGATGAATGTTCCCTTCTGAGCCTCCCGAATAGATAACCCTTACGTCATCACCAATGTTGATGTACTCGCCGGGTTTGATTGTTAGTTTTAACACATTAACCTCCTTGTCTATGAATAGTCGCAGAGGATTGGACTATTCACATTTACTTCCTTGTTGATGCAACATTTTATATTAAAATGTTGCATTTATATATTGGAGGTATTGATTATTGAGTACAGCACAACCTATAAGAAGTAATGATGAATTAAATTTGTTTAAGGAATTTTATTTGAACAATAGACCGAATGTCAGAAACTATGCATTGATATGTATTGGGTTGAATTCTGCGTTGAGAATTAGTGATGTTTTGCAGTTAAGATGGGAAGATGTGTATGATTTTGAAAATGAACATTTTCTTAAACATATAATAATAATAGAAAAAAAGACTAATAAAGAGACCAGAATTGCAATTAATGACAATATAAAGCAGGGACTTGGTATGTATATGGAGAGCTTATATAATATAAGAAAATGTGATTATATATTTAATGGGCAGAAAAAAGGTAAGCCACTGAGCCGTTCACAGGCTTTTAGAATTATTAAGAAAGCAGCTAATGAACTTCATATGGAAAGCGGGATAAGCTGTCATTCTATGAGAAAGACTTTTGGGTATTATGCCTGGAAATGTGGTACACCACCAGCAATATTAATGGATATATACAATCACTCTTCTTATGAAATAACAAGGAGATATTTAGGAATTAAGCAGGATGATAAAGACTCTGTATTTTTGAATATTAATCTATAATATTAATGATAATTTATATTAAATTAAATTAGTAAACAGGGTAAAGTATTTTAAATTGGTGACGATATATAGAATGTAAATAAGAATAGAATTATAAATTTTAATGCAACATTTTAATATAAAATGTTGCATTTTGTTTATTATAAGACATATTATATGACAGCAATAAGTTAATTAGTCATTAATTAAAGCTGAAATCAATAAAAATAGAAAAACTAATTCATATTTATTATACGAAATTAGTTTTTCTATTTCTGTATCTAATATTATATTATTTTATATCATTTCTCCTTGCTCTTGTTAACCGTAGCATTAAGCTTTCTGCAAGGTATGGCAACGACAAGTCCGATGAATAAGCATATACCTACATATATTAATAATGCAATAATACATTTCCAGTAATACCAGCTATATGTTCCACCGACACATTCTCTGAGGGCATCCATAGCGTAGGTGAATGGGAGGTATTTGTATATTGCCTGATATACAGTTGGAAGACATTGTATTGGGAATGTACCACCAGCACCGGCAACCTGAATAACCATAATAACTACAGCAACGGCTTCACCGACATTTTCAAAGGCAACTGTAAGTGAATATGTAATCATTGTAAATACGAATGAAGTAAATGATGCCGCTAACCAGAACTTAAATGGGTGAAGGCATTGTATTCCAATAAAGAATAAATCACCAAGTGTTATAAGTAATGCCTGTGCCTGTCCTATAAGGAAAAATGTTAAATATCTTCCAAAGAAACCCTGAACAGAGGTAATATTGTATCCGCCAAAAGGATGAACCTTTACATGGATAATGGCAACTAATATTAATGCACCAACCCATATTGATAATACTGAGTAGAATGGTGACATAGCTGAGCCATAATTCTCAATTGGATACAAGTCAACTGTTCCGATAGTAACAGGAGCAGATATGAAAGATGCAAGTTCTTCTGTATTAAATGCGACGGCAGTCTGTAATAATGAATATGTACCACTGCTCTTAAAATCAACAAGCTTGGTTATTGAGTCTGATAACTGGCTCTCAAGGTTATGTACAAGCTCTAATGTATTAGCAATAGAACTGCCCATCTGGCTTATTGAATTATCAAAATCTGCAACATTGTATCCCATATCATCATATATTTCAGAGACAGAATTCATATATCCCTGAATTGTATTAATATCATTGGCAATATTAGCAAATATTGTTGAGTCTATAAGATTACTCTTTCCTATAGTATTATTCAATTCATTAAGAATTGCTTTTTCACTGTCAAATTTCACTGATAAATCTGGCGATATAGCTGCTGCAGTATCAGATGTTGACTGTGCTGTGCTTATTATATTGGAAACGGCAGTAAGCACGCTGTCAAATGTAGACACCTGTGTATTAACAACCTGTAATTTGGCTATTAATATATCTAATATTGAGTTGCCGCTTACATTTTCCTTATTAATATTATTACCATCAGAGTCTTTAATTGCACCTATATTATCAGCAATATCGGCAGATTTCATTATAGCTTCTGTAAGTGAGCTTATAAATGTAGCATTAACCTGTTGTTGTACTGCTGTCTTGGCTTTGTCTGTTATCTTAGGGGCAATGGCATTTTTCTTCTGGTTAGTATAATAGATAATCTCCGGATGTGTCATATTATCAGCTAAGAAGCTTACCATATCACGAGAGAAATCTTCAGGCATTATCAATGCTGCATAGTAATCTCCTGCCCATACACCCTCAATGGCTTCTTCTGACGTATCAGTAAATACCCAGCCGATAGTGTCATTGGTCTTAAGTGCTTCTATAATATTGGTGCTTATATTTACATTCATACCTGAAATATCAATTCCGGTATCATCATATGCTACAGCGACCTTTATGTTAGATGTTGAGTCAGAACCATAAGGGTCCCAGTTGGATAAAATGTTAAACCAGGCATATAATGATGGAAGAACAGAGAGTCCCATTACAACGACTAAAGCTACAACATTTCGCCCAATTCTTTTCCAGTCGTTAGCAAATACTCGAAATATATTTTTCATATTATTCTTCTGAACCTCCATTCTTGATATAATTCTTAGTAATATCTGATATGGCTTTCGCTGTATCAATAAGTGAGTCATCATACTCATTACCAACAATATCTTTAAGATTTTCGGTCATATTATAATCTTTATATTCAATGGCAATAAGATAGCCGCTTATAATAAATAAAGAAGCAATCCACATTACAAGAAATATAACTTTAGAGCTGTTTACAACAAATAAAAGGGTAAGGAATATAATGGGAATTACTAACATTGCTATTATTCCGTATTTAATTCTGTCTTTGTTACGTTTGTGTTCTCTATAGTAATAGTCTTTAATCATATCTACTGATTTCGCAGCAGTATCTATATTTACAGATATTTCATCTTTAATATCAGACATAAACTCCTCCTCATTCATCAATTAATCTACATAAGTTTAGTATCGTGCATACGGTGATGCATATAATGATTGAGCTTCATAAATGGCTTTCTTAGGAAAAGACCAAGGAATAAAGTACCTATAACAAATAGCATAAGCTGTCCCATAAGTATGAAGTAATCATATCTGTAGAAACCACTTACACATTCTCTTATGGCATTGATAGCATAAGGGAATGGGAAATATATATATACATTTCTAAAGAATGATGGTAACAGTTCAATAGGGTATGTACCACTTGAACCAGCAATCTGAATAACTACGAGAACAACGGCTAAAGCTTTACCGACATCACCAAACGAAAGTGTAAGTGTATATATAAGCAATGTAAATGCAAAGCTTACAATTGATGCGGTAAGCATAAATATTCCTGGGTGCACACAGTATATTTTAAGTAAATATATATCACCAAGAACTGTTATAACTGCCTGAATCTGTCCCATAAGCCAGAATATTAAATATCGTCCGAAATATTTCTGTGTTAATGTAGCATTTTTAAATTCTTCCCTGTCATCAGGAGATGTCTTGATAAGTGCTGTAAGGAGAAGACCTCCAACCCATAAAGCAAGAGTTGTATAGAAAGGTGCTACTGCTGTTCCGTAATTAACAGCTTCGTATACATTTTCAGTTGTAACCTTAACAGGTGATGAGAAGAATTCGCCGTATTCAGATGAATCCTTGTCAAGAAGCTTCTGCATAAGCTCATACTTTCCATCGTCTTTTAATGCAGCAAGCTCTGTATTGGCTTTATCTAAAGTATTCTGTACATTGCCGATAAGTTCCCCCATAGTATCTAATGTGAAATTAACACTAGAAAGTGTACTGTCTACGCCATTAATAATAGTACTTATGGCAGAAAGGCTGTCTGAAGCAGATACAAGTGAGTCGTAGATAGAGCTGATGGAAGTCTTAAATAATTCACCAGATTTGCCAACTGAATCGTTAATACTTGATGTAAGTATGCTATTAAGTGAATTAATAGAGTTCTCACACTGTACAAGTGCATCATCCATATATGTAAATATGTTAGCAGGGTCAGCCTTAGAGTCTGTATACCACTGTGTAAATGTTGTCATATTCTGTGCGGCTGTCTTAAGAAGTGCAGGCATAAGGTCAAGTGAACTTATAAGACTGTCATATAAGAACTGGTTATTACCGCCGTTATCATTATCAATATCTTTGAAATGTTCAAGTATTGGTTTAAGGCTGTTATTAAACTCATTATTAGCATTAATAACTTCATTCATTAAACTGTTAAGTTCGCCAAGCTGTTTGATAATATCAAGCTTGGTAACAAGTGTGTGATTATTCTTATAGTCTGCAATCTTTCCGCGTAATGTTTCAATTTTGCCGGTGAGCTTAGTGTTAATATCAGTTAATCTGGTAAGAGATGCACTGATATTGGCAGTATAAGCATCAATTGCATTGTTAGCTGTATTCTTTGAAGCCTCAATATTCTCTTCTGACATATTACTCTGCATATCAGATACAAGTGCATCTGTCTTTTTAAGAGTATCTGAAAGGTTGTCATTACTTGCATTAAACATACTGATTGAAGCGTTGTATTCAGATAAGTTATTGCTTATATCCGTTAATTTATCTGATATGTCAGATAATACATTGGTCTTTGTAAGAGAAGCAGCATCAGTTGAATTAAGAATTGTAACTACAACTGTTTCAATAAATGTTTCATTAATAGTTTCCTGTAAAGTAGACTTTCCAGATTGTGTAATCTTGCTGGCAATAGCGTTCTTCTTGGCATTCTCATAATATGTAACAGAAGGAGTTTCCATATTATCATTAAGGAAATTAATCATTGAACGGCTGAAATTATCACCGATTACTATTGCGGCGTAGTACTTGCCACTTTTAACTCCGTCAATTGTGCTTTCCATATCTTTTGTAAATGTCCAGCCGAGTTTGTCATTTTCTTTGAGGTTATCAATAATACTATTACCCATATTCTGATATTCGCCATCCATATCAAAACCAGTATCCTCAGAGTATACAGCAATCTTAATTGAAGCAGTATTTGCATAGGGATCCCAGTTAGAATAAATATTAAACCACGCATATAATGATGGAATAATACATAATCCTATTGCAATAATAAGTGCAAATATATTGCGGCATATGCCACGCAAATCTTTTATAAAAATACGCAGAATTGTACTCATATTCAATCTCCATTTACTATAATTTGACATTTAATTATATCACTAGATATTAGGACACACAAGCTTCATAATTTTAAAAATTATATAAAAAGCTCATAAAATTAATAAAGGCTCTGGACATTATTGTTATAGTAATGTCCGGAGCCTTTGTCAGCTTAATATGCAAAGCTGATAATAAATATTTATTTAAATTGTATCAAGTGCTGAAGATATATCTGCAATCAAGTCCTTTTTATCTTCAAGTCCACAGGAAATTCTTATTAGTCCTGCTGGAACACCAGCTTCTTTTAACTGTTCATCATTAAGCTGTCTATGTGTGGATGTTGCAGGATTAAGACAGCATGTTCTTGCATCGGCAACGTGTGTTTCTATTGCAGCAAGCTTAAGGTTCTTTAAGAACTTTTCAGCTGCTTCTTTTCCCCCTTTGATTTCAAAAGATACTACACCACAGCCACCATTAGGCATATATTTTTTGGCAGTTTCATAATATTTATTACTTTTAAGACCAGGATAACTGACATATTCAACTTTAGGATGATTTTCAAGAAATTCAGCTACTGCCTGTCCGTTTTCAACGTGTCGTGGCATTCTTACATGAAGAGATTCAAGTCCAAGATTAAGGATAAAGGCATTTTGTGGGGATTGTATACATCCTAAATCTCTCATAAGCTGTGATGTACACTTTGTGATAAATGCACCCTCTTTTCCGAATTTTTCTGCGTAAGTAATTCCATGGTAACTTTCATCAGGTGTGCATAGTCCTGGATACATATCTGCATGTGCCATCCAGTCAAAATTACCAGAATCAACTATTGCACCTCCGACAGCAGCTCCATGACCATCCATATATTTAGTTGTTGAGTGAGTGACAATATCAGCACCCCATTCGATTGGTCTGCAATTAATAGGGGTTGGAAATGTATTATCTACAATAAGAGGGACATTATGTGCGTGTGCAGCCTTTGCAAATTTCTCTATATCAAGAACTGTAAGAGCTGGATTGGCAATTGTCTCACCAAACATAGCTCTGGTATTGTGTTTAAATGCTGCATTAAGTTCTTCTTCTGATGCGTCAGGTGAAACAAATGTAACGTCTATTCCCATTTTCTTGAAAGTAACTGAAATAAGATTGAAAGTTCCACCATATATTGATGATGATGCAACGATATGACTGCCACATTCACATATATTAAAAAGAGCAAAGAAATTAGCAGCCTGTCCAGATGATGTAAGCATTGCGGCTGTTCCACCTTCAAGGGCTGCTATTTTGGCAGCAACGTGATCATTGGTAGGATTCTGTAGTCTTGTATAGAAATATCCTGATGCTTCCAGGTCAAATAGCTTGCCCATATCTTCGCTTGTATCATATTTAAAAGTTGTAGATTGGATAATAGGAATTTGACGAGGCTCACCATTCGATGGTGTATAACCAGCCTGAACACACTTAGTATTAATAGAATAATCTTTCATAATGACCTCCAGTGTAAATTATAGAATAATTAAATATTACTAATGTTATGTTATAAATAAATTACCCTATAATTCTACAGGATTATAGG
>OHTK01001081.1_pt1 | contig 9624 bp, 11 predicted proteins | sample 1578931 | NCBI WGS metagenome assembly OHTK01 (sample SAMEA3879553, study PRJEB24766) | human gut metagenome | biome: human-associated habitat; feature: feces | place: USA | collected 1985/1987 | reverse complement strand
CCGTGCTTTCGGTTGCTTATTTATTTTTTATCATATACCAGAAGTCTAGAGTGTGGACAATTACAAGATTGATAATTTAAGTAGTTGTGTATGTTGAACGTTATTCAAATCAACGCTTTAAAGTTGCGTATCGTCAGAAATTTTGTTATAATTATTAATTATTACGAAAAGGAAAGGAAATTATTTACTATGAAGAAAGAGAATAACAAAAAAAGTGCAAGCGCTTTGATCGGTGCGGCATTTCTTATGGCAACTTCGGCAATTGGACCTGGATTTTTGACACAAACTGGTAAATTTACAGACAGTCTGCATGGAAGCTTTGGATTTGTAATTTTAATCTCCGTGATCTTAGCAGCGATCGTGCAGTTAAATGTATGGAGAGTTCTGTGCGTATCTGGAATGCGTGGACAGGATGTGGCGAATAAGGTACTTCCTGGACTTGGATATGTGATCGCATTTTTAGTTGTAGCAGGTGGTCTTGTATTTAATATCGGTAACGTTGGTGGAGGTGCTTTAGGTTTTAATACACTTCTTGGAATTCCTACTACTGTTGGATATTTTATTGCGGGAGCAATTGCGATCATCGTATTTTTATCAAAGAATGCATTAAATGCTATGGATAACCTTACAAAGATCCTTGGTGGAATCATGATCCTTGTCATCTTTATTGTGATCCTGATCGTACAGCCGCCAGTTGGTATGGCAGCAAAAGAAACAATCATGCCAACAGCATCTATGGGAGATATTTTCCCAGCGATCCTTACATTACTTGGAGGAACAGTCGGTGGATATATTACATTTGCAGGTGCACATCGTCTGATCGATTCAGGAATCACTGGAAAAGAGAACTTAAAAGAGATCAATAAGAGTTCTGTTATGGGAATGGGAATTGCAACGATCGTACGTATCTTCTTATTCCTTGCAGTTTTAGGAGTGGTTGTAGCAACAGCAACTTCACCAGCTCATACATTAGATGCAGCGAACCCAACAGCGGATGCATTTTTACAGGGAGCAGGACAAATCGGTTATAGATTCTTTGGACTTGTGATCTTATGCGCAGCGATCACATCCATCGTTGGATGTGCTTATACATCTGTGTCTTTCCTTAAGACATTCAGCAAAACGATTGAGAAGAATGAGAAATGGTTTATTGTAGGATTTATCGCGATCAGTACTGTATGTATGGCACTTGCTGGACAGCCAGCGGTATTATTAGTACTTGCAGGAGCATTAAATGGATTGATCTTACCGATCACATTAGGAGTTTGCCTGATCGCATCTCAGAAGAAATCTGTTATGGGAGAAGATTATCATCATCCAGTATTATTACTGGTTCTTGGAATCGTGGTAGTTGTTGTTTCAGGATATCTTGGAATTACATCATTAAGCAGCTTAAGTGCATTATTTGCATAAGCAAAATTGTCTGGATAAACAGATAAGTTTAAAACATAGAAGCACAGACTGACCGAAAGGAGTTATGTGAAGAAACATGGAAGAAGTAAAGATTAGTACTGCGGGAGATTCTGCCTTACTCATTGAATTTGGACAGGAAATTTCCCCAGAGATCAATGCAAGGATCACAGCCTTTGTACATCTTTTAAAAGCGCAGCGTATCGAAGGTGTGCAGGATATGATCCCGGCATTTACCAGTCTCTTGATCAATTATGACCCGAGGGTGGTAAATTACAAAACATTAACAAAACGTCTACAGAAGTTACTAAAACTGGATGTCAATGAAGAGACATCGACATCCAGAGTTTTTGAAATCCCAGTATGTTATGGAGGAGAATACGGACCAGATATTGAAAATATCGCAAAAAATGCTGGTTTAACGGAAGAAGAGGTTATAAAGATTCATTCTTCCAAAGACTACTTGATCTACATGCTTGGATTTTTGCCAGGATTTTCATATCTTGGAGGACTTGATGAAAGAATTCATACACCAAGACTGGCAAACCCAAGAATCAGAATTCCGGCAGGAAGTGTTGGGATCGGTGGCTCTCAGACAGGAATTTATCCGCTTGATTCACCAGGAGGATGGCAGTTACTTGGTCTGACACCAGTAAAAACCTATGATCCAGAACGAGAGAATCCAATTCTTTTTGAAGCTGGAGATTATATCCGTTTTGTACCGATCGATGAAGATGAGTACAAACGGATCAGAGAATTAGTAGAACGTGGCGAATACCAGTGCACCGTTCATGAGGAGGCATAAAATGGGAATTCGTATATTAAAAGGCGGAATGATGACAACGGTGCAGGATCTTGGAAGAACAGGATACCAGAGTCAGGGATTTAGTGTATCCGGAGTTATGGATGTTCGTTCTTTTAAGATTGCAAATCTCCTGCTGGATAACCCGGAAAATGAAGCAGTTCTTGAATTTACCTTAATAGGACCAACACTTGAATTTACATCCGAGACGATCATTTCAATCACAGGTGGAGATTTCCGCCCGCAGATCAATGGAAAACCTGCCAAGATGTATACAGCAATTTATATGCATCGTGGAGATATTTTGACATTTGGCGGAGCAAGAACTGGAACAAGAGGATATATTGCATTTTCAAGTTATCTTGATGTGCCAGTAGTCATGGGAAGCCGTTCTACGAATATCAAATGTCAGATTGGTGGATATAAAGGCCGGAAACTAGAAGATGAAGATTATATTGCGTTCAGGGCAAAGCGAAGATATCTGCCATATTATTTATCAAGGAGTCTGGATCTTGATGAATTTGATCAGGAAAAGATAACATTAAGAGTTGTCATGGGACCTCAGGAAAAGATGTTTACGAAAGAGGGCCGAGAAACATTTTTAAATTCAGAATATACAGTAACAAGTGAATTTGACCGCATGGGATGCCGATTAGAAGGACCATTTATCGCATATAAGACGACTTCAGACATCATATCTGACGGAATCGCCTTTGGATCTGTTCAGGTACCAAGTCATGGAAAACCGATCATCTTATTAGCAGACCGCCAGACAACGGGTGGATATGCGAAGATCGCGACAGTTGTTTCTGTAGATATTCCGAAACTTGTTCAAAGAAAAACAGAACAAAAAGTAAGATTTCAGGCAGTATCCGTAGAAGAAGCCCAGAAGCTGTTAGCAGATGAGATGAAAGAGCTGAATGACTTCAGAAGCCAGATTTATACACCTTGTAAAGAAGTATTAGATTGCAGACTCGTTGCAAAACGAATCAGCACACTATTTAAATAGAAAAGGAGAATGAAACGGTGAATTTAGATAAAATTGAGAAATTAGTAAAGATCATCGAGAATTCCTCTATGCTTGATTTCAGCATTCAGGAAGGCGATGTAAAGATCAAAATGAGCAGAAGAGGAAGTGTTGGAGCGCCTGCTGCACCGATGTCAGTTTCCACACAGGGTGTTGATACAGTAGAAAGTATTGATTCCGAAGATGAATCATACATCACATCTCCGATCGTAGGTACCTTTTATTCGGCTCCATCCCCAGATGCCAAGGCATTTGTGAAGGTTGGAGACAGAGTCAAGGCAGGACAGACTGTATGTATCCTTGAGGCGATGAAATTAATGAATGAGATCGAAAGTGATTATGACTGTGAGATTGAAGCTGTCTTAGCAAGCAACGAACAGAAAGTTGAATATGGACAGCCATTATTTAAAGTAAAAAAACTTGAAGACTAAAGGAGGCATTGTATGTTTCGAAGTATATTGATCGCGAACCGTGGTGAGATCGCAGTGCGCATTATTCGTGCTTGTCGTAATATGGGGATCAAGAGTATCGCGGTTTATTCAAAAGAAGATAAAGACAGTCTTCATGTACAATTAGCAGATCGAAGAGTATGTATCGGAGAAGGACCTGCAAAAAACAGCTACTTAAACATGGAACGTATCATTTCTGCAGCAAAGAATACGGACGCAGATGCGATCCATCCAGGGTTTGGTTTCTTATCTGAGAATGCTGATTTCGCTTATGTAAAGAAAATGGTATTGCATTTATCGGACCGAGTGCAGAAGTCATTGACAGCATGGGAAATAAATCAAACGCAAGAAAAACAATGATGGAAGCAGGAGTTCCAGTTGTTCCAGGAACCAAAGAACCTGTCTATGATGCAGCTACAGGGGAGAAATTAGCAGATGAGATCGGTTATCCAGTTATGATAAAAGCATCTTCAGGTGGTGGTGGAAAAGGAATGCGAGTTTCCAGATCCAAAGAAGATTTTGAATTCAATTTCAATACTGCTCAGAGAGAATCTGCCAATGCATTTGGTGATGATACGATGTACATTGAGAAATTCATCGAGAATCCAAGACATGTGGAGATTCAGATCATGGCAGATGGACATGGGAATGTCGTAGCCTTGGGAGAACGTGATTGTTCTGTTCAGAGAAACCACCAGAAACTGATCGAAGAATCACCATCCCCAGCGATCACGGAAAAGATCAGAAAATCTATGAATCACGATGCGATCCTTGCAGCGAAAGCAGTAGGGTATACCAATGCTGGAACCATAGAATTTATTCTTGATCCAAAAGGAACCTATTATTTCATGGAAATGAACACACGTATTCAGGTAGAACATGGGGTCACAGAGATGGTTACGGGAACAGATCTGATCATTGAACAGATCCGAGTGGCTATGGGAATGGAATTAAGTTTTACACAGGAAGATGTGGAGATCAACGGACATGCGATCGAATGTCGTATCAATGCAGAGATTCCAGAGAAAAACTTTATGCCAAGTCCAGGTGTGATCAAACATTTGCATTTGCCAGCTGGAAATGGAGTTCGTGTAGATACCGCAATTTATACAGGGTACTGTATTCCATCCGAATACGATTCTATGATCGCGAAAGTTATCGTGCACGCACCAGACCGTGATGCAGCATTACAGAAAATGAGATCAGCTCTTGATGAGATGGTGATATTAGGAATCAATACAAACCTTGATTTCCAGTATCAGCTGATGAATAACCGTGAATTCTGTGAAGGAAAAGCGGATACAGGATTTATCGAGAGACTCTTGAAATTAGATTAAATTCGATAAAACGGAAGAAATGGAGGCATAAATTAAATGTACCAGATAGATTTAAATAGTGACCTTGGAGAAAGTTTTGGACATTACACGATCGGGAATGATGATAAGATCATTCCATTGATCACATCAGCGAATGTTGCATGTGGTTATCATGCATCCGATCCAGTGGTTATGATGGAGACGATCCAGAGAGCAAAAGAAGCCGGGATCGCAGTTGGAGCTCATCCTGGACTTCCAGATCTGATGGGATTTGGACGAAGAAGCATGGCGATTTCCAACGAAGAAGCGAAAGCATATACACTATACCAGATTAGTGCGATAGGTGGAATGTGTAAAGCGGCCGGAATGAAATTACAGCATGTAAAACCACATGGAGCATTATATAATATGGCGGCTAAGGATTATGATCTGTCTAAAGCAATCTGTGAAGCAATTTATGAATATGATAAAGACCTGATCGTTATGGGATTATCTGGAAGCGAGATGATCAAAGCAGCAAAAGACTGTGGATTAAAGTCAGCCAGTGAAGTATTTGCAGACAGAGCTTATGAAGAAGATGGAACACTGGTGAATCGAAGAAAACCAGGAGCTATGATCGAAGATGAAGATGAAGCGATCAACCGAGTTATTCGTATGATAAAAGAAGGAAAAGTGACTTCGATCACTGGAAAAGATATTGATATTAAGGCAGACTCAGTATGCGTTCACGGAGATGGAGAGAAAGCATTATTATTTGTGGAGAAGATCCGTAAGACATTCGTTGAGAATGAGATAGAAATCTGTCATTTATAATGAAGATATTTTTAAGATAATGAAGAAATGGTAGATGGATCTAGAGAAGGATTCATCTGCCATTTTTTCATTTCAGAGCAATTTTTGACTCTATTGATGCCATGTCATTGAACTGTTGTTATCGAAAAGCAGTACTTGAACATTGGGATTATGTTGTTGGAAATGAGAAAGAGAAGTATAAGAAAGAAGGAGACAAATGCAAGATAAAGTAAGAGATTTAAGAAGTGCATTAAAACGCTTGAAACAAATGGAAGGGCAGTACATAGAAACTGATGTAGAAGTTGATCCAATGGCAGAACTTGCGGGAGTTTACCGCTATGTAGGTGCAGGTGGAACTGTAAAGCGCCCGACAAAAGAAGGTCCAGCGATGGTATTTAATAATGTCAAGGGATATAAAGATGCCAGAGTAGCCATCGGTGTATTAGCAAGCAGAAAGCGTGTGGCAGCACTCTTGGACTGTAAATCGGAAGAATTAGGAAAGAAACTTTATCATAGCGTAGATAATCCGATCGCACCAGTGGAATATCAGGGAGATGCACCATGTCAGCAGGTTGTTCATAAAGTGGAAGATCCAGACTTTAATTTGTATGATCTGGTACCAGCACCAACCAACACACCAGATGATGCAGGCCCATATATTACATTGGGTATGTGCTATGCAACGCACCCAGACACAGGAGTTCATGATGTAACCATCCACAGATTATGCATTCAGGGAAAAGATGAACTTTCTATTTTCTTCACTCCTGGAGCAAGACACATCGGAGCAATGGCAGAACGTGCAGAAGAATTAGGACAGAAACTTCCAATTTCAATCAGTATCGGAGTGGATCCGGCGATCGAGATTGGTTCTTGTTTCGAGGCACCAACAACACCTCTGGGATACGATGAATTATCTGTAGCAGGTGCATTGAGAAATGAACCAGTAGAGCTTTGTAAATGCTTAACAGTTAACGAAATGGCAATTGCAAATGCCGAATATGTCATCGAAGGGGAAGTGATTCCAAATGTCCGAGTACAGGAAGACCAGAACAGCCACACAGGCTATGCAATGCCAGAATTTCCAGGATACACAGGACCTGCAAGTTCACAGTGCTGGCTGATCAAAGTCAAAGCGGTAACACACAGAGAAAATCCGATCATGCAGACATGTATCGGGCCAAGTGAAGAACATGTATCTATGGCTGGAATCCCAACAGAAGCAAGTATTTATGGAATGGTAGAAAAAGCGATGCCGGGACGTCTTCAGAATGTATACTGCGGCTCCGCAGGCGGTGGAAAATACATGGCAGTCTTACAGTTTAAGAAACGAGAAGCCAGCGATGAAGGAAGACAAAGACAGGCAGCACTTCTTGCATTTTCAGCATTCAGTGAACTGAAGCATGTATTTTTGGTAGACGAGGACGTCGACTGTTTCGATATGAATGATGTATTATGGGCAATGAATACAAGATTCCAGGGAGATGCAGATATCATCACGATTCCAGGGGTAAGATGTCATCCGCTGGATCCATCCAACGATCCAACATGTTCTTCAAGTATCAGAGATCATGGGATTGCATGCAAGACAATCTTTGACTGTACTGTTCCATATGATCAGAAAGAGCGATTCAAGAGAGCAAGATTTATGGAAGTTGATCCGGAATACTGGTTATCATAAAATACAGAATACAAATAGGAAAAGGAAATTTATTTGAATGAAGAAACGACTGATCATAGGAGCAACAGGGGCAAGTGGAATTCCAATCTTGATCCAGTGTCTAAAATTGGTGCAAGAGCAGAAGGATTTTGAATCTTATTTGGTTATGACAGATAGTGCCAAACTGACCTTAGAACATGAAACAAAAATGAAGGTGGAAGAGGTTGAAAAACTTGCTGATCATGTTCTGGATTCAAGAGAGATCGGTGCAGGACCAGCCAGTGGATCATTTCAGACGGAAGGGATGCTCATTGTCCCATGTAGTATGAAGACAATTGCAGGAATTCACAGTGGATATGCAGACAATCTGATACTTCGTGCAGCGGATGTAACGATCAAAGAGCAACGGCCATTGGTGCTTGCAGCAAGAGAGACACCACTGAGTGCGATTCATCTTAGAAATCTTCAGGAATTGGCAATGATTCCGAATGTGCGGATCATTCCACCAATGATGACTTTTTATCATATGCCAGAGAGCATAGAAGAAATGATGTATCATATTGCAGCAAAACTATTAGAACCATTTGGGATAGAAGCAAAAGAATATCGAAGATGGAGCGGATTGTAGAAAGCGAGGTTTCCATGAAAATATTATCATTTGGATCATTAAATATTGATTATGTATATAAAGTTCCTCATTTTGTGAAAAAAGGAGAAACATTGTCTGCAGAAGAATTGAACGTATACACAGGCGGAAAAGGATTAAACCAGTCTATTGCACTTTCACGTGCAGGAATGAAAACATATCATGCAGGAGCAATCGGTACAGATGGATTCTTTTTACTGGATCAATTGAAAGAAGCAGGAGTAAATACAGATCTTGTTAAGATCCTTGAAGACGTAAGAACAGGAAATGCGATCATACAAAATGATGAAGAGGGCGATAACTGTATTATTCTATTTGGAGGAGCTAATCAGGCAATCAGTAAGGAACAAGTAGATGAAGTCTTTGAACATTTTAAAAACGAAGATTATTTACTGATTCAAAATGAGATCAATGAACTTCCATATATCGTAAAGAAAGCAAAAGAAATTGGAATGAAGATCATTTTAAATCCATCTCCAATGAATGAGAAGATAAAAGAACTTCCACTAGATCAGATCAACTATTTTCTTTTAAATGAAATAGAAGCAATGCAGATTCTTGATATGGAAGAACCAAAAGAAATTGATGGGAAATATATTAGTGGTCTGTTACATCAGAAATTCCCAAAAGCAACCATCGTATTAACTTTAGGAAGTGAAGGATCTGTATGTATATCTGGTGATGAATATGTGGAACAGTCAATTTATAAGGTAAAGACAGTCGATACAACGGCAGCAGGAGATACCTATACCGGATATTTTATTGCAGGTATCTTAAATGGAAAAACGATCAAAGAAGCAATGGATACCGCATCCAAAGCATCAGCAATTGCAGTAAGCAGACAAGGGGCAGCCCCATCCATTCCATATCTGAAAGAAGTAGAAGAATATAAAAATTAGAAGAAATGAAGGCAGATTATCCAAGGTATAATATAGAAGATCTGCTTTCATTTTTGTTTGAAAATAAAATAAACGAAAAAATTAAAATAATTAGCACTCACCACTTGACAGTGCTAATAATGAGTGTTATATTACGAATAGAACAAAAGATAAATGGATATCTTAATATAGATAAATACCCATTCGTAAAGGAGGAAAGAGTATGAACATCAACAAATTTACACAGAAGTCCATTGAGGCAGTCAATCAGTGTGAGAAGATCGCCTACGATCATGGACATCAAGAGATAGATCAGGAACACTTCTTATATAGCTTGCTTACGATTGATGACAGTCTGATCGCAAGCCTGCTTGAGAAGATGGGAATTAACAAAGAAACATTTTTAAGCCAGGTACAGGAGTTATTGAATAAGAAACCGAAAGTATCCGGTGGTCAGGTATATATGAGTAATGATTTGAATCAGGTACTTCTTCACGGAGAAGACGAGATGAAAGCTATGAAAGACGAATATGTATCTGTAGAACACTTATTCCTTGCAATGATCAAGCATTCAAATAAAGCGGTCAAAGAATTATTCCGTGCTTACGGAATTACAAGAGACCGTTTCTTACAGGTATTATCAC
>OHTK01001078.1_pt1 | contig 9646 bp, 7 predicted proteins | sample 1578931 | NCBI WGS metagenome assembly OHTK01 (sample SAMEA3879553, study PRJEB24766) | human gut metagenome | biome: human-associated habitat; feature: feces | place: USA | collected 1985/1987 | reverse complement strand
TATATCTTCGGCTTCCTGCTTGTCCCGGATGTATGAATAGGCGAATGACAGGAACTTCTCCTGATTCTCATGAAAGAATTCAGAAAAAAGTTGAATGGAAGATATATTATCTGTTTTGTACACCACGCATTAGATTTAAGGGTTATTCATATTTTTCAATCTACAAAAGAACAGAAACTTTTTCACAAAAGCAAAATATAAGACAAAAAAATAGTCCGAAAACTAAGTTTTCGGACTATCCTTTGTCATATAAAAGCTATCACTTTTTTACTTTTTCTCCGGTCTTGGCAACAAAACTTTTCTGGAAAGTTTGAATTTGCCTGTCTTTGGATCGATGTCAATCAGTTTCACTTCAATTTCGTCACCTTCCTTGATTCCGGCTTCTTCTACAGTTTCAAGACGTTTCCAGTCAATTTCAGAGATGTGCAGCAAACCATCCTTGCCCGGCAAGAATTCGATAAATGCACCATAAGGCATAATAGAACGAACTTTACCTTTATAAACTTCGCCTACTTCAGGAACAGCAACGATTGCTTTAATCATGCGCATTGCATCATCAATACATTTCTTGTTTGTTCCGGAAACTTCGATGCGTCCCATACCATCAATTTCTTCGATAGTAATCACAGCACCTGTTTCTTCCTGCATACCTTGGATGATCTTTCCACCAGGGCCGATCACAGCACCGATGAATTCCTTAGGAATTGTCATCGTTTCGATGCGGGGAGCATGTTCTTTCAAGTCGGCACGCGGTTCTGCAATTGTTTCGGTAATCTTATCGAGGATATGCATACGTCCTTCTTTAGCCTGATTCAAAGCATTTTCCAGGATTTCGTAAGACAAACCGTCTACCTTGATATCCATCTGGGTAGCCGTGATACCGTCCTTGGTACCCGTCACCTTGAAGTCCATGTCACCCAGGTGGTCCTCATCGCCCAGGATGTCGGAAAGCACCGCCCAACGACCGGTCGCGGAATCCGAAATCAGACCCATGGCAATACCCGAAACGGGTTTCTTGAGTTTCACGCCGGCATCCATCAACGCCAGCGTACCGGCACAAACCGTCGCCATCGACGACGAGCCGTTCGACTCGAGAATATCCGACACCACACGCACGGCATAGGGATTCTCCTCTCCGACGGGAACCATCGGCTTCAGCGCGCGCCAAGCCAGGTGACCGTGGCCGATCTCGCGGCGGCTCAGGCCGCGGGCGGCTTTGGCCTCGCCTGTCGAGAAAGGCGGGAAATTATAGTGCAGCACGAATTGCTCGGTACCCTGTACCAGCACTTCGTCCTTGACCTTCTCATCCATCTTCGTACCGAGGGTCACCGTAGTCAGCGACTGCGTTTCACCGCGCGTGAAGATCGCCGAACCGTGAGCGGCGGGCAGGTAGCCCACCTCGCACCAGATGGGGCGGATTTCGTCCGTGCGGCGGCCGTCCAGGCGCTTGCCCTCGTCGAGGATCATGTTGCGCATGGCCTTCTTCTGCACGTCGTCGTGGAAATATTTGTGAATCAGCGGCGCCTTCTCGACCAGCTCCTCTTCCGAGAAACGGGCGGCGAACTCGGCCTCCAGCGCATTGAAGGCATCTTCGCGCTCGTGCTTCATCGTACCGCTGGTGGCGATGGCGTAAGCCTTGTCGTAAAGCTCCCGAATGATGGTCTGACGCAACTCTTCGTCATTCACTTCGTGGCAATAGGTCCGTTTCACGTCCTTGCCCAGCTCCTTCGAAAGTTCGATCTGTACGGCACAGTGTTTCTTAATCTCTTCGTGCGCGAACTTGATGGCTCCGAGCATCACCTCCTCGGAAACCTCCTTCATCTCGCCCTCGACCATCAGGATATTGTCGATGGTGCCGCCGACCATGATGTCCAGATCGACGTCCTGCATCTGCGAGAAGGTCGGGTTGATGACGTACTGGCCGCCGATACGAGCCACGCGCACCTCCGAAATCGGACCGCCGAACGGGATGTCCGAAACAGCCAGTGCAGCCGATGCGGTCAGTCCGGCCAGAGCATCGGGCTGAATATCTTTGTCCGCCGAAATCAGGTTCACGGTCACATATACCTCGGCGTGATAGTCCGACGGGAACAGGGGGCGCAGCGCACGGTCGATCAGACGGGCTACGAGGATCTCGCTGTCGTTAGCCTTGCCCTCACGCTTCATGAAGCCGCCGGGATAGCGACCGCAAGCGGCATATTTCTCCTTATACTCCACCTGGAGCGGCATAAAATCGGTGTCGGGTTTCGCGTCCTTGGCGGCTACCACCGTTCCCAGGAGCATCGTATCTCCCATCTTCACCACGACGGAGCCGTCGGCCTGCTTGGCCAGTTTGCCCGTTTCGATCATGATTTCGCGGCCGTCTGCCAGCGTGATCGTCTTCCGGACTGCATTGTACAACTTCTTTTCTTCCATAGATATTTTTACGTCAAAATGTATGTTCCAAATTACAAATGGGGCTGCCAAAAGAAACTTTGGCCAACCCCATTTTTCTGCCTCCGGGACTATTTACGGAGATTGAGCGTCTTGATGATTGCTCGGTAGCGCTCGATATCGACCTCTTTCAAATACTCCAGCAACTGGCGGCGCTTGCCGACCAGACGCAGCAACGCACGCTGTGTACCGAAGTCGTGTTTGTTGCTACGAAGGTGTTCCGTAAGGTGGTTGATACGGAACGAGAACAGCGCGATCTGGCTCTCGGGAGAACCCGTGTCGGTGTTGGACTTTCCGTACTTACCGAAAAGCTCCTGCTTTTTTTCAGCTGATAAATAACCCATTTTCAAAAGTTTATTTAGTTCCACTCTACGACGCATTCCCCTTACCGTGAATAACGCCAGAGCGTGGCGCAAAGGTACGAACTTAATTCACAATAACCAACTTAAACGAATACAATTTTTTAGCTGAAGAGCCCTCTTTTTTTGCAAACCGGAGCGAAAAACACTATTTTTGCCAAAAAAGAAGACACATAGAACATGAAAAAGATCGCCCTGCTGCTCTACACCGTTATCGTTCTGGTCCTTGCAGCGAGCTGCGACCGCCGCGCAGAGTACCTTACGGCAAGCGGCGCGATGCTGGGTACGACTTTCCAGGCAACGGGCGACATCACGGACTGCACCGCACAGGAACTCTACCGGGCCATTATGCAAATCGACGCCGAAGCCAAGGCTTCGATGTCGATTTTCGACTCCACCTCCCTGCTGAGCCGCATCAACCGGGGAGAGACCGACTCGCTCGACGAACATATCATCTACAACCTCCGTCTGGCCGAACGGTTCAGCCGCTTGAGCGAAGGTCACTACGACGTGACGGTCAAGCCGCTGGTCGATGCCTGGGGATTCGCCGGGCACGAGGCGGAACGCACCCCGAACCTCGATTCGCTCCTGCAATTCGTAGGTTACCGGCGCGTCCATATCCGGGACGGCAGGCTCGTGAAGGACGATCCCCGCGTACAGCTCGATTTCAACTCGATCGCCAAGGGCTATACGGTCGATCTGGTCGCGGCCCTCATGGAGCGCTGCGGCGCGAAGAACTATCTGGTGGAGATCGGCGGCGAATGCCGCTGCCAGGGTGTCAGCAGCAAAGGCATTCCCTGGCGGATCGGCATAGAAACTCCCTTCGACGGCAATATGTCCGACGGCGCCTATCTCACCGGACGTATCCGCATGAGCGAAGGAGGCCTGGCCACTTCGGGCAACTACCGCCGCTTCTACCGCGACGCCGCAGGCAATAAGATATCCCACACGATCGACCCGACAACGGGCCGCAGCGTCACGTCACGATTGCTTTCCGCCACCGTGGTCGCGGACAACTGCGCCGAAGCCGACGCCATGGCGACCATGTATTTGAGCCTGGGCGCGGACAAGGCCATCACCCTCTCCCGGGAAATTCCCGACGCGAAGGTCTATTTCATCCTCGACGACGGAAAAGACGGCTACGAAATTTACTGCTCGCCGGCGATGCAAGAAATGATGATTCCAGAATAATCCCATTGCGTACGAATGAAACAAGTTCTATTTCTCTATAACCCCCAGTCGGGAAAAGGAAAAATCGAAAAAGATTCCCAAGCCATCGGCGAAATGTTCCGGCAGGCCGGCTACTCGATCGTAGACGGCCCGATCGATTTCAGCCGCAACCCTTTCAATGGACACGAAACGGTCGATCTGGTGGTCGTGGCGGGCGGCGACGGCACGGTCAATTACGTGGTCAATCGGATGAAGGAGAAGCACCTCGACCTGCTGCTGGGCATCATCCCGGCAGGTACGGCCAACGACTTCGCCGGAGCGCTCGGCATGGAGAAAAACCCGGTCAAGGCGGCGGCGCAGCTCCTCGGCGGCACGGAAGAGCGGGTCGATTGCGGACGCGTGAACGACCACTATTTCGTTAATATCTTCAGTTTCGGCATCTTCACCACCACGTCCCAGCGCACGCCGGACAAACGCAAGCACCAGATCGGCAAGCTGGCCTACCTGATCGAGGGCGTGAAGGAGTTCCGCTCGGTACACGGCATTCCGCTGCAAATTCTCGCCGACGGCAAAGCCTTCGACCTCGAATCGCTCATGGCCTTGATATTCAACGGAGAAACGGCCGGAGGATTCCACCTTGCCCCCCGCTCGAGCATTAAGGACGGTATGTTCGACTGTCTGTTGCTGCAAAGGCGCAACATGCTCTTCTCGGTCGTATCGATGCTCCGTCACCTGCTGGGCGGTCGGCCCTCGCAGGTAAAACATTTCCGAGCCCGCACGCTCGACATCACCTCGCCGATCAACGAACCTACCGACGTGGACGGACAGAAGGGGGCCGATTTCCCGCTGCACATCGAATGTCTGCACAACGAGCTCCGCGTCGTCTGCCCGCTGTCGGAGGCACCCCGCCGGGGCCGGTTCGCCTATTTCAAGAATCTGATCAGCAAACTGGCATGGTGGCGGACGAGATAACCCTGCAAAAAGTTTCGATCTCCCGCATCAAGCAGGAGATGCGGGACGTTTATTACCTGTCGGACGACCTGGTGATCGCTTCGTTCGACATCCACCGCGATACGCTGGGTAACTACCCCGCCCTGATTGACGGCTTCTCGGCGATCATCATGGCCAGCGGTTCGGCCGTCGTAGCGATCGATACGGAAGAGTACGAAGTCGTGCCCGACACGATCGTCTTCTTCAGCCCCGACCGCGTGATCCGCACGGTAGCCAGCACCAGCGATGCGGCGGCCTATTTCGTCGCCTGTTCCAAATCGTTCATCAACGAGATCCAGATAGACCTTTCGGCCTCGCTGCCCGTCTATATGCGTTTCGGCAAACAGCCCTGCCTGCGGGTGACACCCCAGGACACGCACGAGATCCGACAGGTGTTCCAACTCATCAAGACGATTCTTGCCAGCGACAAGGAACATTACAGACAGGAGATCATCCGCTGCCTGTTCACCGCAGTCTTCTACATCATCACCGAGCTGAACATGCGCGAGCAGAAAAACACGGTCAAGCTGGGGCGCGGCGAGGTGATCTTCGAAGAGTTCATGGAATTAGTCCGGCAATACAGCAAACAGGAGAGGAACGTCCGGTTCTATGCCCGCCGCCTCAACATCACCCCCAAATACCTTTCGACCGTTTCCAAGGACGTGAGCGGCAAAACCGCCGCCCGGTGGATCGACGAAGCGGTGATCCTCGAGGCAAAAAGCCTGCTGCGCTATTCGGGCATGAGCATCCAGGAGATCGATCGCCTATCACCTCAACTTCTCGACCCAGTCGTTCTTCGGCAAATATTTCAAACAGCACACGGGCTACAGCCCGTCGCGGTTCAAGCGCAAGGGCAGCTGACGGACCGAGGCATCCCGGAATAAAAAAGGGACGTGTCAAATCGAGAAATTCGGCGCATCCCTTTTCAGGTATGTAAAAACAGGTAAAATACAAGGCATCGAGGTTCACGGCGAAGAGTGTGTACCGACGCACATGATCGAGCCATGACACCGATAATAACGAAGCAGTTTGCCTGTTATGACGCACCGCCTTTTTCGACCGAAAGGTTATCGCACCCCGGCTTTCTCCCGATCGGAACCCTTTTTCCTCGGCGACGGTTTGGTCTTGCGGACCGGCGGCTTCCGGTCGAACGCCTTCTCCACTTCGATCTCGAAATCCGAAAGCACGTTCATATAGTTGATAAAGGCATCGTAGGACGATTCGTAAGGATTGAAATAGGCATGTACGTCCCCGTCCGACAACCACTTGGTCGCCATATAATAGAAATGATCCGAAGCCTGCATGAAGTTCCACACGTGGTCGAAATCGGGATCCTTCAACCGGCTGATCTTATCCCTCAGGGCATACAGTTTTCCGAAAGCCTCGTTCTGCAACTCGTTGCCCAGCCACGCCGTCACGTCGCGCTCCTCGTCCGCCCACGACATCACGTGCGGACAGTGGAGTACGGCGACGGGCTGGTATTTCGCAGCGGCTTCGCTCACCGTAGCGAACTCCAACCCCTCCCGCTTCAGAACAGCCGGAACGAGCGCCTTCATAAAGTCGAAAATACCCGTATCGGCACGCTGGTGCTCGCCGAAGGTTTCGTAATCCATGAAGAGATTGACCACATCCCCCTCCAGCTCGTCCGAAGCGAGCCACCCCGTGTATTTTTCCGCCGTGAGAGGCCATTGGTCCCACCCTCGGTTGGAGAAACGGAACGCGATGTCGTCCGAGAGCTTGTAATTGCGCAGCAACAGCCTCAAGCGCTGGTCGAGCGCATTGGCATAAACATAGCCGGGCGACTTCCATCCCAGTACGTGTCGGGCTCCCTCGGCCAACATGGTCTTGAAACCCATCTCGGCCACATCGGAGCCGATCCGGTCGGAATAGATCAGTTCGGTATTGCGAAAGGCGGTCGGCGCAACGCCGAACTCCTTTTTCATCAGTTCGGTATGGAGCGCAACCTGCTGCATGAAATCCTCCTTCGACGAAAGCGAAGCCAGCGAATGGGAGTAAGTTTCGGCCAGGAACTCCACGCAGCCCGTCCGGGCCAGGCGGCGGAACGAATCGAGCACCTCGGGCGCATACGCCCGCATCTGTTCGACGGCCAGCCCCGTCAGCGAAAAGGTACAGCGGAAACGCCCCTCGCTCTGCCGGATCAGATTGAACAGCAAGGCATTCATCGGCAGATAGCACTCACGCGCGACCTTCTGCATGATCGAGCGATTGGTCAGGTCGTCCAGGTAGTTGTGGTCACGGCCCATATCGAAGAAACGGTAACGCTTCAGCCGCCAGGGCTGGTGTACCTGAAAATAGAAACAAATCGTTTTCATACTCCGCAAATATTTTAATTGTTCGCCTCCGCGACGACAGTTTCGTAAACCGTCTTGATCTTCGCTGCGGCATTGGTCCATTTGAGTCCGGTCACCTCTTCCAGCCCTTTCGAAGCGAACATCCTACCCAGAGCCGGATAAGTAAGAAGCCCGTAAATGGCATCGGCCAGAGCATCCACGTCCCAGTAATTCACTTTAATGGCGTAATCCAGCACCTCCGCCACACCGCTTTGCCGCGAGATAATCACGGGAACGCCCGAACGCATGGCCTCGAGCGGCGAAATACCGAACGGCTCCGACACCGAAGGCATGACATAGACATCCGACAGACGGAACATCCGCTGCACCTCCCCGCCCTTGAGGAACCCCGTGAAATGGAAGCGGTCGGCGATCCCCAACTGGGCCACGCGCCGCACCACATGGTTCATCAGATCGCCCGAGCCGGCCATGACGAAACGCACGTCCGGAACCCGCTGCAGCACCTTGGCCGCAGCCTCGACGAAATAATCGGGACCTTTCTGGTAGGTGATGCGTCCCAGAAAGGTGACGACCTTATCCTTGACGGCCCGCTCCGGCACAGCATCCTCCGACTCGCCGAAACGCACGGCGTTATGCACTGTCACGACCTTCTCGGCCGGAATGCCGTACTTGCCGATGACGATGCGGCGCGTCAGCTCCGACACCGCGATCACCCGGTCGGCAGCCTGCATACCCGCCTTTTCGATGGCATAGACCCGACGGTTGATATTCTCGCCGCTGCGGTCGAACTCCGTGGCGTGCATGTGCACCACCAGCGGCTTCCCGGAGACGCGTTTGGCGGCGATGCCGGCGAAATAGGTCAGCCAGTCGTGGGCATGGATCACGTCGAACTGCCCTTCGAGGTCTTTGGCCACCTGCGCCGCCACCATTGCATACCGGGCGACCTCCTCCATCAGGTTGGCGCCGTATTTTCCGGAGAAGGTGTAGCGCTGTTTCCATACGTCGGTCCACTCGTGTGTCCGGCCGCTGCGAACGAACTCGTCGTGGTAGGCGGCATACTCCTCCGGAGAGATGTAGGGCAACATGTTCGAATCGATGTGGATGAACGAAACCTTCTCGAGCAGCTCTTCGGAAAACTCATGATCGCGCGTACCGATCGTTTCCACGTCGCTCGCATTCACCACGCGGACGAAGCGCTGGTCCTCGTCGCCATAGGCACGCGGCATGACGAAAACGACCTCCACACCGTTGCGTGCAAGACCGCGCGTCATACCGTAGCAGGCCGTACCCAGCCCGCCGGCGATATGGGGAGGAAACTCCCAACCGAACATCAACACTCTCATTTGTATTCTATTTTTTTATTCTAACAATTATATCTTTCCATGTACCCTTATCCGACGGTCGCAGCATCGAATCCAAGGAGTGCTTATTCGCGGCCCGAAACCGTGTCCGCCATGCACCCTTCCCCTAAATCCGCTTCTCGGAGGGAATTTGGGACACTGCGCCCCCGAAAAGGTACACTCAAAGTATATAATCACGTTTCATTTCGTAACTTATTCGACTTCGCGAAACACCGGTCGCCCCTCCCGGCAACCTCCACCCCGGCCTGCCCGGGCCGACAGAAAAAATTTCGGACACCTTACGCGGCGGCAAGTTCTTTTCCTTCGCATCCTTTAGCGCTTTTTCCGAAGACCCGGCAACAACCCGTGTCCCCGGCGACGACGCCAGCGTTCGGTCGTTTCACGGATCATCAACACCGCCCCGACACTCCACGCCTGCGACACGGCGCCCCAAGGCGCATGCGGAGGATCGCCGTCGAATAGCTCGTTGATCGATCCGATACCGTAACTCTGAATCTCCTCGCCGAAACGGGCGAGCAGCTCCTCCGCCCGAGGCAGAAACTCACGGCCACCGAGGTCGAACGAAGCCTTGACATAAAACCAAAGCGGCCAAACCCATACGGAGCCGTTCATCGAAGCCTCCGCACGAACGGCTTCATCGCCCTCGCAGCGGTTCTTATAGCGAGGATTGCGGGGCGAAAGCGAACGCAGCCCTTTGGGTGTCAGCAAATGCTGCCCCACGATCCGAAGCACCGAAGCCTGCTGCTCCTCATCGAGCATCTTGTAATCCAAACCGCACGCCACCACCATATTCGGACGAATCCACCGATTCGGCCCTTCAGGACCTACGAAATCGGCCAGATACCCGTCGTCGCCGCTCCAGAACATCTCCCGAAAAGCGTTCCGAATCCGCTCGGGCCACGCTTTCCACTCGCCGACGAACTCCTCCTCGCCGAAACGGGAAGCCAGCTCAAGGGCATAACACACGGCGTTGTACCAAAGTGCGTTGATTTCGACCGGATACCCGTCCCGCGACACGACG
>OHTK01001072.1_pt1 | contig 9700 bp, 7 predicted proteins | sample 1578931 | NCBI WGS metagenome assembly OHTK01 (sample SAMEA3879553, study PRJEB24766) | human gut metagenome | biome: human-associated habitat; feature: feces | place: USA | collected 1985/1987 | reverse complement strand
CGCTTTCTTTCTGATATCCCTCCGCTCTGTACTGGCTCCGGCAATATCCGCTTCTTTTTTCAGTAACCTGCTCTATTACTTACAAATTAAGGGGATGAACACCCTTTCGGAGCACATGACGCTCACCAATCCACTGGCTTCCTCCCGCTATGCGCAAGCCATGAACAGTGCCTTGGCGCAGGGACACGGATACGATGAAGCCAGCCAGTTAGCCGCCAATAACTTTTATTCCACGCTTCAGCAACAGAGCCTGCTACTGGGCATCAAGACTGTAATCGGCTATCTGCTGATTGCCGCATTGGTTATCGCAGTGGTTTCCGCTTTCATCCCTTTCCATAAGACTCTGAAAGTGGCTGTGGTGAAGACGGGAGACGATATGGTATAAAGATTATAAATGCCAGCTAATTCCGCATGCCATCTCCAGATAGTGCACACGTACACGTTTCGAGTAGCTATCCTCAATCTCTCCTGTCAACAGGTTTCTCTTTTCAAAAGTCTGCGTAGCCCGTTCAGGGAGGAAGAGATATTTGGCCTCCACCGAAAAATGGAGTTTGCGCCAGATACGCCTCGACAACATAGCCGAAGTCTGAATAGCACTCATTAAACCACCGGGTTCTATGGAGAATGACTGATCATAATTAATCCAACGTACTACATTGGAATTCTTTTCTTTCACATAAAAATGAGAAGAATGTTCCTCTGCATCAACCAGGTAATATCCCAAGCGCAACTGTACATCCCATACCGGTTTATTCAGCCGATAGGCAATGCCAAAGGCCATAGACAAACCCATTTCATCATCAAAATCATACGCATCCTTTACAAAATGGTCATTTTTATAAGGTCTTCTCAACTTATCCCCATTTCCTTCTCTGATGAGGGGGGCCACACTCATAGAAGAAAAGATTCCCCAGTGTGGAAGTACATAGAAAGTATAAGCAAAGCTCATGACGGGAACAGGAGAAGAAGAAATCCAGGATTCCCCACTCTGAAAATGACAAGATACTCCGGTGGTTAAGTCAAGCTGATGACGTGAACTTCTATTTTGTGCCTGTCCGCCCATAATGCTCAGCAGTCCCACTGCCAGCAAAGTGATAAATAGCTTTCTCATTGACTCTTCATTTATTGCATGGTGATCTCATCCGTTTCTTTGGTAAACTCTTCCCCTTTGCGGGTCGTCACTACGACTTTAAACCGATGCACTCCGGCTTGAGGAAGTGTACGGGGTATCTTATAAAAAACAGTCCCATACATATAACCGTATTTATAATCTGTCAACTGGTCCTCCTGACGCAAAGGATAGTCCATGAAAAGTTCGTTCACATCCGTACCGGCAGGATGGGATTCATCATAAGCGGTAAGTGAGATAATCTGTATATTGGCGATGGTATCAGTCAGGATGTATTCATAATATGTTCCCTCTACAGTCTCTTTCTCATATTCAAAGTCCAAAGGTATCCGCAACATATATGCCTGGCGAGATACCACTCCACCCACCGGAGCAACAGGCACGCTTCCGGCATTATCCAAGTGTTCCACCTTACCTATTCCGGTTAAGGTCACCTGACAGGGAATGTATTCTTCAAATTCCTCGCAGCACATTGCCGTACAAAGCAAAAAAAGTAGTGCCAGTAAAACGGATAACTTGTTTTTCATATTTTAGTTTTTTAGTGTGTAAGCAGTCTCACCTTTTAAGAAATGCAAGAAATTGTAAAATACTGCATAAAGACACTAATAGTTTTGTGATATATAAAAAATACTGATTCAACAATTGAATCAGTATTTCAATGACCACAAATCTTATTATCAATATAGAGTTCCAGTCAGAATAAAACTAAAACAGGTCGGTATAACCATTACATACGCTGTCTTTCTTCCTCAGAAGCCGACTTCCCTTTATACTTGCTCTTTGATGCATTAAATTTATATCGCACGGAGAACTGCCATGAACGAGTATCCAAGTTCTTATCTATCAAGGAAACTATTGGATTAACCTCCATCAACCTCTTCTGTTTGTACGTACCCAGTATATCATATCCCCTTAAGTTCAGAATAAGATTACCTTTCATGAAAGTTTTCGTCACCCGTACATCCATCCGGAACTGGTCATACAAGTAAGTCAGGTTCGAGTGCCCCTTTGATGTGCCCTGAAAATCCAGCATCACCACAAACCCGGCAGGCAGGCGGAACGTGTTCTGCAAACTATAACGTAAAAAGGGCTTTTCATACTTCTGTCCTGTATCTCCATATTTGAAGTAGTCTTTCGATACGCCTAAGCCTGCAACCGGTTCCCAAAAGCCTAAACGGGGAGAATAGTAAACCATAGCCATCAGATTTTGTGTATGATCCATATTCTCCGGAATATACATAACGATATCTTGTTTTTCACCATAAGGATGCGGTATCAATAGTGACATATTATCATACATCTTATACGAAACCATCAACTTAATTTTCTTCCACAGCAACGAATATGAGATATCATCTATTCGGGTAGGTTTCAGATACGGATTACCGGTTTCATAAGTGTAAGGGTCATCATATTGAATGCTGTTCCGAAGTTGATAATAACTTGGCCGCTGAATCGTAGCACGATATCCCAACATCATCTGTACCTTATCAGACCGGTAACTCACCGAAGCCTGTGGAAAAAAATCTTTATATGTACGGCTTTGTTCATCCACTTTATTGCCATTCTCAAAATAATCGAAACCGACATTTTCAAAACGCAGTCCTAAATTAAACATCCACTTGTCTATACTTTTTGAATAACTGAGAAAAGCCGAAAACAACTTCTGTTTCGACATATTCTCATTAGACGCAAGCGAAGGAGCTCCCTCATTTTCATCTACCCAATAAGTCTGTTCATTGGTCGTATGGCTATATTCCATACCATAATTAAAATTACTTCCCAATAGAGGTGTAGATAAAGTAAGTTTGCCTGCATATAAATCATAGTCCTGTAAAGAGCGCGTACCCACTTCCACTTCATCTTCTCTTTCGGAAACAGAAAAATCATGGTTTTCACTGCTGCCTTTAGCATAGTCCATATCCAACTGCACTTTAAGCCAAGGGGACACATTACCGGTATAATAAGCATTCAGAAGGTGAGAATTAGCATTCATATCTACCTTGGTATTCGTTGGAAACTCCTCTATTGACACACGATCCTTTGTTACAGCCGATACTATATCCACTCCACCTTTATAATAAGGAGTACGCGTATAAACATACTTGGCACCTATAGAATGTCGTTCGTCTAATTCATAGTTGAGTCCTCCCTCTAGATAATGAAACTTATTATGGACTTTTTGCGTGGCAATCTGTTGTACAGCCGTTATATTTTGTCCCGCTTCCAAAGTCTGCATCGAATTAATATCAATTTCACGTTGTTTCTCACTATACCCGTAATAAGCAAACAGGTCCAATTTATTCTTACGGTAATTCAGATCCACCGCTCCATCGGCAGAAACTTCGCTCCTGACATCCATTCTTCCGAAAACCTCACCGCCTATCCCCTCTCCGGGTGGACGTATAGCTTCAATCAGAACCACTGCACTAACAGAAGCATCATACTCCGGTCCGGGGTTAGTAATCACAGTAACTTTCTTAATATGTGTAGAGCTTAGCCTCTCCAATTCATTATCATTCCTTACAAGACGATTATTGATATAAATCAGTGGAGTACCTTTACCCAATACACTGATGGCATCTCCATTTTTCACGATAAAAGGTTGCTTTTCCAGAACATCGTTGGCCGTACCCACATTCTTCAGCGGACTGTTTGCCACATCCATGGCAATGCCACCATTCTCCATCTTAAAATGCTGACGAGTCCCTTTGATAACTACTTCACCCAACAAGTTGGCATCTTCTTCAAGTTTTATTGTATTCAGAACATTCTGCTTTACCGCCACAGATGTAGTCACATATCCCAGATAGCTGACCTTAATAACCGGATTTTCTTTTGTAGTTTCGAGCATAAAGTTTCCTTCCATGTCTGTAACCGTTCCGGCAAATGTCATAGAGTCCTTATCCTGTACGATAACGATATTTGCAAATGCTAAAGGTTCACCTTTCCCGTCAGTAACTCTACCGGATATATTCATATTTTGTGCATAAATGCCTGACAATATACAGAAGGTAAAAAGTAGATAAATAATGTGTGTTTTCATACTTACAATATGTTTGGTTTTATAATTCGGAGGATAATTCTACAAAGCTATTCAATTCATTCTATTTTAACGATATTTTACTAATTTCTTTTTACGTGAATCATAATATTCTCGAATAAATGTAGAGAAATCGGTATCTGCTTCGATCATTTCATACCTTTTTACTATAAAAATAGCCTCACGTGAAAAATCCGGAGGCTATTGCTATTTGGGGTGATTGCAATTAACTAAATCAAGTTATTTAATCAATACTATATACACTGTCTTCATAATCTTGCTTTCTCATCCTCACCGGCACCTGTACCTTTATATTTGCTACGTGAAGCATTGAAACGATAAGAAACCCTTAATCTTACTTGGCGACTATCATTATAGTTCCATTTATCAAAAGTCATAATCTCTCCATAATTTATAAAAGAATTCCTCATAGAAGCAAAAATATCATTTGCCTGTAAAGTAACATTCAAAGCTCCACCAAGAAAAGCTTTTCTTAATCCGCAATCTACCCACATATTGGCCTTATTCAAAACATATCCCGAGTGATATTTATTAGAACAAGATATATCGGCTGAAAATATGAGTCCCCACGGCAAACGCAACTGATTAGTTAAACTGGCCGCTATTGCCGGACGGTTAAAATGCTTTTGCTTACCCAGATATTTCCCTTCCAATACTTGCCGCATGAATTCAAAATTCCAGATAGGTTCCCAGATTCCAATTTTAGGAGCAACGGACAAAGAAGCACCATAAGCTTGCCACTTGGAAATATTTTCAATTCCGAATACAGTGACCAGATTATCTTCTTTATAAGGATAAGTTACAGAAAGGATGGCATCTTTTGTATAAGAGTAGTAAATAGAAAATTGAACATACTTATACATCGTCTGAAATGAAATGTTATGTTCCGTCTCCGGCTGCAGCGATGGATTACCCCGCTCATAGGTATAGCGGTTGGCATATTGTATATCACTACGCAAAGCCGAATAAGTAGGACGCTTTGTACGGGCAGCATAACCTAAAGAAAACTGCCATTCCTTAACCGGAAAAAAGATGGATAAGCTGGGAAATATATTATTATAATCCTTACTTTGTTCTTCCTGCTTTATATCCTCCTCGTAATAAGCAAAAGAAACATGTTCGTAGCGAAGTCCTGCCGACAAGTACGCCTTGTTTATCGGTACATCATAACTGATAAAAACAGACTGATTGTCAGAGGTGGCCTTACTGTGCGAATCCTCTAAAATCTGCTCCTTATTCACATAGCTGCTATGGCGATTAGTAAAACTTACTTCAGGACCAAATTTCAATGTTCCCTTAGCTACCGGATAGGAAAAAATTAATTTTCCGGCATATAAATTATTGCGGGAAGCACTTCGGGCGTGAACAGTCTGTTCACCTTCCGCAGTACTATGTTCTGTAATATTTTGATTGCTTTCACTATCCCCATACAGCCAGTCAATATTTAAGTCTACTCCCAATTTAGATCCCCACATCCCGGTGTAATAAGCATTCACTTTGTGGGTATCACCATCCCCGTTCATTCTATTCATAAAATCAAGATGATCATAGGGCGCACCATCCAATTTCACCTCATAATTATCAGGCACAGAACTCTTTGATGAACTATGATTAATTGTATAACGCAGACCTACCGAACTCTTATCATCAAGTTGATAATTTAATCCGCCTTCTCCCTGAATATAATCCAGAGAAAGAGGGGAACGCGATTTTCCGTTTATCTCTAACACCTGATCAGCATACACGGTTTGCAAGTCTTCCTGCTTCTCTATTCTTCTTTTTTTATCATAATATAAAGATCCGAATATATCCAGTTTTTGTTTTCTGTAGTTCAATGCAACCTGCTGATTATTACTCCATAATTCTCCTTTCTGCAATGCAGTTCGGACACTTCCACCAATTCCTTCTCCAACAGGTTTCACTGTCTTTATTCTCAATACGGCTTTCACCTCTGCATCATATTCCGCTCCGGGATTAGTGATCAGTTCAACTTTAGCTATTTCTTTCGAATTGAGTTGCTCCAATTCAGACAAATCTCTTACTTGGCGCCCATTAATATATATCAAAGGAGTTCCTTTCCCAAAAACAGTTACATCCCCATCGTTTATTTGTAGCCCAGGAACACGCTTCAGAACATCATTAGCCGTACCTAAACTGCTTAGCAGAGTATTTTCAACATTAGTTGTCAAAGTTCCCTGTTTCAATGAATAAGTAGGACGCCTGCCTACAACAACAGCCTCATCCAACATCATAGTGGCAGTTTTCAATATCAATGTCCCCAATTCCTTTTTAGTCAGAAGAAACTCGGCAGTTTCATATCCAATAGAGGATATACGTACCAATTTCCCCCGACTGTCAGGTTTCTCAAAACAGAAGTAACCCGAATCATCTGTAACAACACCTCCTAAAAAGATTGAATCAGGCAGAGATAATAGTACGACATTAGCGTATGGAATAGGAGCTTTATTATCATCAACCAAACATCCGGTAATATTTTGCCCCACAACACCACCTAAAGCATATATCGTCAGGAACAAGCTAATAATTAATCGTTTCATACTTCTAATATTCTATGTTTCTTCTTCTGAACATATCCATAATATTCTCTCACAAAATGATCCAGGTCAGTATCCAGTTTATCCACCATACAGAAATCTGTTTTATTGGTGATATACTGATATTTACGTTTAAAACAAGGGCCACCGCATATAGGCAATAAATTACATTCCATACATTTGGTATCCTCAATATAGGGTTTTGAGCAAAAGCTTTTCACTGTTTCATTCTCCCAAATTATATCACCGTCATCATTCAAATAACCCAATGCGTTACACGAATTATAATCTTCGGCAGTACATCTATAGGCCTTACCGTCAAAATTCAGATTAACATAGTTATTTCTATCAGCATAACATAAACATCCTCCTATAAAACTAAAATCCGTTTCATAGTTATACCCGAAATTCATCTTCTTCAGCTTTTCCACATTACTGAGTAGTCCTAAAGGTGTCTTTTGCACCTTCTTGTCATATGTCTGCCAAACTCTTTTAAACATAACATCGATCTGAGGACGTATATTCTCCGGGATTACTTCAAGCACTTTTGCAAAATCAGTTTGGATTATTTTATCAGTATAGTTAATCCTTAATGCTAAACGATTATCCGGAAGGTAAGAACAGAAGTCTATGCAATTATCCACTATCTTTTCGAAAGAGGGTTCTCCATTCTTATTTCTGGTTTTATTATGATTATTCTCATCGCCATCCAAGGTAATCTGTAGCAAGTTTAAATTTATCAGACTACATTTTCTTACAACTTCTGTTGTCAACAGGAAGCCATTTGTTGTCATATTACAAGAAAAAGATTTATTTCGCTTTTCTGCTTCCTTCTTGATAAAAATAGACAATGGATAAACAATATCATCAAAATACATTAAAGGTTCTCCGCCAAACCAACCTATCATTATTCTATCAATGTCTTCCCGATCCAACACTTTTATCACAAGCTTTTTGATATTATCTATCGTGGTGTCACTCATCTTACTTTCCCGATGAGTCTCATAACAATACCAGCATCTAAAAATACAATCTTGAGTGGGATTGAGAATCAATTGATAAATAGAACTATTTGCATCCTTTCTTTTATTCTCCAGCAGAGTATCGATTTCCTGTTTGTTGTCGTTTACCAAGAAATGCATTTCCACAAGTCTTTCTGTTATGGCAGGCTCTTGTGCCTGTTTATCTTCATCCGCCAATATCTCCTTTATAAAATTAAAAGTATCTATTGGAACAGAGAAAACCATTTTAGAGATACCATTCAGACAAATCATCTTATCTCCATCTTGTGTATAATAGTTATATTTACTTTCAATCATATTTCATCGTTTTAATATAAAAAGAATATTTCCTTTAATTACTTATCCCACATTTTCTAAATTCTCTGTTTATACAAAAAAAGATGTGTCAAAAACAAGTCTATTCATCAATATGGCAATATTCTTGCTTTTTGACACATACAATTATAGATATTTCTATCTATCCCTGATCTTTTGTAGCTTGTTGAAGTTTCTCTGTACTCGTTTGACTACAACCGCATAAAGGGACATTGTTATTCACGCATTTCAGATCAAGAAGGCCTGCCACTTTTTCCATATCGTCCAAATTCAACACATCGTCAGCTGCATTTTTCAATTCATCAGCTAATTTTCTTTTTTCATCTTGTTCCATAATTAATTCTAAATTTAATATTAATATTTAAGTTACTGATCTTACATACCATTCTCTAAAATTGGCTTGTAAGTTCTTTTACATCATTAATCGTTGTTTGAGTACAACTGGCACATTGTGCCACTTTGTTCTTTACGCATCTAGGATTAACCAATCCACCACCTTCAACCTTCTCCATATCATCCAAACTTAACACATCCTCGGCCGCATTTTTCAGTTCACCGGCCAGTTGCCGTTTTTCTTCTTGTTTCATAACAGTCTAAACTTTAAATTGATAATTCGAGTTACTTATTCTCACAATGCAAATGTAGATAGTACCAGTCCAGTTTAACAGGACTGGATAAAATATTAAGAAACAAATATATTTTCGCATTAAGTCCATTATCACACTTGTGAAGTAATCTCATTCCAAGTTTTAGTTCTATGGTGAAGAATTACCTTAGTTATACTGGAATCAAAGAACAGATCAAGCTTGCATGTTTTTTATATATAAGGCACCTCAAAACAAATCATGGCAAAGGTTTTAAAAGATAATTGAGGCTGTTTCTCTAAGATTTAGTATTTTTGGCAGTTGTAATAAGCCGTTAAGCCATCGGAGCCTACATGTTTTAGCATCGTATAAAATGGTAGCTGCGCTACATACAGGAATTGTTGAGGTAAAAGTTAATTGCGAAATGTTTCATTACCACGAAAGTAAAGCAATAAAATGATTAGTTTGAATAACTTGCTATGACTACAGAAAATAAAATAAAGTATTTTGAGAATCGAGAAGATTGGAGAAAGTGGTTAATGGACAACTTTGAAACCTCCAGTGAAATATGGTTTGTATTTCCCTATAAATCATCCGGCAAAAAAAGCATTTTATACAATGATGCCGTTGAAGAAGCCCTTTGCTTCGATTGGATTGACAGTACAACAAAACCACTTGATAAAGATCATAAAATTCAGCGTTTCACACCCAGAAACCCTAAAAGCACTTATTCGCAAGCCAACAAAGAAAGGCTTAAATGGCTATTGGAAAATAAAATGATACACCCGAAATTTGAGGAGAAAACGCGAAGTATTTTATCTGAGCCTTTCATTTTTCCCAATGATATAATTGATAAATTGAAAGAAGATGAAACGGTATGGAAAAACTATCAACCATTTTCCGAAGCATATAAGCGAATCCGAATAGCGTACATCGAAGCTGCGAGAAAACGTCCTGAAGAATTTGAGAAGCGGTTAAACAACTTCATCAGCAAAACAAAAGAAAACAAAAGGATAGTAGGATTTGGCGGA
>OHTK01001064.1_pt1 | contig 9781 bp, 10 predicted proteins | sample 1578931 | NCBI WGS metagenome assembly OHTK01 (sample SAMEA3879553, study PRJEB24766) | human gut metagenome | biome: human-associated habitat; feature: feces | place: USA | collected 1985/1987 | reverse complement strand
CGACGCTTTGAATCTATCGTTAATGACAGGTATGATTTCTTTGACAGGCACAAACTCAAAGCGGATTTTTTGGAATACTACCGCAGACAGCTTCGTAAGCATGACCAAAAATGGGAATTTGTGTACCACCATTTCTACAACTTCGTTCATGGCAAATGTACTTTTGAAGAAATTGATATTGACCTTTGTAATAAGTTTCGTGAGTATCTGCTAAATGCCAAGCAACTCAGGCGTGACGGTCGCATTTCAAAGAACTCTGCTTCCGGCTATTGGTCAACATTCAGGGGACTTTTGAAAATCCTTTATCGCAATCGGCTAATCACAACCAATATCAATGACTTTTTGGATAAAATCGCAACAGAAGATACTCCAAAAGATTATCTAAGTGTGGAAGAACTATACAAATTGGCAGAAACACCTTGCAAAAAGCCGATTCTGAAAACAGCGGCATTGTTCTCATGTCTGACCAGTCTTAGAATCAGCGACATACTATCGTTACAATGGCATGAAATCGTTGACTTTGCAGCTGGAGGAAAATGTGTCCATACAATTACCCAAAAGACCAAAACAGAGGACATCATTCCAATCAGCGACGAAGCCCTGCAATTAATCGGCTATTCTCCGGAAAAAAACGGATTAGTATTTAAAGGATTGAAACGAAGTTGGACACAGCAACCCATGAAAGAGTGGATTCGCGAAGCCGGTATTACCAAGAATATCACTTTCCACTCCTACCGAAGAACATACGCAACACTTCAAGGAGCAGCCGGCACAGACATACGTACCATTCAAAGTAACATGGCACATAAAAGTATTACCACGACACAACGGTACATGAAAGTTGTGGACAGCAACAAGCGTGAAGCCAGCAACAGAATTTCTTTAATCCGCAAGTAAGAGTTAAGGTTCAAATAATCCCGTTTTTATTGCTCAGAATATGATATTTTGCTCTAAATCATACTCTGAGCATATTTTTTCTTAAATCCTGAACGATTATCCATTACAAACAGCGACTATTTGGAAATCTGCATATACATTTGTCTTATTGTAAAACTCAAACAGTATCAGTTTATGACGAATAGTATTAAAATCACTCCTCAACAAACCAGTTTCATACTTTCAGTAAGTGTCATCCTTTATTGGTCAACAGACTCCTATTTATATCTTAATTGCCATATCGACATGATGGAGTATTCCACTCCAGTTATCCTATATATTACGGCAATGATACTCGCTTGTGGAGTACTTAAGCATTTCTTCTTCCGATTCATTACAAAGAATGAATTAAGTTTGTCTTTTGGCAAGCAAGCAAAACCTTTTCCTGCTAAACTAACTGAACAAATTAAGGAGATTGAACCGGAGTGTCCAAACGACAAGGACATAAATCCGGTAAATTTAGTTGCAGAAAGTGTTGTAAAACAAGATTATATGGATAATTATGAAGAACGTGTGGCTGAGGTTGAACGTAAAAAATCCGAAAGACAGGCAGACATTAAACGTGTCATTCATGAATACACCACCTTTGTAATGACTGAATTTCTCTCAAAAGAAAATCTTGAAATTCTGCATGAAAACATAGAGTATTTCGCACACGGACAATCTGAATTATACAAGCCAATCCGTTCAAGATTAGATAATCCCCTCCGTTCTATCGACCTGATGCACTTTGTGTGGAACATCGGAGAGAGATTGAACATTTCTCTTATAGACAGAGCTACATTCATACATATTATATTCCCACATGAATTAAAAGATGCTTCGATTAAATATCTGTCTAAAAATCTCCGGACATGCGGAGTCTGCAAAATAGCACTTGATATTCCCGAAACCGGAGATTATCACTTCAAATGTATGAAGAATGACCTTGAATCGGACTTAGATTCAAGCAATTAGGGTTATTCAACGCAGACCGAAATATTATTGCTTTCTGAGGTTTGTCAGCGTTATATCATTGTGTTGGTTTGCAGCATGTTAAACAAAACAATGTTATATTATGCAAAGAAACAAATTAACATTCAATGACCTACCGGAAGTGGTAGGTGAACTCTGCGAGAGAATCTCAAGTATGGAAAATCTGCTGACAGAAAAACTTCATCAGCAGCATAACGAGGTAAAAAAGGATACCCATGTTCCAATGACTGTTGATGAAGTCTGCGAGTATCTAGGTATCTCGAAATCATCCTTTTATTACAAAGCCAAACATGGAGGTATTCCAATCATTAAACAAGGCAAGCACCTATTTGTCTATCGTGATGAATTGGACAAATGGTTGGAAAGCGGACGAAAAGGAGACACGCCTATAAGCATAGAGGAAGAACACGCCCGAATGCTTGCAGCTACACGGCGCAAAGCCAATCCTAAAAACTGGTGAGTATGGAAACGATAGCACCCAATCAAGATCTCGCTCAGGTCGCCACAAAATGGCAAGACACCATGCTCAGTTTGGAAAAGGTGTACGAACAGGAGCCGGAAGTTCTGAAAATAGGCGGAGTGGCTATCGGGACATTGGGAAATTTCAGTGCATCCATTGGCAAGGCAAAAAGTAAAAAGACTTTTAATGTATCGGCAATGGTGGCAGCAGCTTTGTCCGGAAAGGAAGTCCTTAACTACACAACGGATTTTCCCGATGGAAAGAACCGCCTCCTTTACATTGACACAGAACAGAGTCAAAACCACTGTATGATTGTGATGCATCGCATCATGAAACTGGCAGAGTTGCCTGCCAATCAGGATTGTGACCGTTTCTATTTTCTCGCTTTACGCAAGTTCAATCCGAAGGAGCGTTTGGCCATTATAGACGATGCCATCAGTCAGATTGAGGGGCTCGGCTTTGTCGTGATTGACGGAATCCGCGACTTGGTTTATGACATCAATTCACCAAGTGAAGCCACATGTGTAATATCCAAACTTATGCAGTGGACTGACGAGTACCAGATTCATCTTCACACCATTCTTCATCAGAACAAAAGTGATGAAAATGCACGAGGGCACATTGGCACGGAAATCAACAACAAAGCGGAAACGGTCATTCAAATCGAGAAAGACAAAGACAACAGCAACATCAGCAAAGTGGAAAGTGTGCATACACGTTCCAAAGACTTCCTGCCATTCGCTTTTTGCATCAATGACCAATCACTTCCCGAACTTCTGCCGGACTATGTGCCGACAAAGAAGAGCGCAGGTCGTCCCAAGCAGGAACCATTCTCCCCTTATAAGAACATTCACGAATCCATCCATCGCAAGGCTCTCGAACTGGCTTTTGACGGAAAAGAAACTATTTTTGGATATAAGGTTTTGGAAGAAGAACTGACTACTGCCTACGAACTGGCAGGAACGAAATTGAATCACAACAAGATTGTGGAGCTAATAAAGTTTCTCACGAACAAACGGATGGTGGTTCAGGAAAGCCGTGGCATTTATCGGTTCATGCCGGATTACCACTATTGACGCTCCACTTGACTTTATTCTAAAAGTGTCTATTCGTATATAAATCAAAGTTTAAGCGCAACGACTGGTTTCATGATAATTCTCGAAACTGGTCGTTGCCATTTTATTTACCAACGCCCTTGTGGATCATTCCTTTGGAATAGGTTGTGGCAATCAATATGGAAAGATTGTTCCTCTTCTGCCATTTGTAGATTTTGACGCCTGTACAATTAAGGTTATGACAAAATAGCAATCTTTGTATTGGCATATAAAATGACACTTTACTTTGTCAATAATTTCTATTTTCGCTGTTTTTCAATATGAGCCTCTGTTATATTTCAGCAAACCTGCTGGAACAATTCATATTCGAGTACTGGCAAAACGATATGCCAAATGCCAAACTAATTTCGGCCTTTTCCTCACTTTCTCTGTTGGCCAAATGCTCTGATACAATTTAGAAATTCTGAATCGGCACTACTGTAACACCAAATGTGACATTAATGCCATTTAAGTTGCCATATAAATACACATTTATACGACAATTATTCTCTCTAAATCGTCTTTGACAGTCAATCAAAGCCATAAATATCAAACATTTTACTTCAAAGCACGTCTTTTTTAAGCCACGGGCTTGCCCGTTGTACAGACATTATCTTGTATGGGGAGCCTAATACCCCAAGCGACCAATCGGCCGTTTGAGAATGCCAATTTTCCAGCAAGCTGATTGGATGAAAAATAGCGTTATTTAAGCACTTTTTCTTTTCGCCAGCCTCTATCGTCTTTCTCGACAAAAAGCGAAATTTGCACACTTAATTGCGCCCTGGGCTTGCCCATTATACGACCTCTATTGAGTTAGGGTAACTCAATACCCCAAACGATAAATCGCTCGTGAGAAGTTGCCAATCCCAGACAAGCAGGATATGGCTTTATTGCGATTATAGAATACCTTAACTCTCCACGCAATCATGTTTTGGATGGGCTTGCCTCTGTTTGATAGCTGGCACGAATAAGCGCATTTCAGTAGTGCTTCAATTTCCACAAAAGATTTGTGGCTGTTGGCCTTCATAAAATGCAGACACCTGATGACTAATACAGGACTATTCCGAATGATTTCCAATTAACCGAAATGAATCTGCCATACGCCCAAGATTGATTTAGCCAACCTCAAAATGGCATCATAATCATTCCATATCCAATGGAGGAAGACTATTATCCTCAAATCTATCAAAATCAGATTGGAAAATACGGTCTTGAATGATCCTGTACTTTTCAAACTCAGATTCAGCAAACTCCTTAGCATATTCAGCAGAAACCTTTCCACTATCCTGCAATATCGGGCTATCAAATAGATTAATGAATTTGTCTATTCGATTTGCCCAATCTTCCATTGTCATTGGTATATGACGCATAGCCATACTCTCTGCCATATCAAGCGAAGCATTGACTATTCTGCCCATTTCTTCCAATTCTTTTTCTCGCAAATAGTTCTTTGCAACAGACACATCGGTTTTGACAATTTTTCCATTCGGAGCGTTTTCCCAAGTGGTCAATCCCATGTGCTCTTTATCTGCGTTAGCTCGTTCTACAATCAACTCCGCAGCGGTATGCCCATGTACGGCATAGTGTATTTTGTTCTGCACCTTCTTGAAAAATAGACGAGTTGTCGGAGCGTCCTTGTTATAGTCTATTGCCGTAGCATAGATATCCGTGAGTTTCTGATAAAAACGACGCTCACTCAGCCTTATCTCCCTTATTTCGGCAAGCAAATGCTCAAAGTAATCCACACCTAAGAAAGCCCCGTTCTCCATTCGCTTATGGTCAAGCACATATCCACGGATGGCAAACTGCCGGAGGATAAACGTACACCACTGCCGGAACTGAGTGGCACGAACTGAATTGACTCTATATCCGACACTAATAATGGCATCGAGATTATAATATTTCACCTCTGTTGTTTGCGTCTTATCTGCCATAGCACCATGTGGAGTGGTATGTTCCAAAATGGAACATACCCTATTTTCTTCCAATTCTCCCGATAGAAATATATTTTTCAGATGCTTGGTAATGGCTGGTCGCTTCGTCCCGAACAATTCGGCTATCTGCTTTTGGTTTAGCCAGATAGTTTCCTGTTCCAACTTAACATCAAGCGAGGTGCTGCCATCGGCTGTTTGGTATATAATTATTTCTCCTTTGCTCATGCCTTCTAAATTTCCTGTAAAGTTAATGATTAATTCTGTTCACTCAAGTATGCTGCCTGATAATTGTATTGTAATATAATTGGTTGACATTCTGCTATGGTCATTTTACACATAATCCATTTGCGAAATATTTTCGTTTTATATGATTGAATCCGAAAAGCACGAGCCGTAATCACATCCAGCCCGTAATAATCAGACAAAAAGTTACAACAAACCAACATTACTCTATGGGTATAATCACCTGTTGCGATACCTGTTTTTAGAATCGCACGTACATGGGAACGTATTGTCGGGATCATCACCCCGAACAGTTCCGCTATGTCAAAATCTTGCATCTGAATATTGCCCGATATAGATACCACACCGCTTTCGCTGATTGTAATTATATTCTTTTTCATATTCACCTTGAGTTAAAAAACAGGCTTTTCTATTTGAAGAACCTCGCAAAGAACAAGATGTTTAAGAGTATCGGGTTGTTTGCCGAAGTGAGTGTAAGTTACCATAATAATTCAGTATTAGAGATGGATAATCACATACAAAATCATTTTCAAAACTGTAATCAACAATCCATTCGTTCCCGTTTGTATCTATGCGAGTAAGTCGAAATATGCCTGAAGTAACACTCGCATCGAATTTATCCATGTTAAATGCTTTATAATTGCAAAGATACGAGAATGATAGCTATGTTGGATAATAATCAAGATAAAATGACTTCCTTTGTGGAAGAGTGATTTGAAGCAATGGAAAAACACAGCAGACTAAAATAGTTTGCTCGTTTCTTATCCGTTCCCTATTTTGATTTTCTGTTTTGCAAAGCACTACAAATCAATAATATACTTCAAGATATTATAGTAGTGGCAAAAACCGTGTCGGGCAATCCAAAACAATTCTCTTAAATATCACTTCGCTTGATGCAAGCAAAAGAAACGCTTCATAAATAGAATATAGACCAAACTCAGCGCAATAATGGTACCCGACAAATACCCATATTCATTCCCCGGAAATAGAAGATACCCGGCTATAACTACTGCCTGCACCAACATATACACCAACGAAACCACCATGTGAGGAATTTTCAGCTCATTTGCCATAATCTGGTACAAATGTTTCCGATGTGGCAAACCAATATTCTCATGCAACATCAACCGATGAATTATTGTCAGCACACTATCCACCCCATAGACTGCCAACAAGACAATCCAGCTGAAATTTTCCGTACGGATTATCAGCATACCGATCAGAAAGAGGATCACGAAAGCAATGCTAACCGAACCTACATCCCCCGCAAAACACTTTGCCTGTTTCCGGAAATTGAAGAAGTTAAAGACCAACACAGCACAAAGCATGGTATAAATCAAAGTCGGCTCTACAAATGGAACATATACCCCATTTATAAATGCTAATGCCGTCAGCACCACCAACGAGTATCCACCTGTAATGCCATTAATACCATCCATGAAATTATAGGCATTGATAATCCCTGTGCAAACAATCAAAGCAACCACAATGGTCCACCAAGGCAGGCTGAACAACCCCCATTGATAGAACATCAAAGCCATCGCCGTAAAATGAAACACCAAACGTAACCCCTGAGAAGTAGAACGAATGTCGTCTACAAAACTGATAAAAGTAATCAATGTCAGAGCCAGCATAAACCAAGGATACTCAAACTGATTCGTCAGAAAGTAAGCTAATGCGCCAAAGAAGAAAATGATTCCTCCCCCTCTCAAAGTGATCCGGGTGTGCGAACTCCGCTCGTTCGGTTTATCGATGATATTGCATTTATCAGCAATACGGAAATAAAAAAGTTCTGCCAGGAATAGCAGAACTAAGATTAGCAGATAACACATAAACTATTCGTTCTTTTTAATGAAATAAAACCAAAGTTGAAGTCCTAAAAAGGCAAAAGAAATACCCCCTATTAGGAGTCCCATAATCAAAAAAAATTCCACTTACAACACCTCCTTATTCTATCTGAAAATTCCTCAAAACATTCATAGGTTTCCACCCAAGTTCACGCATAGCCTTTTCATTACTAAAAGTCAAAGAGTGCGTAATCTTACGAAGTTTTAAACTGTTTATTGGGGTATTTTCCCCAAGACAATCACCAAAAACAGCCATACTTTTAGCAAACAATAAGGAATAGATATTGGTCTTTTTTTTATTCAATTGCTTACATATCACCATCTCTAATTCACGAAAACTCAGCTGGTAACTGTCACAAACATTATATATCCCTCCCTTTTCAATCAATAGAGGAACAAGATTTGCTATATCCTGAACCATCAAAACGCTTTTCCGAGCTTCTCCCCCAGCAATACTTAAGTACTTACCATTTCTAATCCCATGAATCATCGCTCCTAAATTTCCCGAAGGATTAGGTCCGGCAATTTAGGCTACTATTGACGGAACGATAGATTCAGACGCAATGCTGAATAATTACTTATACGACTTCTTGTCGCACGAGATACCTAAAGAGACAAAAAATCAAACGATTTTCAACAATTTGATTATGAGTGAATTGTAAAATTTTATAATATTTTCTCATAACTACGGTGTTGCATTGATACTGTTACACTATTGGTAAGTGATGTACTTCCTAGTAAGGCTACACCATTGGATTAATTCTTTTATTTGCCCAGAAAGAGCGAGAAAAATCTTCAGCTTAATCTAATAAATGATTCCTGTTTGCTGCAGAAGAAATTTCTTCCTAGTAAAGATGGAACTCGAAGAGGTGTAATACAAAAAAAAAATACAAGAAGCATAAAAAGAAAGAAAAGCCTATTCTCAAACTTATTGATCCGCCTTTCCTGTTGGTAGAGGAGATTCATCTTAGCATGAAAAAGACAATAGATAAAAAACGGTATTCAGAAAGATCGTTTTGCTAAAATCAGAACGAGTATTAGTCCTTGTCTACAACTTTAAATTTTATTTACAGAACAATATATTTTAAAACAAAATCTAAGTAATAATTGGAATATGAACTATAAAAATTAATATTCTTTTTGTAATCTGATTTTTTCGTAAGATAGACGAAAGTGTTAAATTACGCAAAAACATATCAACATATATTTACAATCAAATTTATTCTGACTATATTAGAAAAATGTTCCTTCAATCTTTAAATATAATATGAACAATGGCACAGTTAGAATCTAAACAATTAAACAAAATTGGTTTACATGAGAATGTTACCAATAGAAACATGGATGAAAAATTATTATTAAAGTGCGAAAATAGTATTCGCGCTTACAAAATTGTGAATTTGCTCAACAAGCATAATATTGCATTACGACAGCATGACGAGAGTCAGGATCCTAGGGTTGGTGCATATGGCGCCGTAACTGGTATTGCTATATATGTATTTGCTAAGGATTATGAAAAGGCTTTATCTATAGTTTCCCCTATTCTTAAAGATTTTAATACCATCAGTACATTCTGTCCAAAATGTGGAAGTGAAAATGTAAAACCCATTACTGGTAATCACAAATATATTACTTATTTAATTTTCCTTTGCCTGTTCCTTATACTTACTCCTGGTATTTATATTGCTTTGCCTGAAGATTTTGGACTCAGGTCTTCCTTAATAAATAAAATAGCTTTAATGATGGTTGCGCTAGGTTTTATTTTAATGCCAATTATTAATCATTATAATGTTAATTATAAGTGTAAAAAATGCGGCAATAGATTTAGGCATTATTAGCTTTATTGTTCATAATCGATTCTATTGTTTTATTACAACAGAATCAAGTCAATAAAAAGCGATTGTCTTACATAATAAATGTTTTTTATTATGAGGTTTAAAATTCTGACCTTATCAGAAGCAGAACGGAAACTTCAGGCTGGTGAAAGCGACACTGATTTACTATGAAGCGGAATTCCACAAGAAATACGATCCCATAAAATAGAAGGTCCTGTAGTCTATTGGAATGTAGATGAACAGCGATGAACGACATTCCAGGTGGAGAACTTTATGGAAGAGAACGCAATGGAAGTGATAGAGGCAAAATACGGAATAAAGGGCCCGGCAATCGTACTGAAGCTGCTTTGTAAAATATACAAGGAGAGATACTACATACTTTGGGATGAGGAGCAGTGCCTGATCTTTGCCTACAAAGTAGAAAGGGAAGTGCAAACTGGGGAGGTACAGGAAATTA
>OHTK01001063.1_pt1 | contig 9784 bp, 10 predicted proteins | sample 1578931 | NCBI WGS metagenome assembly OHTK01 (sample SAMEA3879553, study PRJEB24766) | human gut metagenome | biome: human-associated habitat; feature: feces | place: USA | collected 1985/1987 | reverse complement strand
TTTTTATGTTCGCACTTTTCAAGTGTAGGAAGTCTGATAAAGGAAGAAATTGAAAATAAGAAAGTCGCATTTATTCCAACAGCTTCGCTGCGTGAAGGCTACACCGGTTATGTCGGCTCGGCTCGAAAATTATTCAAAAAGTTGGGAGCAATCGTAACTGAAATTGATATTTCAACGGAGGCTTATTCAACGATACAGTCTGTTTTTGAAGATGCAGATGTGATATATTTTACCGGCGGAAATTCTTTCTTTCTTATGGACCAACTCCGTAAAACAAGAACTGATGGGTTGCTGAAAAAGGAATTGGCAAATGGAAAATTGATGATCGGCGAGTCGGCAGGCGCAATTATATGCGCTCCAAGCATCCAATATATCGAGCAAATGGATGAAAAGCCGGAGGACTACTCACAAGAAGATGATGCAGGGCTTGATTTGATTGATTTCTATGTTCTTCCGCATTATCTTACAGCACCATTTAAGAAAGTTACCGAGAAAATAATGACTGAGTTTTCGGATTTGAATCTATGCCCAATTAACAACCGTCAGGGAATTGTAATTGATGGTGAAGGTTCAAAGGTTATTTGCAAAGACTAATTTGAAAATTCAAGTTTTGATTTGACTTAATTCATAACATTTATTAACTGTTATATCTTATCCTCGTGAAGTCCGCAACCCCTTGAAAATGCTAAATTTGTAGCGAGTGAGTTTGCCCTTACGCTTTCCCTTGTGTTATATCCTTTTCCCTCATGTTACGAATGCTCACAAGGGCAAAATTAAGGGAAAGAAAATCCAGTAACAAATTATAACATGAAATGAAAATGGCAGGAAGAACGGATTGAAATGCTTTCAAAACTTTTAGAAAATTAAGGAAAGGACAGATAAGATATGAGATTGATTTATGCAAGATATAATCCGCAATGTAATAGCATAGATGTAACCACGTTTGAAAATGTAGTGCTTAGAATTGATTGCAATAAGGCAGAGGAAGGATTGAGAACTACTCCCGGCTCCCAGTGTTCGTTGAATGCTTTGGCTATTGATAATCCATTAGAATATGCAAGATTATACTTGGATGGAGAAATGCAAGTATGGGTTGATGCAGAGGATCGTTTAGATACGTGGTGATTTTGCTAATATAATATCATGATAGAGGTCTAGTACTAAAAATTCCAGAAAAATATATAGAACGTACGGTTATTCCATAATAAGAGGCAGGAATCTTAAGTTTCTAGATGTTTGAATTTTGCCTTAAGGTAAATAGAGAGGACACATTGATTTTTCAGTGTATCCCCTCTATTTAAAATTATTTTTAAATAGTTCTTGCACAAAAACAAATAGCATGCTAAAATCTATTTAAAGAAAGTTTTAAATAGGTAAAAGATATGGGAGAAACTAACATTTTTAAAGTATTGGCAGATAGCCAGCGAAGAGACATTCTTATTATGTTGAGAAATGAACGATTAAATGCCGGAGAGATTGCTGAAAAATTACAGATTACACCGGCTGCTCTTTCTTATCATTTAAAATTACTTAAAAACGCAGACTTGATATCTGAATATAAAGAGAAAAACTTTGTTTATTATGAAATCAACACTACGGTTTTCGATGAATTAATTATATGGGTTAACCAGTTTGGAGGAAAAAAAGTATGAAAAAAATAATGTGGATAGTAGCAATGATACCAGTTGTAGTTACAAGTGTTGTACTACAGTTTATGCCTGATATTATACCTATGCATCATGACTTGGAGGGAAACACTGACAGATGGGGAAGTAAAACAGAAAGCTTTATTTTTCCGGTAATTATTTTGTTTATTACACTGTTTTGGCACTTGCTAATCTATGTGTTTGAGAAAAAATCAAAAAATGCAAATACAGAAAAGGAACAGATGGAAGCAAAATCTTCTGCAAAGGTATTATGTGTTGTAGGAATTTCGCAAGCAATCATGTTCGGGATTATGCATTATTTTATTCTTTATTCTTCTTGGATACAGGCAAATGCAGGTGGTGAACATGCGGTTATTGACATTGCAAAAGTTTCATGTATTTTGTGTGGTATTATATTTATTGTATTAGGAAATTTTATGACAAAGGCAAAACGAAATGCAGTAGTGGGAGTTCGAACCGTTTGGAGTATGCACAATGATAATACATGGAGAAAGAGTAACCGCTTTGGTGCAATATGTATTATTATTACGGGGTTATTGACTATCATTACAACCGTATTTACAAGTGGGATGACTGGCACAATCTTTATGTTGATTTATTTATTATTAGCAACAATTGTAACTGTGGTATACTCAAAAAAGATATATGATAAGGAAATAAAAAAATAATTTGTATCTTTATGCGAGAGGGTGAAATTCCAGTCTTTTACGGAGAGATAACATACGAAGGGAGGCAATTGCCTCCCTTCGTTTGTTATCTACTCCTTCCACGGTTTGGTGGAGAATATGGTCTTGTTAACTCTCGCTCCTTTATGTCCTGTTTCTTAGATATAAGCCTATCGTGTAGAGACTGTGGCTTTTCTCCATACCGTTGTTTCCAATTCTTAAGGCTGTCCTGATAATCCCCATAAGCTGTCTCTGACTTATGAAATGCTTTGTAGAAGGCTTCCGCATTCTGATACCCGTATTCCTTTACGATATGGGATAATCGGGCTTTCATTCGGGAAATACGTTCCTCCAATCCGGCTATCTCTGTTGAAAGTTCGGAACGCCTTTTTGCTTTGAAGATACCTTTGCTGTCGGACAGTTCAATTTCAAGGTCACTTCGCTGTTTCTCGAGTGCAAAAATTGCTTTATTCTGTTCTTGCAGCTTTTGATAAATTTCGCATAAGTGCTTGTAAGAAACTGCTTCCGGTGATGGCTGTGGTCTTGGCGGTATGGCAGGCTTTGGTGTATCTGTCTGCTTTCTGCTTTCTTCTGGTACAGCTTTCTGCTCTTTGAAATCTGTGTTCTCCGGTCTTGCTTCAAGCTCTTTGGAAATTACTTTATCTGCAAGCTCCAGAGTTTTGAGAAATACTTTGGAGATTAACAGTTCTAATACTGCAATGGCAGTACCGATAATGGAAGATAACAGATTCGGTCTGTTTCCGTAAAGCCATACGGATTCCACAATCTTGTCCGTTATCCGTTCCTTTTTTATCTGCATGATTTCTGACTTGGAAACACCCGTTACAATCGCTCTGTCAACAGTCTGATTCCACAAGGTGCGTTTACTGTTGTCTGCCTCAATCTCGGTGGCTTTCGGATTGTTCTTACCAATCTTTTTGGTGGCAAGATACATACCGCCACGCTCAAAAACTTCTAACCGCTGGCTTTTATCCCACACATACTGATTGATAAGATTGGTATAATCCTGCTTGACGGTATCAAGGAAATTTTCAGCCTTGAAGTGTTTATCCTTAATGGAGAAAATCTGTCTTTCGTATACTTCACCTTTGTGAATCACCTTACACCTTTTACGGATATTTCCTTCTTCATCAAGTATCTCTTTCTTGGTGCGTACATGATTTCCCTTTTCGTCATAGAACATATTGCGGGTGGCAACCTTTTCTATGGGCTGTTCCAAGAGTGTACGCTCCGAAAAAATGAGATGGATGTGATAGTTGGTTTTCCGCTTATTGTGATGCAGGGCTGCGATACAGTCCGTTCCGTAAGTCTGTCTGAAATGGTCTGTAAATATCTGCAACAGTCTGTCTGGAGGATACTCCGTAAAAGATTCCGGCAGGGCTATGATCAATTCCCTTGCCTCAATACATTTCCCCTCCGTACCGTTTTTTTTAAATTCTGCCTGATTATATTTTGCAAGGTCAGTCCAAAAATTACGGTCTGTGGTTTCATATACCGCATACAGATTTTCCTGCTTCTTTGGGCTTGAAATATAATAAATTCTTCCCCGGACATTGTGGAGCTTCGTCATCTGAATAAATGAATTTCTTGGCATGTGCTTCCTCCTTTCCGTATCTGCCAAGTACGAAGCTGCAAGAAATGAGGATGGGAAACTTTCTAATGTGAAAGTGAGTAGGCTACATAGGTAGCCTGTCTACGAACATATCCGCCTGTCGCCGAAAAGCTCCCAGCAGGGCGAAATACACAGAGTACAAATCGTAAGATTTGTGCGAGGGGTGTATTTCGCTCTCAAACGCCGAGGGCTTGTATAAAAAAGTTTCTTCCCCACTTCTTAAATTTCCGGTTGTATCTTAGAGGAAGCACATGGTATAATCTATTTGCGTGTAGGTATATCATGGCTTCGGTCAGATACATACCTTAGGGATGGTCTTAGGACTGTCCCTATTTAATTTGTCACATTTCTTGTGACAGCTCTGACATTTCCTTTGTCCCTTAAGTCCCTGCCTTCATTGGCGGTCATGAACTTTTCAAGCATATCCGTTTTGATAAGGACTTTCCGTCCTACCTTCAATACCGGAAGCTTTTTCCATTCTACCAGTTTCCGCAGGGTATTTCTGCCGATACCCGTATAGTCGGCAGCTTCCTCAATGGACAGTGCAATCTTCACTTCTGTCATTAAAACACCTCCTCTTGAATTGCATAATGCAATTTTGTAACTATGCCTACTATATAACTTTTATATCTTCTTGTCAAGCGTTACGAAATTTTAAAAGTAATTATTAACTTGCATATTGCAATGCTACTTTTACTGTGTTATACTTTAGCCATACCGAAAAAGGAGGCGTATCAGAATGAAAGATAAAGAATTACGCAAGTTAATCGGTAGCAGGGCAAAACAACGCAGACTGGAATTAGGTGTCAACCAGCCTTATATAGCAGAAAAGATGGGAGTTACCGCTTCCACCATACAGCGGTATGAGGCAGGAACGATTGACAACACCAAGAAGCTTGTTCTGGATGGTCTGTCGGAAGCACTTCATGTATCAGTGGAGTGGCTGAAGGGCGAGACGGAAGAAATGACAAGTGATGTTACGGATAAAAGGGAATTACAGATTCGTGATACCATGACTTCCATTCTCTCCAAACTGCCTTATGATATGAAGGCAGACGAAGCGGATTTTTCCAAAGATTTACTGCTGCTGATGTTGAAGGAATACGAATTATTCGTTGATTCCTTTCAATATGCCTGTAAGAATTTTAAAGGGAATACGGAAGATGCCACAATTGCAAAAGTAATGGGGTTTGAATCCAATCAGGAATATAATGAGATTATGTTCCTTAGGGAAATCACCCATACGGTAAACGCACTGAACGACATGGGCGACATTGTAAGGCTCTATTCCAAGAATCCCGAAACGGCAGCCGTAAGGCTTGCAAATCTTCTTTCAGAGAAAGACTCCGAACCGGTATAGATTAGACAACCGGAGTTATGATATACTTACACGCAGAAAGCATTTCATCAGTTCCGATTGTCGATATCGAAAGGAGTAACGATTATGGCAAAAGGTTCTGTAAGAAAGAAAGGCAAGAAATGGTACTACCGCTTCTATGTGGAAGATGCAAGCGGTAATCTGGTGCAGAAGGAATTTGCAGGTACGGAAAACAAAAGCGAGACGGAAAAGCTGTTGAGGCAGGCAATGGAGGATTATGAAGCCAAGCGGTTTGTTGCAAAGGCTGAAAACATCACACTCGGAGAGTTGCTTGACCTGTGGGCTGAGGAAGAATTAAAGACAGGCACATTGAGTAATGGAACGGTTGGCAATTATCTTCAGACAATTGGGAGAATCAAACAACACCCTATCAGCAAAAGGAAACTGAAAACGGTGACTTCGGTACACCTGCAGGAGTTTATGGATTTGCTCTCATTTGGAGGCACTGTGGGAGATTTTATATCAAAAGGATATTCCATTGATTATGTAAGGTCATTTTCAGCAGTATTGCAACAGTCATTCCGGTTTGCGGTATTTCCGAAACAGTTTATTACCTTCAATCCAATGCAGTATGTGGTGATGAGGCATAAAAAGGAAGAAACAGATTTGTTTGCGGATGAAACAGCCACAGACAGAGACAAGGTTAAACCGCTTTCCTTTGAAATGTACCGGAAACTGATTGAACAGCTTGGAAAACGAAGTGGGGATGCGATTCTTCCGGTTCAGATAGCATACTTTACAGGTCTCAGACTTGGAGAGGTAGCAGGTCTGACATGGCAGGATATCAACCTTGAAGAACAGTATCTCACTGTACGCAGGAGCATCCGCTACAATGGTGCTACCCATAAGCACGAAATCGGTCCGACAAAGTGGAAAAAGATCAGGGTTGTTGACTTTGGCGATACCCTCGCAGATATTTTGAGGAATGCAAAAAAGGAACAGCACAAAAACCGTTTTCAGTATGGGGAACTCTACCAGCGGAATTTTTACAGAGAAGTAATGGAAAAGAATCGGGTGCATTACGAGTATTATCATTTGGGAATGACAGAGAATGTGCCGGAAGATTACACCGAAATCTTCTTTGTATGCTTAAGGGAGGATGGTTGTCTGGAACTTCCGGCAACCATAGAAACAGCCTGCCGGACAGCAGGAAGAAAAGTACCGGAGCTTGAAGGTTTCCATTTCCACACACTGAGGCATACCTACACGACAAACCTCTTATCCAACGGGGCTCAGCCTAAGGATGTGCAGGAACTGTTAGGACACTCAGACGTGAGTACCACCATGAATGTCTATGCCCATGCTACAAGGGAAGCAAAGCGGACTTCCGCAAGACTTCTTGATAAAGTGGCAGGCAACGATTAAACAACTGAATAATGAATTTTCCCTTGTAATTATCCCATAAGGGCAAAAACAAGGGAAAAGGATACATATATAGAATTTTCAATGGCGGGAAGCCTTGAAAATAGGGGAAAGTTAAGAGAGTTAATAGATAAATTCAAGTTTGTAAAACTGATGGAATAAAAAAATGTAGAGCTGGGAGCATTAGCTTACGGCTTTTTAAGTTAAAGCAAATAGAAGTAAATAATGGTCAAAAAACAATCGACATCCGACCTCGTACACGTTATAATATAAGTAATCTAATAAGAAAACAGGCCTGACGAAGAATCGCTCAGATTAGATTAAAAATTCTAGTCTGGGCGATTTTTTTCGTTCAGGGAAAAGGAGGAAATGTCATTGACAGAAAAGACGGATATCAGAGATTCGGATGAAAAAGTAGTTGAAATTGAAATGGAGCGACTGGGCTATAAGAAAATTCCTGTTATTATCCGAATGATGCAGGATGATGAAGCTGTAGTAACTATGGTGGATTCCAATTTACAGACAGAGCAGATTAGTGTTACAGCAATGCCGATATTAACCAGACCATCAAGTCTTCTTGAGCGCTCCGGCTCTAAATCGTGAAGAGCACGATTGACACAGCGGCCTACAGTTTCCCAGTCCAGCCCCCTCCAAGTGGTTGGTCTGCTGGAATGTTTGTCATAAGCAGGACATGACTTGTGACAGAAAGGGCAGTCATTCTCATGCCATTTATTAGGTCTGGCTTTGATACGGATGTGTTTCACGCCATCCTCATCAGAGTAAAGATTAAAATTTTCTATCAAGAGAATAAAGTATTGACAAAATTTTGTGGGGTGGGGTAGAATGATGGTAAGAAATCTTAAAACATAACGCATTGGTGCCTTTCGCAGAAAGGAGAAAAATAAACATGAAAAAGAGAAAGAATTTGGAAAAAAAGTTAGTAACAATGTTAGTGTCTGTAGGCTTTTTTGCAGTTTTGATTACAGTCTTGAATTTAATGGCATTACAAGTTATTCGGGGAAAGAATAATGTGCTTGTAGAACAGTTTGAACAATATGAAGAAGCAGTGGAAAATAATGATACCGCGGTTTTTGAAACAGCAAAAGGAGAAGTGGCAGAAGCCATCAGACATAGCAACTACAGAATAAATGGAAGCATCATTTTTGATCTTGCACTTGTGGTAGCTGATATTATTGTAATCGTACTTCTTTCGATTGTTATTAATAAGTCCATTGTTCGTCCAGCAAAAAGAGCAAAGAATGATTTGGATGATATCATTTTAGGTATAGAATCAGGACAGGGTAATCTTACGTTAAGAGTATTTGATGAAACCAGTGATGAAATTGGTCAGCTTGCAAATGGTGTCAACCATTTTATTGAAATATTACAAAATCTTATGGTAAAGATTCAGAGTGTATCAAAAGATATGAAAAAATCTTCCTATCTTGTACAAAATGAGGCGGAATCTTCAAATATGAGTGCATCCAATGTGAGTGCAACATCGGAAGAACTTGCAGCAACCATGGAAGAGGTATCTGCTTCTCTACATGATTTAGCCCAAGGATGTAATAATCTGCTAGAGAAAATGGCAGGCATGAATGAGGATGCTAAGAACTCTGCAATGAAGTTGCAGGAAGTGAAGCTTACTGCAGAAAATAGCTATAAAGAAGCGATTGCATCAAAAGAAAAAACAGTAGAAACATTTGATGGCATTCAAAAGGATGTCGCGGAGGCAGTAGAAGCATCTAAGTCTGTAAATGAAATTGCAAAACTTACAGAAAATATCTTAAATATCGCAGCACAGACAAATCTTCTAGCACTTAATGCATCGATTGAAGCAGCAAGAGCAGGGGAGGCAGGGGCTTTGCCGTTGTTGCAGATGAAATCAGACAGCTTGCAGATAGTTCACGTGAGACAGCAAACAATATTCAGGAAATCAGTGGAAAAGTTATTGAGGCAGTAAACAATCTGTCTGGAAATGCAACGGAAATGATTCGTTTTGTAGATGAAAAGGTAGCACCTGATTATGACAACTTTGTAAAAATTATTGGAAATTATGATGCTGATTCTGATCAGGCAAGTAATACATTTAACGAGTTTGCAGTTAAGTCAAAAGATAGCTTAGGTACAATGAATGATATGAATGAAGGTATCAATAACATTTCTATAGCGATTGAAGAATCTGCAAAAGGTGTTACAAACGTAGCACAAGAGATATCACAACTTGTAACAGCAATTTCAGCAATTACAGTGCAGGCGGACGAAAATAAGAACCTTTCGGAAGATTTATCGGATGAAGTAGCAAAATTTGAAAAAGTTTAACTAACAGATTTTTATTATGAGAAGAATTGTATTAGTAACCCACACTAACTAAAAATGAATGCTAGAATAAGCACAAAGGCATAGCCCCATTACGGGTTCTATGCCTTTGCGTTTTCCGGAAGAACAATATGAAAAATTATCAGAGCAGGTGGAAGCTGCGCTTCAAAAAAAGCTGCTATCCCTGATTCAGCAGGGAAAAGATGTTGTGATTGATTTTAGTTTCTGGAGTAAGGAAAATCGGAATGTTTATAAAGAACTGATTCAAAAAGCAGGCGCTGAAACGGAACTTGTCTATATGAAAGCCAGTAAGGAGCTTTTGCAAAAAAGACTCTATAAAAGAAATCAGGTCTTAAATGCCAATTCGCCGTTTGTGATAACAGATGAAATATTGGAACATCATTATCACGCATTTCAGGAGCCATGGTGCGAAGGAGAAAAAGTAATTTTGCAGAAAGAGGATATTATGCAGTATTCAAAGGAAGAAAGTAAAGCAATCTGGAATCAAAACGCTGAATTTTGGGATTGTGCAATGGGGGATGAATCAAATGACTTTCACAGAGAAGTTGTCCGCCCCAAAGTAACAGAGCTTCTAAATCCTGATCCAACAGACTATATTTTAGATATTGCCTGTGGAAATGGAAATTATTCTGCATATCTTGCAGAAAAAGCGGTCTCTGTTTTGGCTTTTGATTATAGTGAGAAAATGGTGGAACTGGCAAAAAAGCGCCAAAAACGGTATGCTGATTACATTGAGTTT
>OHTK01001050.1_pt1 | contig 9885 bp, 8 predicted proteins | sample 1578931 | NCBI WGS metagenome assembly OHTK01 (sample SAMEA3879553, study PRJEB24766) | human gut metagenome | biome: human-associated habitat; feature: feces | place: USA | collected 1985/1987 | reverse complement strand
TCAGATTCGGGACTTGAGGAGACAACGGACATGGGACTTGATGAGCTCAGGACCTCACCGCTCACCGTATCTGCCGGTTGCAGGGCGATCATGGGATATATACCGATGCTGGCGGATGCCAAGATCGTAAGGACCTGGGGCGGATGGCTTGATCTCTGTTATGATGGTGTTCCAGTCATAAGCGAGGTCGACGAGGTTCCGGGACTTATACTGGCATGTGGATTTACCGGACATGGATTTGGAACGGCACCGGCTGTTGGACTTATGCTCTCACAGATGGTGCTCGGCGAGAAGACGGTGGTGGATATATCGTCCTTACGATATGATAGATTCAAGGCTGTCAGGTAGACAGCATATGGATCAGAGGCGTATATTATTGATGAAGCAATTCTGTTGAGCAATATAATAGGTACTCCACAGAGCAAAAGTATCAATAATAACAATAAGCTAAAGGAGAGATATAACATGGAGAATTTTTTTTATAATATTCCGACAAAGGTATCATTTGGCAAGGGCGCCATTGATGATCTGTCAGGGTACATCAGCGAATACGGAGACAGTGTTCTGCTGGTGTACGGAGGCGGAAGTATAAAGAGAACAGGGCTGTACGACAGGATAATCAAGTTACTTGACTGTAGTCACATTTCCCATATTGAGCTTTCGGGTGTAGAACCCAACCCGAGACTCACAACGGTGAAGAAGGGTGTGCAGATGTGTCTGGAGCATGATGTGAAGGTGATACTTCCTGTGGGAGGCGGCAGTACAATAGACTGTTCCAAAGCTATAGCAGCCGGAGCGTGCTATGACGGTGATCCATGGGATCTGGTCGGACACCCAGAGAAGATAGAGAATGCTATGCCGATCATAGCTGTCGCGACTATGGCTGCGACGGGTTCTGAGATGGATCCATTTGCAGTTATCACAAATGAGGAGACAAAGCAGAAGAAGGATATCGCATCCGATCTGCTCTATCCTGCTTATGCGATACTTGACCCTGAGTATACATTTTCCGTTCCTGCATACCAGACGGCAGCAGGTGTGGCGGATATCATGAACCATATATTTGAGGTTTATTTTGCAGATAATGGAGACACATACATGCAGGACCGCATGATGGAGGCTCTTCTTAAAACCCTTATAAAGTACGGTCCGGTGGCAGTCTCAGAGCCGGACAACTATGACGCCAGAGCAAATATCCTCTGGGCATCTGAGTGGGCGATAAACGGATTCATAGCGTGTGGCAAGGATGGCCCATGGCCGGCGCACTCCATAGAGCATCAGCTGAGTGCTTACTATGATATAACACATGGACACGGACTTGCGATCATCACGCCGGTTCTGATGGATTACATTCTTAACGAGAAGAGCCTTCCGGTTCTGGTAAATTACGGCGTGAATGTATGGGATATAGAAAAGACAAAGGCCCCTTATGATATAGCCCGAGAAGCAATATCAAAGACACAGAAGTTATATGAGGCTGAAAATGGTTGAAAAAATAAAGGCAAAAAAATAAAAAATACTATTGTGAAAAAAAATATATCGTGCTACACTAGGTGGCAGATAAGATAAAGGCATAGACGGAAAGAGTAGTGTGGTGGATGCATCCAGAGAGAGCTGCATATGTGAATCGGACTCAGATATGAATCAGACGTGAGCCAGAACATATGGTGGGAGCAGCTTATGATATATCACATGAAGACCACTCCCGAGCCGTGCGCGATATAAGCGTCACCGCGTAGCTGCGTTAAAGGCATAATTGAGTTAAAAGTTAAGGTGGAAACGTGCATACGCACCCTTAGATAGATTATATCTAAGGGTGCTTTTTTAGTTGTTACATGCAATTTATTTTCACTTTATAAGAAGTAAGAAGGAGAACTGACATGGTTAATTTCAAAGAAGACGAACAGCTTAAGACACTGAATCATTCCTGTGCACATCTTATGGCACAGGCTATCAAGCATTTGTACCCACAGGCAAAGTTCTGGGTAGGACCGGTTGTTGCAGAAGGCTTTTACTATGACGTAGACCTTGGCGATGACGTAATCCGTGACGAGGATATCGCAGCGATTGAGAAGGAAATGAAGAAGGTTGCAAAGTCCGGCAAGAAGATCATCCGTAAGGAGATTTCCAAGGAAGAGGCTCTGGAGATGTTCAAGGATGATGAGTACAAGCTGGATCTGATCTCTAAGCTGGAAGATGGAACGATTTCCTGCTATGAGCAGGGAGACTTTACAGACCTCTGCCGTGGTCCTCACGTAGATAATGTAAAGCTCTGCCGTAATTTCAAGCTGCTCCGTCACTCAGGCGCTTATTGGAAGGGTGACAGTAACAATAAGGTATTGCAGAGAATCTATGGTGTCTGTTTCCCGACAGCCGAAGAGTTAGAGGCACATCTGAAGCTTCTCGAAGAGGCAAAGGAGAGAGACCACAGAAAGATCGGTAAGGATATGCAGCTGTTCATGGTAGACGATCTTGTTGGACGTGGACTTCCAATGTTCCTTCCAAAGGGTTATACGATCTGGCAGGAGCTGGAAAACTACATCAAGGACAAGGAGCGTAAGCTTGGTTACCTGCACGTTATGACACCATGTGTTGGTACGGTGAATCTGTACAAGACATCCGGCCACTGGGATCACTACAAGGAAAATATGTTCCCTGCTATGGACGTAGAGGGTGAGTCCTTCGTCCTTCGTCCGATGAACTGCCCACATCATATGATGATTTATGCAAACCGTATGCATTCTTATAAAGACCTCCCAATCCGTATTGGTGAGATCGCACATGACTTCCGTTTCGAGGCAAGTGGTACATTGAAGGGTATCGAGCGAGGCAGACATTTCTGTCAGAACGATGCGCATTTGTTCGTGACACCGGAGCAGATCGAGGATGAGTTCTCAAAGGTTGTAGACCTGATCTTCAGCACATACAAGGATTTCGGTATCACAGATTACCGTTGCGTGCTGTCTCTGCGTGACCCGGAGAACAAGGTAAAATACCACGATGATGATGAGATGTGGAACACAGCCGAGGATGCACTTCGTAAGGTATTGAATGACCTTGGCATCGAGTATACAGAGGAAATCGGCGAGGCAGCATTCTACGGACCGAAGCTTGATGTAAATGTAAAGCCGGCTGTCGGAAATGAATATACACTTTCTACCTGTCAGCTTGACTTCTGTCTGCCTGCGAAGTTCCAGCTTACTTATATTGACAAAGATGGTGAGAAGAAGACACCGGTTGTATTGCACAGAGCAATCCTTGGTTCGCTGGATCGTTTCATGGCATACATTCTGGAGGAGACAAAGGGTAACCTTCCAACATGGTTAGCACCGGTTCAGGTAAAGGTTATGCCGGTTAAGACAGACAACGAAGAACTGATGGCATACGCACACAAGGTTGTGGATGCGCTGGATGCGAAGAATGTCCGTGTAGAATTAGACGACAGAGCAGAGAAGCTTGGCTACCGTATGCGTGAAGGTCAGGTGGAGAAGGTTCCATATCTTCTGGTTCTTGGCTTCAACGAGGTTGAAAATAACACCGTATCTTACAGATTGCATGGTCAGGCAGATACAACTGTTGTTGGTCTGGATGAATTTGTTGCGAAGATTGAGGAAGAGATCAAGACAAAGGCGAAAAACAGATAATCAATGAGGAAACATCGAGTGCTTAGAGTGATTGGTTGCGTCGTTGGCGCAATCGTGATCATTCTGCTATATGAAATGATTGGAATATTTGCTGCATACAAGAAGCAGCCGGATCTCTCGGAAGAGACGAAGCAGAGCCTGCATCCCGAAGATATCTATACAGATGCAACAGTTGAAGAACGCGCATGTATCATTGAAGAAAATGGGGATGCGTTATTGCAGCGTGTCCGCCTGATCGAACAGGCGAAGGAAGAAATCATCTTATCTACGTTCGCATTTCACGATGATGAAAGCGGACAGATTATGATGGGTGCTTTGCTTCGGGCAGCGGAGCGGAATGTGCACATCCGTATCTTAGTAGATGGATTCGAGAGCTGGACGGCGATGGAAGGAAATGCATATTTCTATGCGATGTCGTCCCATCCAAATATCGAGATCAAGGTGTATAACCGCGCGAACCCGTTAAAACCCTGGGAGATGATGGGGCGGATGCATGACAAATATCTGATCGCAGATGGGAAAACATACATCCTTGGCGGACGAAATACATACAATTATTTCCTTGGTGAGTTCCCGGGACATAAGAATTACGACCGTGATGTGCTGGTCGTCTGTGAGAATCCGCAGGCAGATAGTTCCGTGAACCAGTTGCTTGCTTATTTTGAGACGATCTGGAGCCAGAAGGATTGTAAATATTTCCATGACAAAGAGAAGCTTGCCGACCGGAAATCTGTCAAGCAGGCAAAGGAAGATGTGCAGACGGCATTTGCCACTTATTACGAAGCACAGAAAGATACAATCACAGACACGGACTTTGAGAAAAATACGGTTGCAACTGACAAGATCATGTTGATCTCGAATCCAATCCATACCGGGGCGAAGGAGCCGACAGCATGGTATGAGATGGGTGTCCTGATGAAGCAGGCGAAGAAGCGTGTAAAGATCCACACACCGTACATCATCTGCAATGATATGATGTATGACACCTGGTCAGATGTAGCTGCAAATGTACCGGAATTTACGGTTATGACAAACTCTGTCGCGAATAACGGCAACCCGTTTGGTTCCGCAGATTACCAGAAAAACCGGGACAGGATCAGTAGTACCGGTGTTACAATCTGGGAGTATGAAGGAGGATATTCGTATCATGGAAAGAGCATTTTGATCGACGATGATATATCCATCATCGGTTCGTTCAATATGGATATGCGCAGTGTCTATCTGGACACAGAACTGATGCTCGTAATTCGAAGCAAGGAGATCAACGCCCAGTTGGAATCAGCCATGATGAAATATGAACAGGGCGCACGACAGGTGCTTGCTGACGGACAGTATGCGAATCCATATCATGTGGAGCCAATCGCACTCACACCGAAACGCCGCCGTAGAGTATTTGTTGTACGGTATCTGCTTGGATGGCTGCGGTTTTTGTTTTAGGGATTTTTATTCTGTAGGAGGTAATGGATTATGATAATGGAAAATGATGAATTTGTAATTCCAGAACAGTATCGGAAAATGTCCGTTACTGAATTAGATGCAGAAGCAAATAAAATGTTGAAGGAGATACAACAAGGGAAACGAATAATTTGAGATAAGAAAAAAGCTGCACAGGGAAAGAATGAAATAGTTTTCTATGTTGAGTAGCAAAAACTCTCTGAGGTTTTGAACAACTTCAGGGAGTTTTTGTGTCTTATAGAGAATATAAAGTGAGGAAGGAAAACAAATATAGATAAAGTTATACTATTTGGTGCAGGTGCGGAACAAGGATATAACCTTGCATTGGGAAGTAAAAACTCACCTATAAAATCGACACATTCCCCTATAAAAATCCCCTAGTATCCGATATAATAATATGTAAAAATAATAATAGTTAATTGTGCGATACAGGAAACATGTTTATGCGTGTGAAGTCACCGGGCGGTGTCCGGTGACTTTCCTGTAAATGAGCATAAATGCGAAGGAGAATAATCTATGATTCGAATGGAGATTGCGCTGATATTGATTCTGGCGTTTGTGGCAGGAATCTATTTCTCGGCGAGGCGGAGACAGACCGCGTTACATAAGACATTTTCGGTACTTTTGATCGTGGTGATCGTGCATCTGATGTTCGATGCGGCGACGATCTATACGGTAAACCATCTTGCTCAGGTACCGCTTGTTCTGAACGATGTTTTACACCGGCTGTTTGTCGGTACGATGGCGTTAGTTCTGTTCTTTTTCTATCAGTATATTGCGATACTGGTGGAAGAAGAGACCGGGAAGAAGCGGACACTGGATCTGCCGGCACGGATATTTCTTGTGATTTCAGAAGTCGGGGCGATGATACTCCCGATTACTTACACCGAGACACCGGATGGAAATTATTCGGCGGGACTTTATGCATATGTAAGCTATGTCAGTGTGGCGGTGTATCTTATACTTTGTTCATGGCTGCTGCTTGCAAACTGGAAGCGGATGGACAATAAGAAGAAATTCGCCATCGGAATTGCACTTATATTTGAGTTCACAATCTGCTTCCTGCAGGGATTGCACCATACATGGCTGATCAGTGGAATGGGAATCACGCTTATGACGCTCGCATTCTATCTGACCTTGGAGAATCCGGATGCGCTGCGTGCGGAGCTTACGGAACAGAAGATGTCGATGCTCTATCTGAAAAGTCAGGTGAATCCGCATTTTCTGTTCAACACCCTGAACATGATCTCCTGCATGGCGCGGCTGGAGGATGCTTCCACCACCGACCAGATGATCGTGCATTTGGGCAGTTTGTTCCGGCACAACCTGCGCACCAAGCGCCAGCAGATCACGCTGGAGGAGGAACTGGATGGGCTGGAGGACTACATTTATTTGCAGCAAATGCGGTTCGACGGACGCATTACCGTTGAAAAAAACATCCGGGTGCAGCCTGCGGCGGTTTTGGTGCCGTCCTTTATGCTGCAGCCGGTGGTGGAAAACGCTTACTCGCATGGGCTCAAGTCCCGCGAGGAAGGCGGACGCATCCTGCTGCGGGCATGGATGCAGGGCAAGGTGCTGGTGCTCACGGTCGCGGACAACGGCAAGGGAATGACCGCAGAGGAACTGGACGCTGTGCAAACTAAAATTGCGCAGAGCGAGCAGACCGGACGCAGCATTGGCCTTGGCAACATTTCCCGCCGCATCGGGATGCTGTATCCGGGCGGTAAAATGCAGGTATACAGCCGCGCAGGTCACGGTACTGTGGTGCGGTTTGAGCTCCCGCAGACGCAGCAGCCGGAAGAAAAGGAGGAGACGCTCTCGTGAAGTGCAAATTGCTGGTGGCAGAGGATGAATTGATCGAGCGCAAGGTACTGTGCCGGACTTTGCAGAAGTATCTGGGAGATCTGATAAGCCTGTATGAAGCAAAAAACGGCAGAGAGGCTCTGGAAATTTTTGCCCGCGAAGCGCCGCAGGTGGCTGTGCTGGACATTGAAATGCCGGGTCTCACCGGGCTGGAGGTGGCGCGCAAGATCCGAGAAACAGACAGAAATTGCGCCATCCTGTTCCTGACCGGCTTTGATAAGTTCGACTATGCACGGCAGGCGATCTCCGTGCGGGCGCTGGACTATCTGCTCAAGCCTTACAACGAGCAGGAACTGGTATTCGCGGTGGAGGATGCCATCCGGCAGGTGTCGGTGCCGCTGCCTGCCCGCCCGGCACAGCCCCCTGCGCCTGCAGAGCCCCTCCGCCGGGAAGATGACGAGGATATGCGTACCGCCATCATCCGGGCCGAGATCAGCCGCTTTATCGACGCCCACTATGGGGAGGATATCTCCATGCAGGATGCCGCCGCCGCGCTGCGCTACTCGGACGCCTACTTCTGCAAGCTGTTCAAGCAGTGCTTTAAGGTAAACTTTTCGGCCTACCTGAACGAATATCGGGTGAACAAGGCGCGCCAGCTGATTTTGGACCCGCGCCTGAGCCTGAAGGACATCGGTGCTGCTGTGGGTTACAGCGACGCCAACTATTTTACAAGGGTGTTCAAGCGCCTGACCGGCCAGACCCCTTCGGAATACCGCGTAGCCGCAGCGGAAAAAGCGGTACAGGGATAACTCGATATAGGAAGCACGCGTTCTTTCCTACCTGCCGGCAGGAGAGGAACGAGTGCTTTTTTATTTTTGCCAGTTTCTTTCGTCCAAAAAACACAAAAATTGTACTTGGATACAACAAAGACAAAATCGTACTGCGTTTCACAAAATAATCCGGTTTCGCAAAAATGAACGAGTTGTTAAAATATAATCATAGAAAGAACGCGAAAAGAGAGGATGCCATTCATGAAGAGAAGAACGTTTCTGTCGCTGATGGGCGCAGCGGCACTGACCAGCAGCATGATGCTTACCGGCTGCGGTGCCGGCTCCGGTGACGACCGCAAGATCGTGCGCATCGGCCATGTGCAGTCCCAGACCCACCCGGATCATCTGGGACTGGAAGCCTTTGCCAACTACATCAACGAGAAGCTGGGCGACAAGTACCGCGTGGAGGTGTACCCCAGCGAGCTGCTGGGCTCCCAGACCGAAATGGTGCAGCTGACCCAGACCGGTGCCATCGACTTTGTGGTGGCGTCCACTGCCATCATGGAGACCTTCAGTGCCAAATACCAAATCTTCAACCTGCCTTACCTGTTCTCCAGCGTAGAAGCTTACCACGAGGCGATGGACGACCCCGAGGTGACGGACCCCATTTTCAAGACCACTTCCAAGGCCGGTCTGGAAACGGTGGCATGGCTGGATGCCGGCACCCGCAACTTCTACACCATCAAGACCCCCATCAACCAGCCCTCCGACCTGAAGGGTCTGAAGATCCGCGTGCAGCAATCGCCCACCAACGTGGAAATGATGCGTCTGCTGGGCGGCACCGCTACGCCCATGGGCTTCGGCGATGTGTACACCGCACTGCAGGCCGGTATTCTGGACGGTGCCGAGAACAACGAGCTGGCTCTAACCGATAACGGTCACGGCGATATCTGCAAGTATTACTCCTACGATATGCACCAGATGGTGCCGGATCTGCTGGTGGCAAACTACGCCTTCCTGAACGAACTCAGCGATGAGGAGCGCGCGATCTTTGAAGAGGGCTTCCAGATCGTGAAGCGCACCGAGCAGGATGCTTGGGAGGATGCTGTGGCTGAGGCGAAAGATAAGGCTGAGAATGAGCAGCACGTCAACTTTATTTACCCGGACACTGCACCGTTTCAGGAGGCTATGGCCCCCCTGCACGATTCCGTGCTGGCAGCAAACCCGGACTTGCAGCCCATTTATGACCTGATCCAGCAGCACAATGCTGCCCACACTGCGGACTGAGGAGGAGCATCATGGAAAAACTGAGAAATACCCTGAATAAGGTGCTCAACCTGCTGGCAGGTCTGAGCATGACGGTCATGGTGGTGCTGACCACCTATCAGGTCATTGTACGTTATATCTTCAACTCTCCCTCCACATGGTCGGAGGAACTGGTGGGTTATCTGTTCGGCTGGAGCACCATGCTGGGTGCCACCATCGTCTCTGGCGAGCGCGGCCACATGAACATTCCCGTGCTGGTGGACCGGTTCAACCCCACCATGCGCAAGGCGTTCCACATCTTTGCTGAGGTCATCGCCTTCATCTTCTCTGCGACCATTCTGGTGTTCGGCGGTTTTCAGGTGTCCCAGCTGGCTATGGGACAGCAGACCTCCTCGCTGGGCGTTGCCGTGGGCGTGTTCTACTGGGTCATGCCCATCTGCGGCGTGATCATTCTGGTGTATTCCGTGCTGAACATTATCGGCATCGCCAACGGCTCCATCTGTCTGGATACCCCGGAGGATGCAGACTTTGCAAAGGTGGAAGCCGAAATGGCTGCCGATGCCGACAAGGAAAATAAGGAGGACTAAGCTGTGGCAATTCAAGCGTTACTCGTAATTCTGGCAGTGCTGCTGGTGCTGCTGTTCCTCGGCGTGCCCATCTCGTACGCCATTGCAGTCTCTTCCCTGACTGCCATCCTTTCTTCCATTGATCTGAACGTAGCCGTGCTGACCGCTGCCCAGCGCACCTTTGTGGGCATGAGCAAGTTCAGCCTGACCGCCATCCCGTTCTTTATTCTGGCCGGCAACATCATGAATCAGGGCGGCATCGCCAAGCGTCTGGTGGATTTCGTCATGGCCATTCTGGGCAAGATGCCCGGCGCACTGCTGGTGACCAACATCGGCACCAACGCCCTGTTCGGTGCCATCTCCGGCTCTGCATCTGCTGCG
>OHTK01001043.1_pt1 | contig 9937 bp, 3 predicted proteins | sample 1578931 | NCBI WGS metagenome assembly OHTK01 (sample SAMEA3879553, study PRJEB24766) | human gut metagenome | biome: human-associated habitat; feature: feces | place: USA | collected 1985/1987 | reverse complement strand
CTGCACCCTGCCGTATCCTTTTCGTCTGCTTGGGCAACATTTGCCGTTCTCCCGCTGCGGAAATCATTTTCAAGACCATGGTAAGAAAGCAGAGGTTGGATGGAAGGATTGAAAGCGACTCCGCCGGCATGATCGGCTACCATCGGGGATGTCCTCCCGATGCCCGGATGCTGGAAGCCTTGAAAAAATACGGCTACAGCAATCCAGGACTCAAATCACGCCCTGTCCGGAAGAATGACTTGGAAGAGTTTGATCTGATTGTGGGTATGGACCGGGAAAACCTGCGCGATTTGAAGAAGATGGACAAGAATGGGCTCGCAGAACGAAAAATCGTACCCATGTGCTTTTTCGCAACCCATTTTCTGGATGAAGAGGTACCGGACCCCTATTATGGCGACCGGGAAGGATTTGAACACGTCGTGAAACTTCTGGAAGATGCCTGCTCCGGTTTACTGGGACATTTGAAAAAACAGATGAATCCCTGAGAGGTGTCTAAGGCTATTATTTCATGATGTCAAAAGACTGCCGATATGACGGCTGTTGGGAGAAATGAATAGGAGTCGCTGTCCCTCATGCTTTTAAATGAAATTACAAGGGTATCGTAATTTTTATAGACTTATTATTGACTGACATTGCGGTCATGCATCATTTCATTAATGAATTCTTCCTTAAATTTGTTGGACTTTTCTAAATAATCTAATTGCTCTTTCAATGTTGTACATCTCATTTCAAGAAAAGAATATTTTTCTTCTTCTTTTATGGATATTTTATCTTTATTTTCAACACCTTCAAATTTTAACATTGCATATTCATGACTCCTATTTTTAAAATTGCCAAATTGTTCTATAATATAATCAATATTTATATCTCTGTAGTTGTTTTTAAGATAATCCCTGAATTGGCGAAATACTGGCGCCATTTTTTTATTCATTTCAGCATGGGACATGTCTTTTTCATGGTCGGATATTTTTGATAAATTCAGCATCATCACTGCATATTCTCTTTGAAATTCCTGGGTAGTGTTTTTTAAATTGATAGAAAATAAAATGCCTCGATAAAATGCAGCAGGTGCTAGTCCTTTCCAAGTAAAACATTCCTCACCATTCATCGCGAGAAGAGTAGTAGCAATCACGTCAATGATGGCTTTTTTTCTTTCTTCCTTGAGAGTGTTTTCCATAGATCCATTTTGACTTTGAGGTTTTTCAGTACCAGATTGATTCTCTTTGCAAGACGAGGTGAGCATCAATGAACTAAAAGAAACGATTTTTATTACTTTAAAAAACATATTATTATTCAACATCTTTTTTTTCTTTTGTGCAACAACATTCTTTTGGCACTTCTTTTTCTTTTTCTTTAGCATTTTTGAATTTGACAAATTCACTGCCACCCATCCACAAGAATGAAGGTGTATATGGATTGCCTCCATCAAAATTTAATTTCCCCTTTGAACCAACTACTGTTCTACAAAAATGTTTACTTATGGATTCAGAAATAGAATTTTCACCCTTTGCGGATTGACATCCAAAAATTGCAGAAGTATTACACGGAAGAAGATTGTCTACAGGTAGACAGGTGGGCGGATATCTATGGGGATTTCCTTCTGTTTGACTTGACGCAATACTTTTTTGACCATTTGCAGCCGGGTCAAAAATCATTCTAGAGGGATTCGTAGACGAATGACCGATGTATACAATTCCACACAAACATTTTTCTTTTTTCATTGTTTCTATAAGACATTCAGGTGTGTGAGACGGTACTTCTTTGATTGTTAAACAGTCCTTATCGAATTTTTTCTGTATCAACATTTTCACTTTTTCTACAACAGCTTTGGTATCAAATTTTTCGCCTACAATATTCCCATGTTGTGAATAGTGATTAAAAAGGTGCACTTATACTCTGAAAGTGTTTTTAAATTTTCATTTAGTGCTTTTTCAAAACTTTCTAGACCATCTGGCTCATCCGGTTCGGGCGTAGAAGAAGTTGGTCTAGGTAGGGGCATATTTGCAGTTGGACTCCAGTAACAGTTATTCAATCCTAAATAGTCTATTTTGTTGTTGGCATTGGATACGAATTCATATAGATTCCATCCTCCCCGTTCGGTAATGGGGTCTCTGTTGATCCACCTGCCGTCTGTAGGGTTGAAATGCCGATAATTGTAATAGATGAGTCCCAATTCATCATCCATATATTCACAGGAAAAACGGAACTTATTAAATTGAGCAATATCATCTTCTGATTTAAGAACTTGTCCGAAGGAACTATATTCATATAATGCCTTTCTTTCCTTCTGTTCTCCAAAGATAGAAGTAACATTTTTTAAGGAATCGTATAGATAGTAAAAATGTTCTTTTTTGGCTGCCATGTTTTCTTTCCAGCATTTCATCATTAGAAGGCGTGTAGTTAATGGCTCATTTGGATCCCACCAATAGCTTTTTACCAACATAGCTTCAGGATGCATCAAATCTAGTTCGGCGATTTGTAAATAACCCCGGTAGAGATAATAAATGTGACTATCTGTTATTTTGTTGACTACAACTTTTTTTTCGAAGCATCGACCTATGCAATCATATTTAAAAGAAATCACTAGACGGTTATCTTCACTGGTGAAGGAGATAGGTCTGTCATTAGCATCATAGGAAACGTTTCAAACGCCTGTTGAAGTTTTGATATGTGTTTGATTGCCGTCTGCATCGTAAGAAGGTATGAATGACGTTTCTTCTCGGTTGATAGTTATATATTGGTTGAGTCGGTTGGTATTATAGTATCTTTCTCCTTCCTGCTCCCGGGAGATTTTGCGGTTACCTATATTGTCGTATTGGTATACAAAGTTCTCTCCTGCTAAGAACTGGTCATTGACCAACTCACTTCTACTATTATAGGTAAAATTTCTTGTTGTACTTGTGGTTGCATCCCAGAAGTTTTGGCGTTGTATTGGACGCATCAGTTCGTCATATTGATAGGTATGTCCGGCAATCATATCGCCATTTTCCAAGTCCTCATAGTTGATGGATGAAAAAAGGTTGAGAGTGGGATGATAGATGTTCTTGCGGACGAGACCATTAGGATAGGATAATTGTTTAAGGAAACCACTAACATTATCATATTCCCAAGTGAAGGGAGATGTCAATTCTTCTAAATCCATTCTAGTGATAGCTCCTTTGTGGTTATAACCAAGAGAGGAATGTTGAACAGTACGTGTTCCAAGCATCAAACAATATCCAGAAGAACGGCCAAAAGAATCGAAATTTTCCTGAAGACAATTTTCTACAGTTCCAAAGGAAGTATCTTGGATCATTTTGCCATAGGCGTCGTAGGAAAGTTCTCTAATACCGGAAGCGTCAGTGATAGAAATTATCTGTCCGAGATGGTTGTAGTTGAAGTGCCAAGGAGGAGTGGCGTCATTATGGGTGACAGAAATGAGTTCTCCGGTAAGTTGTGCATATGCATAGCTGGTAATGATACCACGTGCTTTGGTGACGGTTTCCAGACGATTGAGCCGATCATAAGTTTTGACGGTACAGGAGCCGTCCGCATAGGTCTTTTTCAATTCGAACCCCGTAGCCGTATCATATAGCCATGTAGTACTATCTCCATCAGTACGGTCAGAAGGATCAGTTGCGATATCTCCTTCTCCCGTTCTGAAAGTGGTGAGAGTTACCATATGGTCGGTTTCATCATAAGCAAAACAAAGGGGGCGTGTAGCAGTTCCGAATTCAGCCGTCTTTCTACCACGAATGTCATAGGAATAGCAGATGGTGTCTCCCAGAGCATTGGTTATGCAGATTGGAGAATCATAATAAGATGAATAGCGGATCGCTGTTACGTTTCCAGCAGGATTGGTAACCTTGACGGAGCGTCCGGCAATATCAAATTCTGTTGTGGTGACATTTCCTCGGGCATCGGTTTGCTGTAAAATCATGCCTTTAGTGGTGTAGGATCTTTCCTGTGAGAAATGGATACCGGCATGGTCGGTCTGAGTTACCGTAAAATTATCTACAGCAAGAAATGTAGCCACGATGTCGGAGGTAGGGATTTGACTGTAATGGATACATTGAGTAGGGCCTCCGTATTCTGTCCACCGCATACTCTGATGTCCATAAATGTCTGTAGTAATATTTTTCTTTTTTAATACTGAACTCAATTCAGAAATTAAACTTTCTTTGATTTGTGTAAGAGGAAAACCTGCAGTATTGTACGTTATGAATGTTTGTAATTGGTATACGCCATCTTCCCTGATTTGATGACATATTGTATTTTCCGATATTCTGTTCTTCGTGACATTGTCCGGGTTAAACTGATCCAAAAGAATGGTTTCTTTAATTGCGTAACCAATTTCATTATAGGAAGTCATTGTAGGTGCCATATCTTCTGTCTGGGTACAGATGAGCTGTCCTTTGTCGTTGTAGTAGTTTCTTGTGATAATGAATTCTCCCAAAGTATTTGGTTGTTCCTGTCGGATAGTTTGACCGAAACCATTTTGAAGAGTTCGGGAAAGAACGACTCCCTGGGACAGGGTTGTGGTGAGGATGCCTTCCTGTGTCAACTCAAGCTGGGTTTCCATTTCCCGCTGACCGGTTCCCGTCTGGAGGAGAATGGTGCCATCATAATAAGTTTTGGTAATCAAGGTAGCTCCTGAAGGAGTGATTACAGTGGTGGTAAGCTGATTGTCGCTGTATTGGGTCCTGGTCACACGTCCAAGAATATCCGTGAAGGAAACAACCCTTCCCAAGTCGTCGTATTGGGTACTTTCAACCGTCGTCAGAGCGCCGACATCCTTTCGTGTGGAAATAATCCTGCCATCTGCATCCCTGATATAGGAAATGATAGTTTCAGGAGTGGTTTCCGTGGCCGAGCGGATGGTCTCCACCAGTTGCTTGGCTGAGTTGTAGCCGTAGCTGATGACCACTCCGTCTTCATCGATTTCCCTCAGAGGCCCACAGCACATCCACTCCGTCGTGCTGGTTCTGCCATTACCTCTTGTAGTTTTGGCAAGTTTGAGCTCGGCATCGTATTGGTAGTCTTCGGAAGAAATCAGAGACCAATTTTCACCTGTATGAACATACTGTTCTTGTCTGGTAATTGTACCGTTCTCAGCAATGTACTCAACACTCCGGGTACTTTGGCCGGGAACAATGCTCCCGTTTGCCTGGACGGTTGTCGTTACCTTGTGGATGGCTCCGTATTCTGAAGAGGCTTCATAGGTATAAATGGTCTGAACGCCGTTGATGCCCTGGCTCATCTTCTGTCTCCCCCGGGCATAAGGGTACTGCGCTGCTTCTCCGTAGGTTTCCGAGACGCTTGTGTGAACCTGGTCGGAACCCAAAGCCGTTTCTGTCACTGTGGTCCGGTTGATTTCAACGCTATCTTCATAGGTATAGCTCCTTTGGCTTAGAACGGTTTCGGTTCCGTCCTGGGCAATGATAATTTCCCTTTCCGTTGCCGGCCTGAAATCGTTGAAACGCAGGTCGGCATACGTGGTGCGCGTCCCTTTTTCTCCCCCTCCGGCCCACGGTGTTGCTTGCAGAATGACGCGTCCCTGGTCGTCGTACTCGTAGCGCGTGTAGCCTCCGTCGGGCTGGATTTCCAGAGATACCCGGAACTGGTCGTTATACGTGTAGAGTGTCGTTTGGGCCAGGGGAGTATTGTAGCCTTCCGTCCTGCTGATGGTCAGCCAGCCGCCGTCCGTGCTCTTCTGGACGGTGCGGACGCAGGATACGGGTGTTTCCTCGTTGATCTTGCGGTAGCTCTCAATCATCTCCCACTTGCCCCCGGGCAGCGAGTTGCGCTCAATCCGCCGTACGATGCGCTCGTCCCCTTCACCCTGGGTGATGGTTACATTGTTGCCTTCCACTTTCCGTTCTGTATGGAAGGCGGCCATGCCCTGCCTCTGCTCGGTGATGAGCATCACGGGTGCTCCATCCTTGAGAGTATTTTCATAGCTGACCGTCTTGTAGGGAGTCCCGGAAGCAGTTACGCTCCGGGCGGTTTTGTTCACCTGGGAGGGGGAGTACCACTCCAGGGTGAGTTTGTTGCCCTCAGGCACTGCCTGGAGAAGACCCTGCGACTGGGACCAGATGCTCTGGATGGCGCCGGTGGAGGGATGGCGGTTGACCTGGAGTTTGGCAGCATAGGCTTCCGCCGTGGTTTCCACCCCGGAAGAAGAAATCAGGGAAACAACCTTGCCGGTGGAAGCCGAGAAGCGCAGGGTGCTTCCATTGCTCTGGACCATGTCCAGATAAATGGGATTTCCGTCCGTACAGGGAGACTTGTCCTGGTTGAGCAGCCGGACCCTGTAGTTGAGCTTGCGAGAACCTCCGGAAACGGGAGCGTCGGCGCTTCCGGCGGCGGCATGGAAAGAGATGGAGCTGCCGGTGGGGCGCTTGACAGTTGCCTGGCGGGAAGCGGAGTCCCAGGAGCAGGTCCATTCGAGGGGATGCTTGTAGCGCAGTCCAATGGAGCATTGAGGATTGGCCCGGAAACTGAAGGTGGCAAAGGTAGCAGCACCGCCTCCTTCTCCCCCACCTCCGGAGTTTCCTCCGCCGACTTCCAGCATGCCTTCACAGTCGTCGGCATCATCCGGGTTGCCGCCGAAGGAGTGGCCTCCGGCAGAGTTGGGTCCTCCATTCTTGTCACACTCGGATTGAGCGCTTTCCTCCTCGCATTTGCAGGAACAGGGGCACGGGCAGCCTTCTTCTTCGGGTCCGCTGGAGGAAGAAGAGAGGGAACTGGAGCTGGAACTGGAGCTGGAGCTGGAACTGGAACTGGAACTGGAACTGGAACTGGAACTGGAACTGGAGCTGGAACTGGAGCTGGAACTGGAACTGGAACTGGAACTGGAACTGGAACTGGAACTGGAACTGGAACTGGAGCTGCTTGACTTGGGATCAAACCCAAAATCAAACCCTCCCCCTTCCGAAGAGCTGCTTGAAGTACCCTCATCCTCTTCATCCCGATAAAGATTGACCAGGGTGATAACTTCCTCCCCTTCCTTGTCTGGAGGAGTTACATTGGGGTCGAGGTAGGAATTGATATCGGGCGCCTCCGCCTTGTCGGAAAGAACGGCAATGCAGAACTCCTGTCCGGAGCCCAGGGCGGGGTGGTATTCATGGACGATTTGGCACCAGTAATACCCCTGTTCCAGCACGACGCTCTCCGGCTTCACGGAAAGGTCCTTTGCTTCGCTGGTCAGTTCCACATTCTTGAAGGGAATGGACAGGGAGATGGAGGAATCGGCGTCCAGGGAGAGGAAATAGGTACCGCGTTTCATGATCTTGAGGTACCCGGTCCATTCATGGCGAGTGTCATCGGAAGCGGAGCGAGGGGAGATGAGAACGGGGGCGGTGATGCCGTTGACGTAGAAGTCGGCCTGCGGGAGGCCATTGGCGAACATGGGAACGAAGGGATAGCGGGGTTCCTGGGTAATTTGGGTATTGTTCATTGTCTTGTAACTTAGGTTTTTGAATGATTTGTAAAATGTAAAAATCAGGATCGGAGTTAGTTGTTTTATTCAACCGTACAAGAGAGAAAAGGGAGAGAATGTTACAGGCAACTTACCTTGAATGATTGTGGTAATAGTTTGTGTCACAATGGTTTCCACGCCTTATACGTTTACGTGCGAATGTCCAGGTTTTTGGGAGAAGTAGGGACACCAGGAAAACAGCTTTTTCTTATTAACAGATTTTTGAACAAGGCGGGAACTGTATGAACTGGAGCAATTGTAAAATCTCCCTTTTAATTGGTGTTGAACTGGCAATTTTCAACGTGTTTTAAGAGGAACCTTTCACGAGAGCGGAACAAGGGGCCGATGTCATCTAACAAATAGCTCCTGCTTTGCTGCGTGTGTTTTTTGCCATTCACGGATTTTCTTCTTGTCTTGAGAACCTAAAAGGGAGAGAAGATGGAGTGTATAGAATCCCCTCCCTGCATGAAACCTCATTTTTTTATTGCTGCCTGCCTATTAAGTATTTGCGGTATCGTCTCCTCTCTTGCCGCCACAACGGTGCGCTATCCGTCTTCCGCTCCTTCCCATTTGGCGGCGGGACAGCCGTTCCAGCTCGTGTTTGACAAGGCCGTGGTGGCGTCCTCCGAGGTTGGCAAGCCGTTGAAGCCGGGCTTGCTGAGTGTTTCTCCAGACTTGAAGTTTTCTTCCAAATGGATTGCCCCTAATGTTTTAGAATGCCGTCCGCAGGATACCATCCCTTTCAGGGCCAGTTATGAATGGAAACCGGAGGAAGGAGCGCGTTTTCAGGACGGCTCCCTCATTCCGCAGGATGCCGTCCGTCTGACAGGACGCAGGAAGTTGAATGCCTATTTGGAATCTACAAGCCGTTATTGGAGGAATGATGAAGTTTATCCTTGGGAGAGTTTCTTCCTGGTGCTACCCGATTACGTTCCGGGAGAAGAGGCCCTGCTGAATAAGACTTATTTTACGACGATTCCGACGGATGAGCAGAAAAAATCCGGCGTGGAACCCCATACGATTGCTTCCAGAATGAGGCCGGCACTGTTGAAGGAGGTTCGGGAGGCGGAGGCGTACCGGGTAAGGTCCCGCGTGCGGGACAGAGAATTCCAGGGCAAACCGGACGATACGCCCGTTCCAGGCGTGTACGTGGTGGAACCGGAAACCCTGTTTTCTTATGACGGCGTTTATCATTTCGTCATCCCGGAGGTTGGAGAGGCCTTTCCGCAGAGCAAAGAGCCTGAGAAGTGGGATGCGAGGCTGGGCAAGGTGGCCAAATTTTCCTGTTCCGCGTATTATGGCACGGTGTCAGATCAGGAAGGTCGTCTGACCATGAAATGGACGCAGCCGGTAAAGATAGAGAATGTGGATCAATTTTTCCGTGACCATGCCGAGTTTTTCATCGGGAAAAATAACAACCCCATGCCTTATGATGAAAAGGCCCGCGGCTTTACCGCCATGGTGGAGAATGAGGTTACGGGACAGAATCAAGAGGTAGTGATGCGCCCGGATCATGAACGTCTGGCAAAAATGAAGCTCGTGCGGCCGGATTGGTACGGTTCCCTGCCCGTGCTGATATGCGGAAGCAATCCCGTCTTTAATTTAAAATGGAGGTGGAAAAACGTCCGTTCCGTGGACGGCCAGAGGCTGGAAGGCACAAATGCCGGCTCCCATGTGGAAGTGCGCCCGGAAAATCCCTCCCTGTTTCTGGATGCGGGGAATAACGGCATCATGTCTGCCGGGGCGCGCAAATTGAAGGCTTCCGTCAGCAATTTGAAGGATTTGACCGTACGCGGTTACCGCATTCGTGAAGATGCGCAGCACCGGACGCTCACAGCCTACAAGAAGATTTACGAACGGGACCAGGCGGCTCCGCTGCCGCGTACCGTCACGGACAAGGACGACAGGCATTTTCTTCCTGCCGAACTCCTTTCCGCAGACAGAAAGGAAATGATGAAGGTGGATGTGCGCGGCAAGACGGAAGCCGTGATCGGATTGGATGAGCTTTTCGGCGGGAAGGCGGACCCGGGCATGTACTTCATTGAGGTGGAAGGGCAGGTGAGCGATCCGGTATTGGCGGCGTACAAGCTTTTCGGCGTGCCGGGACCGGACGGGACCAGGAAGGAGTTCAACAAGGAGAAGCAGGCCGCCTACGCCGTACAGGCTGTCGTGCAGGTGACGGACCTGGGCGTCCTGCACAAGAAGACGGCGGATGACATGTTCGTGTACGTATATTCTCTGGCTACGGGCAAGGCGGCGGAAAAGGCGGAAGCACAGCTTCTGGATGCGGACGGCAGTCTTCTTGCATCCGCCTCCGTGGAGAAGGGCACGGTACGCCTGCCCATGAGCGGAAAGGCCGCCTATTTGCGCGTCCAGTCCGGGGCGGACAGTTATCTGAGCCCCTTAAAGGATTGGAACGGCCGCGTGGGGCTGTGGTCTTTTGACGTGGAGACGCTGCCTTACTGGTGGAATGAACTT
>OHTK01001028.1_pt1 | contig 10084 bp, 9 predicted proteins | sample 1578931 | NCBI WGS metagenome assembly OHTK01 (sample SAMEA3879553, study PRJEB24766) | human gut metagenome | biome: human-associated habitat; feature: feces | place: USA | collected 1985/1987 | reverse complement strand
ATCGTTCCGCAATGGCGACCATCACTAACCCTGATGACCTCAACGCCGTTGAGGCTGCCCTGCAGCTGAAAGACGAGACCGGCTGCGAAGTCGTCGTCGTCACCATGGGCCCGCCGCCGGCAGAGGGTATGCTGCGTGAGCTGATGGCCATGGGCGCTGATGACGGCTATCTCGTTTCCGCCCGTGAGTTCGGCGGTTCCGATACTTACGCCACCTCCCAGATCCTTGCCGCCGCTCTCGACACCATCGGTCTCGATGACGACGACATCGTCTTCTGCGGCCGTCAGGCTATCGATGGTGATACCGCTCAGGTCGGTCCTCAGATCGCTGAGAAGCTGCACCTGCCCCAGATCACCTACGCCGCCGATGTGAAGAAGGAAGGCGACACCCTGACCGTCAAGCGCATGCTCGAGGACGGCTACATGACCATCAAGGCTCAGACTCCGTGCCTGATCACCTGCATCAAGGAGCTCAATACCCCGCGTTACATGAGCGTCTCCGGTGTGTTTGAGTGCTACTCCAAGCCCATGACCGTTCTGGACTACAACGCCCTGAAGGATCACCCCCTCATCGACGCTACCACCATCGGCCTCAAGGGCTCCCCGACCAACATCCTGACCTCCTTTACGCCTCCCCAGAAGGGCGCCGGTCAGATGCTCGAGGGCAACGACATGGCTACCTGCGAGAAGCTCGCCGGCATCCTGCTCGAAAAACACATCATTTAAGGAAAGGAGATCAATACGATGCGTAACGAAGTGAAACTTGCCAATCCCAACTATGACTCCTCCAAGATCGAAGAGTTCAAGAACGTATGGGTCTTCTGCGAACAGCGTCAGGGCCAGATGATGTCCACCTCCTATGAGCTGATCTCCGAAGGCCGCAAGCTGGCGGATGAGCTGGGCGTGAAGCTCTGCGGTCTGCTGGTCGGCGACAATGTCGGCGATCTCGCCGAGAGCATTGGCGGCTACGGCGCTGATGAGGTCATCGTCTGCGACCACCCCCTGCTGAAGAACTACACCACCGACGCTTATTCCAAGGTCATCTGCGACGTCATCTCCGAGATGAGGCCCGAGGCCTTCCTCATCGGCGCGACCAACATCGGCCGTGACCTCGGCCCCCGCTGCGCAGCCCGTCTGCACACCGGTCTCTGCGCCGACTGCACCCACCTCGACGTTGACATGCCCATCTACAAGGACTTCCTGCGCGGCGCTTCCACGCTGCCCGAGGCCAAGATCGACGGCATGGCCACCGCGAAGGTCATGGGTAAGGACCACGATGTCTCTCGCGACCTGAAGATGACCCGTCCCGCGTTCGGCGGCAACCTGATGGCTACCATCATCTGCCCGCGCTTCCGTCCCTCCATGGCGACGGTCCGTCCCGGCGTTATGAAGAAGGCTGCTTACGACGAGGCGAAGGCCAAGGCCGTTAAGATCACCAAGTACGACGTCAAGCTCGACGCCGCCGATCTCCAGACCGAGGTCGTCGAGGTCGTCAAGGCTGCCAAGAAGCTCGTCGACCTGGTTGGCGCTGACTACATCGTCTCCGTCGGCCGTGGTATCTCCAAGGACGTCGAGGGCGGCATCAAGCTCGCTCACGAGCTCGCCGATGTGCTCGGCGGCGTTGTTGGCGGCTCCCGTGTTGCCATCGACTCCGGCTGGCTCACTGCCGACCATCAGGTCGGTCAGACCGGTAAGACCGTCCACCCGAAGGTCTACGTCGCTCTCGGTATCTCCGGCTCCATCCAGCACAAGGCCGGTATGAGCGAGTCCGAGTGCATCATCGCGGTCAACAAGAACGACACCGCGCCGATCTTCGAGATCGCCGACTACGGCATCTGCGGCGACCTGTTCAAGGTCACCCCGATGCTGATCGAGGCCTTCAAGGCCGCGAAGGCGAGCAAGTAAAATACTCAAAAAAAGAGGACACCGTAAGGTGTCCTCTTTTTTTGCTTTTTACACCCGCTGCGCGCAGAAATTGCTTGCCGCAGGCAAGCAATTTCCACACTTGCGGCCTGAGAAGTGTAATTTCCAACGCATATGTCGTTGGGAATTACGATTAAAATTATTTCGCGCCTATAGGCGCGAAACTCTGCGAAGCTTTTTGCCGAGTTAGTGTCGGTGACATGCGTTTTGACAAAATTTACGTCTGGTTTCTTGTTGCTTCGTGCACATACTAATGCTTGGGTATCGCGGGAGATGAACGTAAGGAGAAATGCAGCAATGAAGCAGACCCTTGCCATGCTTTTTGTGACGGCGCTGCTGCTCTTCTCGCTCGCGGGCTGCGGGGAGAAGAAGGACAGCAACACCGCCAACGGCCCGTCGACCGGTACGACCGACAACGGCGCGGCGGACAGCGGCAAAAAAAAGAATAACATGCCGGGCGTCGACATGAGCGGCGAAAACAAAAAAGACGACAGCGTGACCGGCGACGGCATGATGGGCGACGACATGGACGGCGACGGAGAGAATACGACGCGCAGCGTCGACCGCCGCAATGCAGCCGCTATTTTGGCAGCGACAAGACCATCACGCACGAAAACGGCAACCTCTACGGCAAGACCTATCTGAACCCCGAGACGGAAAAGAGCGCAAACGCGCAGCTGCGCAGCAACGGCCGCAGTTTGACAGGCACAAATATCAATGGAATCTCGAACGATGTGCGTTACCGGCAGATGCTGTCGAACGGCCGCGTGCACGACACGGACGGCTTTTTGTTCGACGGCGAAAATACGCACTACAACACCTTAAAGTGAAGAAAGCGGGAGCGGCATGCTCCCGCTTAGCTTTTGCCGTATTGACGAACCGCATTCACCTGGATATAATGAAATACAACAGAAAGGAAGTGCCGCCCTATGGATCGTGAGCTCCGCGTTGTTCTCTCCGCCCGTGTGTTTTCCGACCAGAAATGCTTTGGCCCCGGCGTGTCCCAGCTTTTGAAGCGCGTAGACGAGCTGCATTCGCTGCGCGCGGCGGCGCTGTCGATGTCCATGGCCTATTCCAAGGCGTGGACGGTCATCCGCAATGCCGAGGACGGGCTGGGCTTCCATCTTTTGACCTCCACGGCGGGCGGCAAGCACGGCGGCGGCGCGGTACTGACGGACGAGGCGCGGCAGATGCTCACCGCCTACGATGAATACTGCGAGAAGCTGCGCGCCTACGGCGAGAAGCTCTTTGAAGAGACGTTTGCCTTTTACGATGACATTCCCAAGCAGGAAGTGCATAAAAAGGAGGAACGATATGCTCGGTAAGCTTTGCGTCTGCGGACACGAAATGAAGCCTCAGGGGAAGCAGACCCTCGAGATGAACGGCTCGAGCCTCGGCTCGAATCTCTGGACCGATCATGTCGAGGTGGATATGTACATCTGCTCGTGGTGCGGCCGCATGGCATTCTTTGAGCCGGAGGACGTGCGCGAAAAGCGCTTTCGGGATGCCTGCGAGGAAATGACGATGGACGAGTTGCGTGCGATCGTTTACGATGCCAATCCGGATATGCTGCGCGCTGTTGCGCGCGAGCGCATTGAAGAGCTGGAGTCGATCGAGCGTTACAAGGCGGAGCAGAAGCAAAAAGAGGAGGAAAGGCGTGCAAAGCGCAAAAAACTCTTTTCGGGTATTCTCGGCAGGGACGAGGAGGACGACGGCAAGCCGCCCAAAAACCGCCCGCCGGAGTTTTGATGAATTTATTGTAAAAGTGCGCACACTGTGCACACTTTTTGCTTGACAAACGCGCGCGGCGGGTGTACACTCCCATCATCAAAATGGCTTGGATAGGGAAGAAACCGGAGTTCGCCGCCAAGAGAGGGACGCATTTGGTGCAAGCGTCCTGCGTGCAGAGCCGGCAGTACCACCCTTGAGCCGCCCGCGAAACAAGCGGGACGGGATCGCCCGTTACAGCGGACACAAGCGGCGCAAAATGCGCAAGCAGGGTGGAACCGTGGAGTATTTGAATGCTTCACCCCTGAGAACATCGGGGGTGGAGCTTTTTTGCACCCTCAAATGAAAATGGAGGTAAATAATATGTCTGAAGAAGTCAAGATCAGCGAAGAGAACCAGTTCTCGTTTGAAAATCCCGAGTACCGCAAGACCTATTGGCACACCTGCTCCCATGTGCTGGCGCAGGCCGTCAAGCGCCTCTGGCCCGAGGTGAAGCTCGCCATCGGCCCGAGCATCGACAACGGTTTCTACTACGATATGCTCGCCCCGTTCTCCTTCACGCCGGAGAATTTGGCTGAGATCGAAGCCGAGATGCGCAAGATCTGCAAGGAAAAGCTCAAGCTCGAGCGCTTTGAGCTCCCGCGCGCCGAGGCCATCAAGTTTATGGAAGAAAAGGAAGAGCCGTTCAAGGTCGAGCTCATCAACGACCTGCCCGAGGACGCCGTCATCAGCTTCTACAAGCAGGGCGAGTTCACCGACCTCTGCGCCGGTCCGCACCTCGACTCCACCGGCCGCATCAAGGGCAACGGCATCAAGCTGACCGCCTGCAACGCCGCCTACTGGCGCGGCGACTCGAACCGCGAGGTGCTCCAGCGCATCTACGGTGTCGCTTTCCCGAAGAAGGAAGAGCTGGATGCCTACCTCAAAGAACGCGAGGAGGCCGTCAAGCGCGACCACAACAAGCTTGGCCGCGAGCTCGAATATTTCACCACCGTCGACTGCATCGGTCAGGGTCTTCCGGTGCTGCTGCCCAAGGGTGCGCGCGTCGTGCAGGTGCTCCAGCGCTGGGTCGAGGATACCGAGCAGAAGCGCGGCTATCTTCTCACCAAGACCCCGCTGATGGCCAAGCGCGACCTTTACAAGATCTCCGGCCACTGGGATCACTATCTCGACGGCATGTTCATCCTCGGCGACCCGTATGACGAGACGAAGGAGTGCTTCGCCCTGCGCCCGATGACCTGCCCGTTCCAGTATCAGGTCTACCTGAACCGCCAGCGCTCCTACCGCGACCTGCCGATGCGCCTGGGCGAGACCTCGACGCTGTTCCGCAACGAGGATTCCGGCGAGATGCACGGCCTCATCCGCGTGCGTCAGTTCACGATCTCCGAAGGCCACCTCGTCCTGCGTCCCGACCAGCTCGAAGAGGAGTTCAAGGGCTGCCTCGACCTTGCCAAGTACTGCCTCGGCACCGTCGGCCTTCTTGACAAGTGCACGTTCCGCTTCTCCCAGTGGGATCCCGCAAACCCGAACAACAAGTACGAGGGCACGAAGGAGCAGTGGGATCACGCCCAGAGCGTGATGGAGCGCATCCTCAAGGATCTCGACGTCGACTACACCGTCGGCATCGACGAGGCCGCATTCTACGGCCCGAAGCTCGACATCCAGTATAAGAACGTCTACGGCAAGGAAGATACCCTCGTCACCATCCAAATCGACATGTTGCTCGCCGAGCGCTTCGGCATGTACTACATCGACGAAAACGGCGAGAAGAAACTGCCGTACATCATCCACCGCACGTCTCTTGGCTGCTATGAGCGCACGCTCGCCTACCTCATCGAGGAGTACGCCGGCGCGCTGCCGACGTGGATGGCGCCTGAGCAGGTGCGCTTCCTGCCCGTCACCGACCGCGCCGCCGACTACTGCGCCGAGCAGGCCAAGAAGCTCGAAGACATGGGCTTCCGCGTCGAGGTCGACTACCGCAACGAGAAGATCGGCCGCAAGATCCGCGACGCGCAGATGGAGAAGGTCCCCTACATGCTCGTCGTCGGCGACCGCGACATGGAGAACGGCACCGTTTCCCCGCGCCACCGCGCGGACGGCGACCTCGGCGCGATGAGCATGGACGAGTTCTCCGCGCTTCTCAAGCAGGTCGTGGACAACAAGGAAAAGAAATAATAGCATACCGATTTTGCATAATTAGCATTTGAGCCTTTCATAGAATCAGGGCGGCGCTTTGCCGCCCTGATTTTTTATACCTAAAGAAAAAATTGAAAACCTGACAAATGTTTAACGAAATAATCGGTCGAATGATGACGGAATTCAACGATAATTTGGCGAAATATCCAAAAAAGTAAAAACGTCTTGCAATAGACCTGTCATTCAGCTATAATGAGACTGCCTGAAAGAGGCAAGTAAATTTCGGAATTCAACGCTTCTCCAACGTAGGTGCTCCGAAGCGCCCCCACGCGGCGGAGCATGTGCCGGTGAAGCGGTGAATGCCGGAAGAATCAAAAAGGAGATTGCGTATGAAAAAGTTTTTAGCTCTGATCCTCTCTCTCGCGATGGTCTTCGCGCTGGTCGCCTGCGGCGGTGAGAAGACGGATGACAGCCAGAACAACGACGGCGATTCCAGCTCCCCCGTTGCGATCACTCTGGCGACCGGCGGTACCTCCGGTACCTACTACGCTGTCGGCGGCGTTCTCAAGACCGTCCTCGACTCCAAGCTGACCCTTTCCACCCTCAATGTTGAGTCCACCGGCGCTTCCGTCGCGAACGTCAACATGATCACCGACGGCGAGGCTCAGATGGCCATTCTGCAGTCCGACGTTATCAACTACGCGCACGAGGGCACCAACTCCTTCGACGGCGCTCCCGAGACCGACGCTCTTTGGGTCGCCGGTATCTACAACGAGACCGTTCAGATCCTTGCCAAGCCCGGCATCAACACCGTTGCCGACCTCAAGGGCAAGACCGTCTGCGTTGGTGACGTTGGTTCCGGTACCGAGATCAACGCCTGGCAGGTGCTCGGCGCTGCGGGTCTGACCAAGGACGACGTCAATGCGGTGAACGGCTCCTTCCAGGATGGCGTTGACCAGCTCAAGGACGGCAAGATCGATGCCGCCTTCACCGTCGCCGGTGCTCCCACGACCGCTATCGTCGACTACGCCACCACCAACACCCTCAACCTCGTCTCCCTCACTGACGAAGAGCTCGCCGCCATTCAGGAGGCCTATCCGTTCCTGATCCGTGACGACCTGCCCTCCACCACCTATACCGGCATGACCGGCGATGTCGTCTGCGTCGCCATTCAGGCTACTCTCGTTGCTTCCAAGGATCTGAGCGAGGATGTCGTTTATGAGTTCGTCAAGGCCATGTTCGACAACAAGGACGCTCTGACCGAAGGCCACGCCAAGTTCGGCTTCCTCGATCCCGAGGCTGCCTCCGCTGGTGCTACCGTCACCATGCATCCCGGTGCTGAGAAGTACTACAAGGAAATCGGCGTCCTGTAAGCAGGATCGCTACCGTGTATTGACGTGAATTCTCATCTGCGGAAATACATAATTGCGGCCGCTGCAATAATAACGATTATTGCAGCGGCCGCCGTGCTTCTTCCTCGCTCCGGCTACTATCTGACCCTGCGCAACCGCGACACCGGCGAGGTCTACGCCCGGTACAAAATGGGCGAGGGAGACCGCTTTTCCGTGACCTTTATCCATTCCGTGAACAAATACCCCCTGACCGATACCTACGAGATCGAAAACAAAACGATCTATGTGGAGGAGACGACCTATTGCTCCTTTGGCGCAGGCGTGCAGACGGAGCTCAACCCCGGCGAAACGCTTGACAAGGTCTATGTGGACCGCCCCGATTACAAGGGCTGGGCAATGGTCATCCGAAACATCCATCAGGACAGGACAAACGTCGGCTACATTGTCGGTACGGTCTCTGACCATGTACTCAATGTAAACGGCGAGGATGTTAGTCTGCGTGATTTGTGTGGAAAAAACGCGCCTGTGCGTTTTAATTACGAATTCTGGCTCGTCTGAGCGCACGGACGCTCTCAAATAGAATTAGGAGGAAATTGCATCATGGCTGAAAACGAAAAGCTCAACAATGTTGCAGTCGACAATGACGTCGGCACCATGGAAGACGTCGATGCGATCATGAAAAAGTACGACCGTGAGTCGAACACGCGCGTCTGGGAGGGGACTCCCCGCAAGATTCTGCGTGTCCTTACGGCACTGTTCGGCATTTTCCTGATCGTGATGAACATGTGGATCAAGATGGACGAGCGTGCGCGCCGTCCGCTCTTCCTCGGCCTGGTCATCATTCTCGTGTTTATCTACTACCCCATCAAGAAGGGCTCTCAGAAGGTCAACTACATGCCTTGGTACGATATCGTCATGGCGGCAGTCGGCGCGTTCTGCTTCTTCTTCTACCCCTTAAATCTTGAAAAAGTCGTGTCTGCCGGTACGCGAATCCAGAAGGCCTTTGTCGTGCAGATCGGCAGCATTTCCATCCCCCTTCTGATCGTATTTGCAATCATCGGCACTTTGATCCTCGTCGAGTGCTGCCGCCGCGTGGTCGGTATGCCGATCATCTGCGTAGCGGCGGTGTTCGTGCTCTACGCCTTCTTAGGCGCGGGCAAGGACTTAAAGACCGTTATGTATAACCTCTTCTACACCACAACCGGTATCCTCGGCACCCCGATCGGCGTCTGCTCGACCTACATCGCGCTGTTCGTCATCTTCGGCGCCTTCCTGGAGGCCACGGGTGTTGCAAACTTCTTCATCGACTGCGCGAACGCGCTGGTCGGCTGGGCTTCCGGCGGTCCTGCAAAGGTCGCGGTCGTTTCCTCTGCCCTCTGCGGCATGGTCTCCGGTTCCTCCGTCGGTAACACCGTTACCACCGGTTCCGTCACCATCCCGATGATGAAGAAGACCGGTTATCCCCCGGAGTTTGCCGGCGCGGTCGAGGCTGCGTCTTCCACCGGCGGTCAGATCATGCCCCCGATCATGGGCGCTGCGGCGTTCCTGATGGCGGAAATGGTCGGCGTTCCCTATGCTGATATCATCGTGCGTGCAATCCTGCCCGCATTCCTGTACTTCCTCGGCATCTTCCTCGGCGTGCACTTCAAGGCCAAGAAGCTCGGCCTCAAGGGCCTGCCCCGCGAAGAGCTCCCCAAGTGGAAGATCCTGCTCCCGCAGATCTTCCACCGTCCATTGCTCAATCCTTCGCATTTCTTTGGAAGCATCCAACAGGTGGTATAGGCTCTGGGCAATCTCTTTCAGCGCGACCGATGATGATCGGCTTCACGATGGCCACCGCCGCCGTGTACGCGACCCTTTACTGCGTGGTCGTCGCCATGATCAGCCGTGAAGAGGGCAAGAAGAAGCTCGTCATGGCCATCCCCCTGATCCCGCTTCTGTTCATGACCCTCATGAGCCGCAGCTTCGAGCCGGGCACCTTCATGGGCGAGAACGGCAGCACGCTCTGCCTTGCCATCGCCTTCGCGCTGCTGGTTATCAACTACGCCATCAGCAAGCCCAACGTCAAGAGCCTGCCCACCATCATCGACGCGTTTGAAAACGGCGGCAAGAACTGCCTGAGCGTCGGTATCGCATGCGGTATGGCTGGTATCATCGCCGGCGTCGTCACCATGACCGGTCTCGGCCAGGTGCTCATCGGCGCGATCGTCGGTCTGTCCAACGGTCACCTGATCATCGCTCTCGTGCTGACGATGCTCTGCTGCATCGTGCTCGGCATGGGCGTTCCCACCACCGCGAACTACATCATCATGGCCACCACCTGCGCGCCGATCCTTGCCTCCGGCATGGGTCTCAATCTGATGGCTGCCCACATGTTCTGCTTCTACTTCGGTATCGTCGCAGACATCACCCCGCCCGTTGCGCTGGCTGCCTACGCCGGTTCCGCCATCGCCAAGGCTCCCCCGATGAAGACCGCCTGGAACGCGACCCGTCTCGCAATCGCGGCGTTCATCATCCCCTACATCTTTGCTTACAATAACGCCCTGATCTTCGTTGGCAACGACGTCAAGTTCCTGAGCGTTGCCTCCATCGTCATCTCCGCGACCCTCGGTATGGCGTCTATCGCCTCCGGCCTGATGGGCTACCTAATCCGCGACATGAAGGCGATCAGCCGCGTCGCGCTGGTCATCGGCGGCCTGCTGATGGTCATCCCCGGCACGGTCACCGACCTTGCGGGTCTTGCGGTGCTGGTCGCCGTCCTCGTTCTCCAGCGTATCGAGAACAAGAAGGACAAGGCGGCTGCGTCCGTGTAACGCAAAGCATCCCGCTAATGAAAAAGAGACCGCTTCGGCGGTCTCTTTTTTTGCATGTGCGCCGCTTTTCAAGCATAGACTGGAAACGACGGGAGGTTTTGCACATGCCCAGAATTTATTTGAGTCCCTCCAC
>OHTK01001009.1_pt1 | contig 10240 bp, 10 predicted proteins | sample 1578931 | NCBI WGS metagenome assembly OHTK01 (sample SAMEA3879553, study PRJEB24766) | human gut metagenome | biome: human-associated habitat; feature: feces | place: USA | collected 1985/1987 | reverse complement strand
CAGATTATGCGGCGGGATATTCGTTGCCATACCAACGGCGATACCGGTGCCGCCATTTACCAGAATATTGGGAAAACGGGACGGAAGAACCGTCGGTTCTTTCTCAGTCTCATCAAAGTTCGGCATGAAATCAACGGTATTCTTGCCAATATCCGCCAGCATCTCCATGGAAATACGGCTCAGTCTTGCCTCGGTGTATCGCATCGCTGCGGCGCCGTCGCCGTCCATGGAACCGAAGTTTCCATGTCCATCTACAAGCGGGTAACGGGTAGCCCATTTCTGAGCCATATTAACCAATGCGCCGTAAATGGAGCTGTCGCCGTGCGGGTGATATTTACCCATCGTATCACCGACGATACGCGCGCACTTACGGTGCGGCTTATCCGGCGTATTGTTCAGCTCGCTCATGGAGTACAGAATACGTCTCTGTACCGGCTTTAAGCCATCGCGGACGTCTGGAAGTGCACGGGATGCAATTACGCTCATCGCGTAGTTGATGTAGGATTCCTCCATCGTGTCTTTCAGATCGACCTCGTGAATTTTATCAAAAACATTATCTTCCATCTTTTCCTCCACTTCAGTTCACAGGACTTTTTAGATATCCAGGTTGTTTGCGTATTTTGCTCTCTCTTCGATAAAGTCACGGCGCGGTTCTACCTTGTCGCCCATGAGCGTATTGAAGGTAAGATCAATTTCAGAAGAATACTCTTCATCGAACACAACGCGGCGCAGAACACGGCGTTCCGGGTCCATGGTGGTCTCCCAGAGCTGCTCCGCATCCATCTCTCCCAGTCCTTTGTAACGCTGGATCTTATTATCTCCGCGTCCGATCTCATTGAGGATCTGATTCATCTGATCGTCGTCGTATGCGTACCATACTTTTTTGTTTTTCTCAATCTTGAACAGCGGCGGCTGTGCCAGGTAAACGTGGCCCTGTTTGATCAGCTCCGGCATGAAGCGGTACAGGAACGTCAGCATCAGCGTGTCGATGTGCGCGCCGTCGACATCGGCATCGGTCATGATGATGATCTTGTCGTAGCGCAGTTTGGTGATATCGAAATCGTCGTGGATTCCGGTTCCGAATGCCGTAATCATCGCTTTGATCTCGGCATTGGCATAAATTTTATCGAGACGTGCTTTCTCCACATTCAGGATTTTTCCACGCAGAGGCAGGATCGCCTGCGTTGCACGGCTTCTCGCCGTCTTTGCAGAACCACCGGCGGAATCTCCCTCTACGATATAGATTTCACAGTTCTTTGGATTTGGATCCGAACAATCGGCAAGCTTACCGGGAAGCGCCATGTTCGTCTCAAGTGTACTCTTACGGGCAACATCTCTTGCTTTTCTGGCTGCCATACGGGCACGCTGTGCGACAACTGCTTTTCCTACGATAGCCTTTGCCACCTGAGGATTCTGCTCTAAGAAATACGTAAGTTTTTCTGTCACAAGTCCTTCTACCGCGGTTCTCGCTTCTGCATTACCAAGCTTCTGCTTTGTCTGTCCTTCAAACTGTGGCTCCGGAATCTTGATACTTACGATAGCAGTCAGACCTTCTCGCAGGTCATCACCGGACAGGTTTTCTTCTTTGTCACGCAGAATCTTATTGCTTCTTGCATAATCATTGAAGACTTTCGTGATAGCACTCTTAAATCCTGTCAGATGCATACCACCTTCCGGTGTATTGATGTTATTTACAAAGCTCAAAGTAAGCTCGTTGTAAGAATCGTTGTGCTGCATTGCCACTTCGACATAGATATCATCTTTATTACCCTCGATATAGATAATCTTGTCGTAAAGTGCAGTCTTTGTCTTATTCAGGTAAGAGATGAACTCCTTGATACCACCCTCATAGTGGAAAGATTCTCTCTGTTCCTTGCCCTCACGCTTATCTTCAAGATTAATCTTCAATCCCTTTGTGAGGAAAGCCATCTCACGAAGTCTCGTACGAAGCACCTTATAATCAAAGATAACATCATCGAAGATTGTTTCGTCCGGCATAAATGTAACCTTCGTTCCGGTCTTGTCGGTCTTGCCAATCTCTTTTAGCTTATACACCACATTTCCACGTTCATAACGCTGCTTATAGACCTTTCCATCTCTGGAAATCTCAACTTCCAGCCAGTTCGAAAGCGCATTTACAACCGATGCACCTACACCATGCAGACCACCGGATACCTTGTATCCGCCACCGCCGAACTTACCGCCGGCATGCAGGATTGTAAATACAACTTCCACAGCCGGAATACCGGCCTTCTTGTGGATACCTGTCGGGATACCACGTCCATTATCGATAACAGTCACGGAACCATCTTCGTTGATTGATACATCGATTTCCGTACAAAATCCTGCCAATGCCTCATCAACCGCATTGTCTACAATCTCGTATACAAGATGATGAAGTCCTCTTGTCGAGGTACTACCGATATACATACCCGGTCTTTTACGAACCGCCTGCAAACCTTCCAGAATCTGGATTTGATTCGCATCATAATTGCTTTCATTTTGATTACCCATCTAACTCCTCCTGTATCGTTCCGGCAACAACCTTATAGACTTTATCGATTGTCAGCCGTTCCTTTATAAAATCATCATATCCTGTACATGTAAGAATCGTTTGGATTCCTCGAATAGACTCTAATAACGCATCTTGCCGGCTTCGATCCAGCTCAGACATTACATCGTCTAACAGTAATATGGGATTATCCTGTATCAGTCTCTTTACCAGCTCGATTTCTGCAAGCTTCAATGACAGCGCCACTGTACGCTGCTGTCCCTGCGAACCGAACTTTCTCACATCCATACCGTCAATCAAAAACGCGATATCATCGCGGTGAGGACCGGTCTGTGTTGTCTGATAACGTAAGTCCATCTCCTGTTTTTCTGCAAGCATCGATGCAAAGCTTTCCTCTTCTGCATTTTTCTCATATACCAGACACAAATGTTCTTTTCCCGACGTTAAATTGCTATGTATATCAGGAATTATCTCATTTATCAAATCAATAAAATGATTCCTTTTTTTAATGATTTCTATACCATATTTTACCAGTTGGTCATCCCAGACTGGCAGCATATCCATTTTACTTTTATCAAAGTTAATCTGCCTTAACAGATTATTTCTCTGATCTAACACTTTTTTATAATTTGCCAGCAGACTCACATAAATCTTATCCAACTGGCATAATTCCATATCCATGAAATTTCTTCGCTCTGCCGGACTGTTTTTGATGATAGAAAGATCCTCCGGGGAAAAGAAAACCATATTCATCGTGCCAAGCAACTCAGAACTTCTGCGGATTGGTACCATATCAATCGCAATTCCTTTTGATTTGCTCTTTTTCAGATGCATATCAATCCGTCGATGCATACCATCTTTTTTTATTTCTGCGCGGATATGACTTTCATCTGCATCAAACCGTATGATTTCCCGATCCTTGCTTCCTCTGTGACTCTTTGTCGTTCCAATCAGGTAGATAGCTTCCAATATGTTGGTCTTTCCCTGTGCGTTATCCCCATATAAAATGTTGATACCATCGGAAAATGTAATCTCGGCACGCGCATAATTTCTGTAATTTTGCAGTGCCAGATTTTCAATATACATGCCTACACCTCATTTGCACAGAAATTATTTCTGAATACTAATCTTATTATCATCAAACACGACTTCATCACCATCATAGAGCTTTCTTCCACGACGTTCATCAATCTCACCATTGACTAAAACCAGTCCCTGCTGAATGATTTCCTTTGCATCAATTCCAGAATCTGCAAGACCAGTCGCTTTAAGTGCCTGTCCTAATTTGATATATTCCTCGCCCTCGCGAAGCTTTAAAATATGCATCTCACCCATGATTAATAAGCCCCCGCATTGATATTGACTGGTAATACAACATAGATATAAGTTCCTGCATCATCCCGGATGATACATGGTGATTTTGCATCACGCATGTAGATAAAGATGTCTTCATCGTCAATAACCTTCAACACATCTGTCAGAAATCTTGGATTAAATCCAATGATGATTTCCTCTCCATCCTTTGTGATTTCGATTTCTTCATTCATGGAACCCATCATCGTATCGACTTTGAGATACATACGGTTATCATTTTTGATACTGACAACGATTGGCTTCTTATCTGACTCACGCATAAGGATAGAAGCACGATCGATACAATCAAACAACTCTCTGTTATTTACGCGAACCTTGATCTTATGATCCATAGAAAGCATCTGTACGATCTTGAAATATTCTCCCTCAAGCAGACGGGATACTACTATTGTATTCTCAAACTCAAATAAAATATGTCTGTCTGTAAAGTAAACCGTTACCATATCATCGACACCACCTGTGATGATCTTTGACAGATCATTGAGTGTCTTTCCCGGTACAACAACGCTTACATTCGAAGCATTTCCCTTCAATGCCAGATTACGAAGTGAAATACGATGTCCATCCAGAGATACGACCTGAAGCACACCATCCTTTACCTCAAACAACTCACCAGTCATCAGCTTGTTATTCTCATTATCTGAGATAGAGAATATTGTCTGTCGGATAATCTCCTTCAAAGAAAACTGGGAAAGTTCAATACTCTTTTCCTTCTCAATCTGAGGAAGTTCTGTAAAGTCCTCACCAGATTTGGATGGAATGACAAACTTTGATTTTTCACAACGGATGATTGTATTATAATCCGGTGTTGTTTCGATAAAGATTTCACTGTTTGGAAGCTTACGAACGATATCATTGAACAGCTTTGCTTCAATCGCAATGCGTCCCATCTCGATTACTTCACCATCTAAGATTGTTTCAATACCAATCTCAAGGTCATTTGCTGTCAGCTTAATGCTGTCTGCATATACATCAATTAAGATACATTCCAAGATTGGTAATGTTGTTTTTGTAGAAACTGCTTTTGAAACGATGTTAAGAGAATTTAACAGGTTTACTTTTGAACATTTTATCTTCATGTTAGTTGAAACTCCTTTCGAGGCTGTGCCTGAGTCATAAATATAGAATATAAATTAGTAGTAGTAATAGTAGTAGCTGTGGATATGTATATAACCCTCAAAAACATTGATGGCTGCTGGTTAAATCCACCTTTATAACCATGTTGAAATGCATTTCACTCTCTGTGGAAGCATCTGGATAACTTCACACATTAAAGTTAACATAAGAATGGTTCAAAAAAGTGTCAACAGGTTATATTCAATCAAATCACAAATTTATGTGTAAATCTATGCGTTTGTATCCAGCTTTTTGATGATCGTCTCAATCGTATTGTTGAATGCCGGATCTTCTTTCCGTTTCGCCTCAACACGGTTAATGCCGTTGATGACTGTCGTATGGTCACGACCGCCGACGATATTGCCCGCAGATTGCAGAGACATGACGGTAAGCTTTCTACATAAGTACATAACGACCTGTCTGGCTGTCGCGATATCCTGACTACGCTTCTTGGAGCGAATATCATCTGGAGAGATATTCATATGCTCGGATACTGTCTTGAGAATTGTCTCACCGGTAATTGTTTCATTCTTCTCTTTGTTGATCAGATCCTTTAGAGATTCCTTGGCTGTCTCCAGTGTAACTTCTTCTTTCATAAGCTTGGAGAAAATGCCTATCTTATGAAGAGCACCTTCGAGCTCCCGGATGTTGTTGGTTACATTCTCAGCGATATACTGGAACACTTCTTCCGGAATATCATTTAAATGATCCATCTCCGCTTTCGTCTTGAGGATTGCCATACGTGTTTCATAGTCAGGCTCGTGAATATCAATCGGGATACCACATTCAAAACGGGAACGGATTCTTTCATTCAAAGACTGCAGCTCCTTTGGAGGCTGGTCGGAAGAAAGAATAATCTGTTTCTTATTATTATAAAGTTCATTAAACGTATTGAAAAATTCCGTCTGTGTACTCTCCTTTTTGATGATAAATTGAATGTCATCAATCAACAGGACGTCCACATTTCTGTATTTTTCACGGAATTCATTTGTTGTATGATTCTTGATCGCGTCGATAATCTCATGTGTAAATGTCTCAGATGGTACATACAAAACTTTCGTCTTATCATCCTTCTGCAGGATGTAATGTGCGATGGACTGCATGAGATGCGTCTTTCCAAGTCCGGAGTTTCCATATAAGAACAATGGATTGAAATTATCCTGTCCCGGAAGATCGGCAACTGCCAGACATGTCGCGTGAGCGTGTCGGTTTCCTTCTCCGACAATGAACGTATCAAATGTATATTTTGGATTCAGATTGCTGCGGCTGACTGCTTCCTTGTAAGAGTCGGATTTTTGTACAGACTCTTTTCTGGCTTCTTCGTCGCTTTCAATCAGATTTTTCTTTTCGTCAATCACAATATCAATCGTACTGTCATTTAATGTCTCGCGAATAGAGGAAAGTAAAAAAATGTCAAACTCTTTGCGCTTTAAAAACTTGAGCGCATTCTCACCGAGCTTTTCATCTACATAAAAATAAACAGTGTTGTTTTTAACCTCATATATTTTGAGGGAACGAATCCATGTATTGATCATGATACTGGAAATGTCATATTCAGTTTCCAGAAGAGACAGGATCTCTTCCCATTTTGATTCGATTAATTCTTTCATATCATAACTCCTAAATACCGTGCTTCCTTTATCCGCACACTTGGATTCTATTTTACAATAAATTCAGAATTTTAGCAAGTTTTGGGCGTGGATTTCGGAGATTTTTACTACATAATTATAAGAAGAAAAATAATAATGAGTGATATAAAATGTTATGTAAAGTAAAATTAGGTTTACTTGGAAAATTGTGTATATCCAAAATGACGTAAAATAGGCATTTTGAGGATAAATGAACATGAAATATACAAGTTTTCCACAAGTTAATAACAATTTGTGGATAACATTATGTAAATTAGGTTGGTATATCCCTATATATTTGTGGATAACTTCTATTGACGGAAGCTTATTTTTTCAATATAATAGGCGAGTATGCAGTTTTCGGGCATAACTATATAGAAAAGGAGGACTTTCATTATGAAAATGACATTTCAGCCAAAGAAGAGACAGCGTTCTAAAGTTCACGGCTTCAGAAAGAGAATGAGCACAGCGAACGGAAGAAAGGTATTGGCCGCAAGACGTGCTAAGGGCAGAAAGCAGTTATCAGCGTAGGTCACAGGTACTGTGACCTTTTTCATTAAGTGGAGAATTGTATGAGACATATAGTTACACTTAAAAATAACAGAGAGTTCGGCAAGGTGTATAACCAAAAAGAATCGTTTGCCAATAAGCATTTAGTGATGTATCTGAGGGCCAACAACTTGGATTACAGTAGAATTGGAATCTCTGTTAGTAAGAAAGTTGGTAATAGTGTGGTCAGGCATCGTTTGACCAGACTGATCAGGGAAACGTATCGTTTGAATCAATATCGGATAAAACCGGGATATGATCTTGTGGTTGTCGCGAGAATGAATGCAAAAGGTAAATCTTTTCATGAGATAGATTCTGCTTTTTTGCATCTGGCGAAAAAACATGAGATTTTGATGCAGGATACTGTTCCGGAGGTGATGGAATGAAAAAGGCATGTATTAAGATGATACGTCTGTATCAGAAATACATTTCACCCTGGAAACGTTATGGTCACTGCAAATATTATCCAACCTGTTCCAATTATGCGATTGAAGCATATCAGAAATATGGTTTTTTCAAAGGAACAGCCCTGACAGTATGGAGAATCCTTCGATGCAATCCATTTTCAAAAGGTGGATATGACCCGGTTCCTTAATATGTAAGACAGGGTCTTACACGACTAATTGGAGGACAGTATGTTTTTAACACAGTCAGGTGGCTTTATTATTAAGCCAATTTCGAGGCTTTTAGGAGCTATTCTTAGTTTGCTCTATCGCGGGTTGAATGCAATCGGCGTAGAATCAATCGGTATTGCGATTATTCTTTTTACGCTGATCGTACGTTTGATCATATTCCCGTTGATGTATAAGCAGAATCGTTCAAGCAAGATTATGTCAATGATTCAGCCGGAAATCAACAAGGCAACTAAGAAGTACAGAGGTAAGACAGATCAGCAGTCAATGATGGAAGTACAGCGAATCACGAAAGAGATTCAGAGTAAATATGGTGTCAGTATGACAAGTGGATGTCTGACATCGTTGATCCAGCTTCCGATTTTCCTTGCTTTGTACCGTGTAATTCAGAATATACCTGCATATGTACCAAAGGTATATGATATGTACAAGCCAATTGCAACAGCAATCCAGGGTGATTCTGCTGCGCAGAAGGCTTTGGAAGCGGTAACAGCAGATGGTGGACAGCAGCTTACAAATGCGATGAAGTCCATCAATTATGAAAATACAAATACAATCATTGATGTGCTTGCAAACTTCCCAAGAACATTGTGGGATACATTTGCTCAGAAGCTTGGCAATTCAGGTGCAGTCGTAGATGCAATGACAGCCAACGGCAATGTGGATAATATCAAGCAGATTTATAACTTCTTCGGTTTGGATCTGACAGCCGTTCCACATTTTGCATTGACAACTGCAATTATCATCCCGATATTGTCACTTATCTTCCAGTTTTTGAGTATGAAGGTTACACCAATGCAGGGTTCGGATGATCCGGCACAGCAGGCTACAATGGGAACAATGAAGACCATGATGTATGTCATGCCAATCTTCTCTTTCTTCGTCTGTGTGAATGTACCTTGTGGTGTAGGTCTTTACTGGGCAATGGGTTCCTTTATCTCTTTCCTTACAACTGTTTGTACAAATGCTTACTTTAAGCATTGTGATATGGACAAGATTTTGGAAAAGAGTATGGCAAAGGCTGCAAAGAAGAATGCAAAAAAGAAGAAGAAAAACAAGAAATCCTTTATGGAGAAAATGCAGGAGGCTGCTTATGGACAGGCATCTTCTTCCTCTTCAGATGAAGGAAAGGTTGAAAACGGCGTAAAGAATGCAAGTTTAAAGAGTTATTCTTCTAACACAATGAAGTCTGGCAATGATGCCGGAACAAAATATCGTGCAGGATCGCTTGCTTCCAAAGCAAATATCATGCAGAATTATAACAATGACAAGGATAAGTAATATTTAGGAGTTAAGATGGAATATAGAGAGTTTAAGGCCAAGACTGTTGATGAGGCAATTACACTCGCATCTACAGAGTTCGGTTGTGCAAGCACAGAGCTTGATTATGAGGTAATCGAAAAGGGTTCCTCAGGATTCCTTGGAATCGGTGCAAAGCAGGCAGTCATTAAGGCAAAGAAAAAGGAAAGCTTTTTAGATGATATTCAGGAATACCTTGATAACTTATTCAAGGCTATGGATATCGAAGCAAAGGTTACAATCGATTACGATGAAGCAGAAGCAACGATGGATATTGACGTGGAAGGTCCGGATATGGGTATCCTGATTGGTAAGCGTGGACAGACATTGGATTCTCTGCAGTATCTGATCAGTCTGTTTGTAAATAAGAAGAGTGAATCTTATATCCGTGTCAAGCTCGATACAGAAAATTATCGTGCAAGAAGAAAGGATACGCTCGAGAATCTTGCAAAGAATATTTCATTCAAGGTTAAGAGAACAAGAAGACCTTTTACTTTAGAGCCTATGAATCCTTATGAGAGAAGAATTATCCATTCTGCTCTTCAGAATGACAAGTATGTAGCTACAAGAAGTGAAGGCGAAGAGCCATTCCGCCATGTAGTTGTATATTTAAGAAAAAATGTATAAAATATTCTTGCATTAGAATAAAAAGTAACATATTATCAAGATGTGTGCGTATGCGAATATGTGCACATCTTTTTAAGTTATATAGAAATGAGGATAAGTATGGAGAGTCGTGAAACAATCGCTGCGATTGCGACAGGTATGGGTAATGCCGGAATTGGCATTGTGAGAATAAGCGGTGATGCTGCAATTACGGTTGCAGACAGGGTTTTTAAGGGAAAAAGTAATAAAAAATTATCGGAATCAAGGAGCCACATGGCTCATTATGGACATATATATGACGGTGAGGAGCTTATTGATGAGGCTCTTGTGCTGGTTATGAAGGAGCCTAACACATACACGCGCGAGAATGTGGTGGAGATTGACTGCCATGGAGGTGCGTATGTGACCAGAAGGATTCTTGAGCTTGTCTTAAGAAATGGTGCAAGACCGGCAGAACCGGGAGAGTTTACGAAGAGAGCGTTCCTGAACGGAAGGATTGACCTTGCACAGGCGGAGGCGGTTAT
>OHTK01001006.1_pt1 | contig 10254 bp, 7 predicted proteins | sample 1578931 | NCBI WGS metagenome assembly OHTK01 (sample SAMEA3879553, study PRJEB24766) | human gut metagenome | biome: human-associated habitat; feature: feces | place: USA | collected 1985/1987 | reverse complement strand
CACGTTGGTCAAACCATATTCCATGCTGAAATAGGCAACAGATGGTTTTGTCTGATCCGGCTTAACATTTACATAATCCTTGAATATTGAGTAAACAGCTTTGATTTCGGCCATCAGGACATCATCTGCCAGAATTTCCTCAATACGTTTGTAGGATAAACTTTGAAGTAAAAGTACTGGGTTACCTTCAGTTGATGCCCAAAGTTCAGAATCGATCTTACCGAATAATTTGGCTCCTTCATGGTTCCATACCCACCATAGGTTTGTAGCCATTTCGTATAACGGCTGTAATTGTTCGGGAAGCATAGAATGAGAATAAACATCTTTCCAAATCGGGCTGTTTGCGTTATTCGCTTTGATTTTCATTATTGTGAAGTTTAAAATGTTTCAATTTATATTTTAATATTGTATCATCTCTTTTTTGCCTAAAACGTTGCAAAGATAGAGATTATCTGTTTAATTATGAGCGTATTTTAATTATTTCTTTTGCTTGCATGCTCCAAAGCAATTCTGAAAGCCTCTTCATAGTAGACAATGAATTTGCTCCATTCTGCTTTTGCAGCCAGGCAGAAACTGCGTTTCCGGATCTCTGCCGTTTCCTTTTTGTCCTTTCCTGCAAGTGCCAGGATCGAAGACGTGATGGCATCTGCTACTTCGAAATAATTAAAATCGTCACGGTTCACGACGGCTACGCCTTCACTGATGTTGTTGCCTGTCACATGCTTCTTAGCCCATAGACCGAAACCTGCAAGATCGGTGGTAATAGTCGGAATCCCGAATGCGATACTTTCCAGCGGAGTGTATCCCCAGGGTTCGTAGTAGGAGGGATAGACGGTCGCATCCATACCGATCAGCAGATCGTAGTAGGGTTTGTTGAGGATACCGTCGCGTCCGTCCAGGTAGCAAGGAACAAAAATGATCTTCAGCTTGTCGGTCGCTGAATTGGTGAAGCCGGCATGGGAGATATAGTTCAGCACCTTGTCCTGTTCCATCTGATTCAGCCAATGCGTGACGAATGGCATTTGCATGGGGGAGGTGGTGCGGATATTCTTGTCGATGACTTCTTTCAGGTCTGCACGTGCATCGCGTACCCAAGCCGGAACCATGATGAAGGCGACGACTTCGCGCTGGAGTCTGCCAGAAGTGCGTACCCGGTTCATTGCTTCGATAAAGACGTCGATACCTTTATTCTTAAATTCATAACGCCCACTGGTTCCGATGATTAACGTATCATCCCCCATATTTGTTCCCAATAATTTATTGGCAACGTTTAGCATCAAGGCACGTGCACGTTTACGTTTTCCCGTAAATGTACTTCCTTTCGGTACGAAATCGTCTTCAAAACCATTCATCAACACTACATCTGCCGGTTTGTCTAACAGTTCCTTGCACTCATTGTTGGTAATCTGGCTTACAGTTGTGAAGCAGTCTACATAATGTGCAGTCTGCTTCTCGATAGAATGCTTTGACTGCATATTAAGTTCCTGTGCCATTTGGTCACCATTATAAGCAAACAGATAGTCATACAGCGGCTTATTGTTACCTGCTATGGAACGGCCGATCGATGTTGCATGAGTCGTGAAAATAGTACCAATTTCCGGCACAGCCTCCTGTATATAAAGTGCTCCCATTCCGGTCATCCACTCATGTGCCTGATATACCACCTTATCCGTTTCTGTCAGGTTGTAGCGGTAGAAACTTTCCACCACCTTTCCTGCAGCATACGAAAACATAGAAGCTTCGTCGTAATCGCCATAAGCATGCAACGAATCTACTTGAAAACGATTCCACATATCTGTGTATATATCGTCCTTCTTCTCAAAAAAAGGTTGAAAATCGACTAGAATGACAATCGGCTCACCTGGTATATTCCATCGTCCGACACGAACCGAAAGTTCGTCTTTCTCAAATGCATGCTTTTTCCAGGCAGCACACAAATTATCTGACTCAATGAATAGAGGGTTCTCTTTTCCTTGCCACACATCAGGACCTATGAAAAAAATTCTGTCGCGAAACTTTTCCTGCAATGTATTCGCCCGTGTCGACAAGACAGTGTATATCCCTCCCACTTTATTACATACTTCCCAGCTGGACTCGAAGATATAATCGGGGGTTAATAAATCTTTTACCATATAATATATTAAAACTCTTTTTAGTATGCGAGTGCAAAAGTACACATTATTCTTTGAAAAATAATACTTTATGCGAAAAATATGAGTTAATAAGAAGAAAGAAAAGTTGGTTGACAAAGAAAAAAGAACATCCCCTTGCAAATGCAAAACGGCATTCACAAGGGGATTGAAAGTTCTTTATTGAAAAAGTTTCTTGCAGAAAAAAATTATGCAAGCGCACTACCGATCAAGAAAGTTGCAGCTAAAGCAACGATAGCATAAAGTTCTGGGAATACGGCCAAAATCAATGTATTACTAAAAACATTGTGTCCCTGGCCGATAGCAGCGATACCGTTTGCACAAACCTGTCCCTGACGAATAGCAGAGAACAACGCAACCAATCCCAAAGCAATACCTGCACCAAGAACGGCTGAAGCCTGAATAGCAGTAATTTCAGGAGTCAGGATGCCGAAAATGGTCTGGAACATAAAGTAACCGGCAAAACCATACAAACCCTGTGTACCCGGAAGTGCAGTCAACACAAGGAAGTTACCGAATGCACTATCATTCTTCTTCAATGCGCCGATAGCAGCATTACCTGCAATAGTTACTCCGTAAGCACTACCAATGCCTGACAAACCAACCATAACCGCGATGCCAATATAGGCAATAAACAAATTCATTTCCATAATCTTATTCTATTTTTTATTGTTTAATTCTTTAATTCTTAATTTTTAAAAGGCTTGTACTCTTTGCCGCCACCTTCATAACCGGAGTTCTTGAAAAACTCAACGAACGTCAGACGCATCGGGTGAACCATTGCACCGAGCACATTCATAAACATATTGATTGCATGACCGATAACAAAAATCAGCACCATTACAATAGGTCCTGCTATTACATTATCCGGACTCATACCTACCGCCAGACTGTTGAATACTCCCGCCAGAATACCTCCTGAAAGTCCAAGGGCAAAAAGACGAACGTATGATAAAACATCTCCCAGCAGACCGGTAACCATGTTATATGAATCCCACAAACCGAGTCCGATATTCATAAATATGTTCTTTCCCGGAGTGTTGAAAAGGAATATCATAGCACCGGAAATACACAGAACAACCTTATATGCCGTACCTCCCATCGACAACAACTCCGAAGAAGCGAATAAAGCCGAAACAGCCGTTGAAACCAGTAGGATAATCCATCCGATCGTTGCTATTGCATATTTGAAACCAAACTGGATTGTCTGATTCACAGCTTTCAGTACCATACCGAACAGAATCTGGATAACACCCAAAATCAGCGACAGCCGGAACATATCGTTGTTGTCCATCAGGACCGCATGTTTCAGACGTTGCACGATAGGCCAATCCAAATCATAGATATTCGCTCCGAAGAATGTACCCGTCAGCAAACCGCAGAAGAAGGTTGAAGCAGACAGTACCTGTATCAGTGAAATAATCGACTTCATTGACGGAGTTACCTTCTTTGCCAGTAAGCGATATGCCGTTGCTCCGAGGAACAAGAAAAGTCCATATCCCGAGTCTCCCAGACAGAGTCCGAAAAATACCATAAAGAACGGGGCAAAGAACGGAGTCAAGTCCAGTTCATTATACTTCGGAAGCATATACAACTTACAGATCGGTTCGAACCAGGCAAAGAATCCTTTATTATTCAATCGAATAGGAACATTATCACCCGGCATCGGATCCGTAATCTCATAATATACATGTGCGTCATTCAGATAAGCCTCTATTTCCACTTTACTGTATGCGGGAGCCCATCCTTCAATCAACATCAGCTTATCACCGGCAGTTTGTTCGGAACTCAATACAACCTTAGAGAATTCAATCTGACTCTGTAACTCTTTCAAAGCTGCCTTCAAAGAAGGAATATCCGTCTCGGAAAGTGCAACGAGTTTCTTTTCATTCCCTTCGATTGCCTGTTCGGTCGTATCATAAAGCGCTTCAAGACGTGACAGAGAGTATGCAGGAAGTTTCGCCTGCTCCACATCCAAGTCCACTTCCTGTCCGGCCTTCGTTACAGTCACAAAGAATACTTTGGAAGAAATACGGTTCACAATCATTGCATTGTATTCCGTTTCCCATTCTTCTTTGTAATTTCCTTCCGAACAGCTATAGAAACCGATTATATAACCGGCGTCTTTCAGTTTCTGAATGCCGGTCGGCTCAAAGTTACCCCAAACTTCCAATACTTCTTTCTCTTTCGCATAGCTTTGTAGCTGTTGGGACAACTTGCCGTGTTCCGTCTGCAGAGCATCCACCTCGTCCAGTACTTGCATACCGCGGGTAGCCGTTCCACCTTCCGTAGCAATCACGGCATTCTTTTCATGCTTCTGATTTTGAAGCAACTTCAGAGTAGCCGCCAAGCGGTTGAAAAGGCGAATATTCTCCTGCAACTCCGTATTATCGGCAGCACCTTGTTGCTTCTCCACAATGTGAACCACACCAAGTTCGCGCAGACTGTTCAGGAATTCTTCGTACTCCTTGTGATAAACCAGGAATGTGAGTTTCTTCATTTTTGTAATCATGCTTCTACCTCCTTCCTTTTTTCTTGATGAGACTTCATGATCTTTTGCGAAGACTTCGACAGGTTTTCTTCATCTTCCATAAATCGTTTGATCTTTCGCAATGCATCCTGATAGCCTGGTATCTGCACCTTCTCAAAAAGGTTCACTTTCTGAGTGGTCTTTTTCCTTGCATGTTCTAACAGATTCAGCTTGGCGAGCATAAACTCGCGTTCGATTGCCGTATGGGCCAGTTCTTCCAACAAATGGATACCGTCGGCATACCACTTGGGAGCGTTGAACATACTGTACGGACGTATCTCGAAATCTATATTTTCGAGTAGCGGTACACGTACACCCGCAATCTTCTTCACGCCAAGATGAACATCATTCACCTTTATCAATGAAGCGTCAAACTCATTCCAAAGGGCGAACATGGCTTCATAGGCTTGAATTTGTTGTTCGAGCCTATCCTCCAAATCGGCAGCTTCCGTTTTACAGCGCTTCACTTCCATGCGGAGGGCACTTTCCTTATTCTTGATAATAGGAAGCGTACGTACCCGCACTTTCAGTTGCTTTTCGAGCTGCTGAAGGGAGGTTTTGTTATATTGAAACTTTATAGCCACGTTGTTATTACTAATTATCAGTTATTACTAGTGCTAATTATTCACCTTTCGGCCAGTATTGATCTACCAGGTCTTTCTTAATATTTACTTCTTCCGGACGGAAGTATCTGCCGAACAAGCCCCAAGCTACGTCTAACATTTCAGTCGTATCAAGATTGACATCAATGGCCAACAACTGGTTGGAATAGTCTTTCGCGAAAGCCAACGTACGTTCGTCGTAGTTCGTCAGGTCGAAACCGTTTTCCATTTTGGTCTTCGCATTAGCAGCATCGGCATACAGACGTACAGCAGCATTCATCACCTGCGGGTGGTCCTTACGTGTCTTTTTACCGGTTACCAACTGTTTCAAACGAGACAATGAACGGAACGGATCGACAATTACCTTACCAATATCACTATCACGACGCAGGAACAACTGGCCTTCCGTGATATAACCTGTATTATCAGGCACAGCGTGCGTAATATCGCCACCGGACAAAGTAGTCACCGCAATAATCGTAATAGAACCACCAGAAGGGAACTGCACCGCCTTCTCGTAAATCTTCGCCAAATCGGAATAAATCGAACCCGGCATAGAGTCTTTTGAAGGAATCTGGTCCATACGGTTAGATACAATTGCCAACGCATCGGCGTAGCTGGTCATATCAGTCAACAACACCAACACCTTCTCATTATTATTTACTGCAAAATATTCAGCAGCAGTCAACGCCATATCCGGAATCAACAAACGTTCCACCGGAGGATTCTCGGTCGTATTCATGAAACTCACAATACGGTCAAGAGCACCAGCATTGGAGAACACATTCTTAAAGTACAAGTAGTCGTCATTCGTCATACCCATACCGCCCAGAATAATCTTATCTGTTTCAGCACGCAATGCCACATTTGCCATTACTTGGTTGAAAGGCTGGTCGGGGTCAGCAAAAAATGGAATCTTCTGACCGGACACCAGCGTATTATTCAAGTCGATACCGGCAATACCTGTCGCAATCAGTTCCGACGGTTGTTTGCGCCGAACCGGATTCACTGACGGACCACCGATTTCCACTTCCTGTCCTTCAATCTCGGGACCACCGTCAATCGGGTCACCAAAAGCATTGAAGAAACGTCCTGCCAACTGCTCACTAACCTTTAATGTAGGAGATTTGCCGAGAAATACGACTTCAGCATTGGTAGGAATACCCTCTGTACCTTCAAATACCTGCAAAGTGACATCGTCACCGGCAATCTTAACCACCTGTGCCAGTTTACCATCCACAGTGGCAAGCTCATCATACCCTACTCCCGTTGCTTTCAACGAACAGGTAGCCTTAGTAATCTGAGTAATCTTGGTATATATCTTTTGAAAAGCTTTTGTTGCCATTTATATATTTACAATTTAGCTATTTACAAATTACTGTTTAATACTTCTTTCGGCAATCAATTCCTTCAATTGCTGTTGGAATCCCTCATACTGCTCTGATTTGAACTTCGAGTAGTTCATCTGCTTACAGATATTAATCATCTTCTTGAAGTAATCCATTACTTCGTTGAAGTTATCAAATTCAAACTCCGTATGACAGATGTCAATCACCATATTCAAGATATCCTCCTGACGTTCCATAGGTGTTACGGCATCGATTTCATCGAATGCATCCTGCTGCAAGATAACAAAGTCGATCAATTCCGATTTCCAGAAAGTAACGTGATATTCTACCGGCACACCGTCGTCACCAAGGATATTAATCTGTTCGGCAATCTCCTTACCACGTTGCAAACGGGTTTTGAGTTCATTCACCTTACCAATCCATTCATCATTGATATGACCTTTGATATATTCTTCAAATTCCGGATATTCGATATATTTAGAATAAGAATCAATCGGGTTCACAGCCGGATAACGTTTCTTATCAGCACGGTCCTGCTCCAAAGCGTAGAAACAACGGGCCACTTTCTTCGTGTTTTCAGTTACCGGCTCTTTCAAGTTACCACCGGCAGGAGATACCGTACCGATAAAAGTAATTGAGCCCGTTTCACCATTAGAAAGTTTCACATAACCGGCACGGCCATAGAAGTTTGAGATAATAGCCGAAATATCCATCGGGAAAGCATCTGGTCCGGGCAACTCTTCCATACGGTTGGACATCTCACGCAACGCCTGCGCCCAACGTGAAGTAGAATCCGCCATTAACAACACTTTCAGTCCCATAGAACGATAATATTCTGCCAATGTCATTGCTGTATATACAGATGCTTCACGGGCAGCAACCGGCATATTAGAAGTATTGGCGATAATGATCGTACGTTCCATAAGTTTACGTCCCGTGTGCGGGTCCACCAGTTCTGGGAATTCGGTAAAGATCTCCACAACCTCGTTCGCACGTTCACCGCAAGCGGCGATAATTACGATGTCAGCTTCCGCTTGTTTGGAAATAGCATGCTGAAGCACCGTCTTCCCTGTACCGAACGGACCCGGTATAAAGCCGGTACCACCTTCCACAATCGGATTCAGCGTATCAATCACACGCACACCGGTTTCCAACAGTTTGAAAGGACGCGGTTTCTCCTTGTAATTCGTCATGGCACGTTTCACAGGCCACCTCTGAATCATAGTCACAGGAATATCATTTCCTTCCTCATCAGTCAGGATAGCAATCGTATCCTCAATCTTATAATCACCTTCCGGCATGATAGTCTTTACAGTAGCAGTTCCCTGCAATGTAAACGGCGCCATCATTTTCAACGGCTGGAAGTTCTCATCCACCTGCCCCAGCCACGCGGAAGCTTGTACTTTATCACCCGCGTTTACCAATGGAACGAAGTGCCATACACGTTCTTTATCCAACGGATACGTATATTGTCCTCTCTTCAGAAAAACCCCGTCCATCTTGTCAAGGTCATTTTGCAGACCGTCGTAGTTTTTCGATAACATACCCGGGCCTAATGTCACCTCAAGCATGTGTCCTGTAAATTCGGCTTCGGCGCCCACTTTCAGTCCACGTGTACTCTCGAACACCTGAACATATACCTGTGAACCTACAACCTTAATCACCTCCGCCATTAACTTATCGCCACCGGTAGAGATATAACAAATCTCATTCTGAGCTACCGGTCCGTCAACGACGAGGGTCACCATGTTGGCAATAACGCCACTAACAGTTCCTTTTGTTGCCATATATTTCTTTAAATTTATTATCTGAATTCTGCAGGAATCTGTACATCGTTCTTCAGCGACTCAATAATGCTTCGGAACAACTGATTACCTCTTTCTTTATCCAAGGAGATCCAACGCTCAATCATTTCCAGTTTCAACAAGAAAGCAAAAATGCGCTCAACAGTGAAATAATCGAAGAAAATAGCATCTTCCATCCAGTTCCACCGTAAAGCGTCCAGCTTCTTCTCACGTTCTACCAGTTCTGTAATCTCACTGATTTTCACCAATGACTCAAAAACATCAACCTCACCAGACAATCCGAAATCGCGGGCACTGGAGGTACGCAATGCTTCGCACACTTCCGTATTACCTACAATATTGGAAGCAATATCCCATTTGAACTTACGGCTCGTAAATGCAACCAGAATATTATTGATGTTCAAATTGAATTCAAACCAGGCAGCAACAAACTTATTTCCACATTTCATGGCATACTCATAATATAAAGTAGCCAGGTGATCTTCATGCAACACCGTACTTTCGGCCGGAGTATTCAAATAATCAGTTATAAATGTAGAAAGGTAAACCGGAAATTCCTTAGGGCTGATTTCTCCGCCTTCCCTCAACATAGAAATATACTCAGTGAGTTCGGCAGCAGAATAGTTTCCTCGTTTATCAATTTCCGCCTCTTTGTCTTTGAGAAGTTTCAGCACATTGGCATTGTCAAACTTCAGATAGAATAAGTCAATCAACTTCTGGTCTGAAGCAGATAATCCCGGGTAGATTTCAGTTTTAAAATCGGCTACTGTATAGCTCAGTTTGCTGTCTTCCAGTGAAAGTTCCGGCAAACCTGCTACCAAGTAATAGTACTTACTACTCATAGTCGCTTCTTTTAAAATAGCATTTCTACTAATTGAGGACGCAAGAACGCTTTGAAGTAATTCATGAATTCTTCTTCTCCGAAGTTCACTTTATATGAACCGTCCGCCGGAGAAACCGTAAACAAGGTCTTGATACCGTTTACTTGCTGGATAGTAACACCTTTATCCAATAAAGCTTTTGCATGAGCTGCAAAATATTTTTTCAATGATTCCGCATCAGCTGTCGAGATAACGATAGGCTCGTCTATACTCCACTTAGAAGCTAATGCAACAATAAACGCATTCAGGTAATCTTTATCCTGAGCGAAATCCTTTACAGAAGCGGTAATCAACTTGTCAGTGACCATAGTAGCAATCTCTGATTTGAGTGCATTAACGGCCTGACCGGAAAATAGTTTTAACTCTGATTTTGTATTTTCTGCCAGTTCTTCAGCAGATTTACGAGAGGCAGCAACGATTGAGTCAGCTTCTTTGTGAGCATCCTCAATGATCTTTTTTGCTTCTTCCTGAGCATTCGCGATAAGTCTTTGCGCTTCCTCGTTTCCTTTTTCCACGCCTTCACGATAAATCTTATCGGTCAACTCTTGAATTTTGTTTTCCATATTAACAGGAGTATTTAGTATTATTACTGTATTAATTATGTTCCTTCATCAGATTCTCGCCAAATTTACAAAAATCAATTTGATAAAAAAGGGAAAGATGAAAAGAAAAATATTCCCTTGCAAAAAAATCACACTTCTACACCGATTTTATTCCGTTTTCAGCGTATTCTTATTACTAAATGACACTTTTCCGAAATTCTCACGGGAGAAAGCAAATATATAAAACCAAAAGGAGAATAAAAAACGAAGAAATGCTGAAAGCGAAGAAAGGGATACCAAAGCGGCTATATGAAAGATTAAATCATAAAATAAGAGATAATCCAAACAGTTAAAAACAGAAAGCCTCGCCCGTCAAATAGACAAGCGAGGCTTCA
>OHTK01001004.1_pt1 | contig 10282 bp, 10 predicted proteins | sample 1578931 | NCBI WGS metagenome assembly OHTK01 (sample SAMEA3879553, study PRJEB24766) | human gut metagenome | biome: human-associated habitat; feature: feces | place: USA | collected 1985/1987 | reverse complement strand
GTGGTGGGGGAAAGCGGCCTGACCCTGGCGGACTATAAGGGAAAAACGGTGGAAAAATGGACGGTACTCTGCCCGGCGCGCTCAGATGGCGCAACAGACACCTACTGTGTGCTGCTGGTATATAAAGCAAAGCCGGTTGGCGCCTACCTGCTGGAAAAGCCCTCCGGCGAGGTGAGCGGCCTGATTACCGCGGCCCAAACCGCCGCCGAAGCCGAACAGCAGGCTGCCGAAACCAGCGCCGCCCTGCCGGACGAGGCAGATTATCCCAGCGAGTAAGCGGGAAAGCGAGATATCGTCAGCCCACCGGCATAAAGCGTGTGACTGCTTTGTGCCGGTGGGCCGTTTGGTTATGTGTTAGAAAATTGCGCTTTTGCCGTAGAGGTGCACAATGTGCGCCCGCGAGTTTGCGGGCGGATGACGGGGTGAGATATTCAGTATAGCACAACATCCGGGACGGTGCAAGCATTGTCCCCTACGAATTATTTTTTATGTTGGCTGCTCTTTGCAAAATAATCCTGTAGGGAACGGTCTTGACCGTTCCGGAACGTTGCGGCAAACATGCCACTCAAATGTGCCGCTCGCTCCGCCGCCTTAATCCCACTCCTCCCCTGGATATTTCATCCCCCACTCCTTGCGCAGCCGGGTCATGATGTCCATCACATCCCGGCTGTAGCCAAGGCACATGGCGGAAGCATCCCTGGTCTGCACGGCGTGCTCCATATCCAACATTTCATAATACAGGGCATCCGCCGTGCTGCCTGCGGCAACTTCGGTGCGGGCACCGGTCTCAGCATCCACAATCACGGCCTTATCGGCACGGGGGTACTCCATGATTTCAATATAGCCTTTTTCACAGCTGATCATTGCGCGTTTGGGCTGCTTGGAGTGCATCGAAAGCGCTACTGTGGCCATCTGGCCCAGACTGTTTTGCAGCAAAACGGTTGCCTGTTCATCGGACCCGGTGGGGGAGGGCTTCCACTGGCTGAGGATGTTGGTGGGCGTTTCCTCCATAAAGCTGCGCACGATGGAAAGCGCATACACGCCAATATCCAGCATGGCACCGCCCGCCAGGTTCATATTGAAAAAGCGGTTCTGCATGTTGTATTCTTTGTAGCTGCCAAAGTTCAGCGTCATGATCTGCACTTTCCCCAGTGCGCCGCTCTGCACGATCTCCCACAGCTTTTTGTAAAGCGGCATGTGCCAGATGGTCATGGCTTCCGCCATAATCAGGTGGTTGGCATCGGCTAGGGCGGCCATGCGTTCCAGCTCGGTGCTGTTCAGCGTGATGGATTTTTCCACCAGGATATGCTTGCCGTGGGTCAGAGCCTTTTCCATAAACTGGAAGTGGGTGTTGTGTGGGCTGGTAATGTAGATGATGTCCACATTTTCATCCAGGAACATATCATCAATGCAGTCGTACACCATTTCAATACCGTACTTTTCCGCGAAGGCAACAGCTTTGGCGTGGGTGCGGTTGCCGACGGCATACAGCTTTTTGCCCATCTTCTGCAAAGTCTGTGCCATCTCGTTGGCAATCACACCGGTGCCAAGCACAGCCCAGTTCAAGTTATCTTTCATGGTGGAACCCTCCTATGGCGTTTCTCCAACTGCCGGGCAGCCCCGGCGGTTATTTATCTGGCCCCATTATACCGTGCAGGGGGGGCGCTTTGCAATGGGGCGGCGAAACGCGGCAGATACAAAAAATCCCTGCCGTAGCAAACAGCAGGGAAAAGAAGTATAAAATGTTAAGCTTGCAGAACTTCGCGCTTTTTCCAACTGATAAAGCCGTACAGATCATTAAAAAAGAAAATGATAAAGTTGACGGCCACCGGAAGATACCCCGAATTTGTCAGCGAAGCCAGCAGCCACAGCACGATCAGCACCACATCATTGGCGGCATACCCTAAAGCATAATAGGATGACCGCAGCATGGTCAGTGCCGCCGCAAGGAAGCTAGTGATGACAGAGAGGGTGCTGAAAGCAAGATTTGGCGTGTCCAGTGCGGCCAAAATGCGGTAAAACAGCACCGTGACCACAACGCAGCTGGCCAGCAGCCCGGCAAACTGGCGCAGGTTCAACTTCTGGATGGCAACAGCATCGCCGCTCTCGGCAGGGTGCCGCAGCCAGGTGATGGCGGACCATACCGCCATGGGCAGCGCCATGCCCAGATAGGTGATCATCTCACCCCAGTAGCGGAACCGGAAGGAGATGATACCGTATAAAATACTGAACACGATCATCAGCACCTGCGCCCAAACGTTGCCTTTGGCCGCAAACACCAGGGAGGTAACGCCCACCAGCGCAGCAATCAGGGTGAGAGGGTCAAAGTTTGCTGCCAGAATATTGGAAACCAGCACAATAAAAAGCGAACAGAGCCAGAGCAGCCATTCCTTTTTGGTCAGGGTAGAAAACGGATTGTTCAATTTATACGCTCCTTTGATTCTTTTTGCTGGAGAAAGCAAAAATCAGCAGAACCAGAACAGATTATACCCTTTTCCAACCCCCTTGGCAATGGGCAAACGTTACGGGTGTTCGGCGGCATACTGCAAAAATTCCGGCGTTTTTGCCCAGTATTTGCAGCCCCAGTTTTCAAAGTTCCATTCGTCCATGTAGTCGTTGCACTCATAGTCAATATAGTACAGCGTATCGCCCTGCAAAATGAAATTGGTGGGAAAATAGTCAATGTTGGTGTGCGCCGGGTACAGCAGGCGGCACATAGCCTGCACCTGGCGGAGGCAGGTTTCGGGCAGGGCATCTTTCAGCACAAGGGTATACACGGTTTCGCCAGCAATGTATTCTTTCACAATGCGTTCCGCTTTGGTGTCAACATCCAGCATACGCGGCATCGGAATGCCGATTTCCTGCAGGTGGTTGTAATCCCGCAGTTCGGCTTCGATCTTATTGCCAAACTGGTAATAGGCGCAGGGTTCATGGTGAATCTGCTTAACCACGACCTGCTGCCCGTCCGCCATCTGCGCCAGGTAAGAATACCCGCCTTTGCCCTTGCCCAGCAGTTTGAGCAGGGAGTAGGCATTGCCATTTACCAAAACTGTTTCAGGCATAAAAGCACGCTCCTTGTGGGTTAATCATCAAAGAAAAACAGCTCTTCTACCGTGGTATGGAACACTTTTGCAATGTCCATTGCCAGCTTGAGGGAGGGATTGTATTTCCCTTTTTCCAGGTTCACAATGGTTTCGCGCCGGACGCCGACCAGCTCGGCAAGGTCTGCCTGCTTAAGGCCCTTTGCTTCCCGGTATTCTTTCAGTTTGGTTGATAAGGCCATGTTCAAAGCCCTTTCTTATCCATAAGATAGAAGATGATCGTGCGCACCACCGAAATCAAAATCAGTGCGGCCATCAAGCCATAACCGATGATTTCTGTGGTAAGAACCATACGGCCGACAGCGCAGGTAAAGCCAATCACAATAAAAGCTGCCACGCTGATTTTTAAGCAGATGGCATCGCATCTCCACAGGTTGGCTTCAGCCATTTCATCGGGGGATTCCTGCTTGTATTTTTTGACCCGGATGGCGCGGGAAACGAAATAATAAAAGCTGAAAGCAAAAATAACGTTTTGAACGGTCGTGTAATAATCTTTCCAGTCGTTCCGTGCCCACATCCAATAGTACATGGCAATCAGGATAGAAAAAATGATTTTATCAGCAACCAGTTCCCGTAATGATACCTTTTTCATGGTAAGCCCCTTTCTTTTATCTGCATCCATAAAGTGAGAAATTTCGCACGTGCTATGTGATGAATATATCACACGAAAGCTTCGGTGTCAATAGAAATGTGAGAAATTTATAACATTCTATGGAGTGAGGAAAGAGGAGTGGAAATCGGCCGAAACAGAGTCTTGCCGTTATTGTATCTGACAGCACGAGCTTTTTTGGGGGGCTATACGGTTGCTTTGCTGGGAAATATAGTGGGTACGAAAGTGTGTACCTGCAAAAGAAAACGCCGTAGATTCTAACGAACCTACGGCGTTTATTCTGGTGGAGGATGGGGGACTCGAACCCTCGACCTCTGCGATGTGAACGCAGCGCTCTAACCAGCTGAGCTAATCATCCATAACGAACAAGTAATATTATAGCCGGGAAATAGGCGTTTGTCAAGCGTTGGGCAGGGATTTTTTTGTAAAAAAGCCAAAACGCGGGAACTGTGCGCAGCAAGGGAAAAGTTCAGGGCATAAATAAAATCAGGAATTATGGAGTGGGCGCTATATTTATTCATACAATCTCGTTTATAATAAAAAGACATTCCAATATTGTTGTAAAAACTGGGGGAGAGCGCTTTGTCAAAATTACAGTTGCCGCGCCCGGCAGGCAAACAGCCGGCCGCGGCCCAGCCACAGCCCGAACGCCCGCAGGTGCCGCTGCTGGAAACAGACCCAGCCAAGGGCCTGACCGCGGAACAGGCAGCCCAGCGCATGGCGGCGGGGCTGGATAACCATGCGGCGGCTTCGCCGACCCGGAGCGAAACCGAGATCATTCGGGATAATATTTTTACGTTTTTCAATCTGGTTTTTATCGTGCTGGCGCTTTGCCTGGCATTGGTGGGGTCCTTTGCGAACATGACCTTTTTGGGGGTTGTGATTGCCAATACCATCATTGGCACGGTGCAGCAGCTGCGCAGCAAGCGCACGGTGGACCAGCTGACCCTTGTGGCGGCGCATAAGGTGCGCTGCCTGCGGGACGGAAAAAGCATTTTGCTGCCCAGCGAAGAGCTGGTGCGGGATGACATTGTGGAGTTCACCTCCGGCGAGCAGATCTGTGCAGACGCCGTTGTGTGCACCGGCAGCGCTCAGGCGAACGAAGCCCTGATTACCGGCGAAGCAGAGCCGGTGCCCAAGAACGTTGGCGATGTGCTGCGGTCCGGCAGCTTTCTGGTATCCGGCCGGTGCACCGTGCGCCTGACCCATGTGGGTGCCGAAAGCTATGCCAGCAAGCTGGCAACCGAAGCCCGCGAGGGCGGCCACAAGGTTGCCAAGGGCGAGATGATGCGCTCGCTGGATGGGCTGATCCGGGTGATCGGCATTGCGCTGATCCCGATGGGCGTGGTAATGTTCCTAAAGCAATATGTCAGCCTGGAACTGCCGCTGCGGGATTCGGTGGAAGCTACGGTGGCGGCGCTGATCGGCATGATCCCCGAAGGGCTGTATCTGCTGACCAGTGTGGCCCTCGCCGTCAGTATGGTGCGGCTGGCGCAGCGCAAGGTACTGGCGCAGGATATGAATTGTATTGAAACGCTGGCCCGCGTGGATGTGCTGTGCGTGGACAAGACCGGTACCATTACTGAGGCCCGGATGGAAGCCGGGGAGCCGCTGCTGCTGGCCCCTGATGCCTGGCCGCAGGACAGGGTATACACCGTGCTGCATAGTATTTACGCGGGGACTGAACCGGATAACGATACCGCCCGCGCCATGGTACAGCGCTTTGGCAAACAGAACGGCACGCCTTGGCCGCGCCAAAGCGTGGTGCCGTTCAATTCCGCATACAAATGGAGCGCCGCGACCTTTGCCGAGGGCAGCTTTGTGGTGGGGGCACCGGAATTTGTGGCCGGTGCCCGCTATGCCGAGCTTGCTGCGCAGGTGGAGCCGCTTTTGGAAAAAGGCAGCCGCGTGCTGCTGTTGGCTCGCTGTGATGCTGAGCCGGACCCCAAGGTCGGGCTGGATGCTGACAAGCTGGAGTTTGTGGCCCTGCTGCCCGTTGCCAACCGCATCCGACCAGAAGCACCGGAAACGTTCCGCTACTTTGCCGAACAGGGCGTTGCCGTTAAGGTCATCTCCGGCGATAATCCCGTTGCCGTCAGCGAGGTGGCCCGCCAGGCGGGCATTGAGGGCGCAGAGCGTTATGTGGACGCCGCAACGCTGGATACCGACGAAAAAGTTGCCGAAGCCGTGCGCACCTGCACGGTGTTTGGCCGTGTAACCCCCGCCCAGAAGCGCAAATTCGTGAAAGCATTGCAAGCGGATGGCCACACCGTTGCGATGACGGGCGACGGCGTGAACGATGTGCTGGCCCTGAAGGATGCAGACTGTGGTATTGCCATGGCATCCGGTGCCCAGGCCGCCAGCCAAGTGGCCCAGCTGGTACTGCTGGAATCGGATTTTTCCGGCCTGCCTGCCGTTGTGGCGGAGGGCCGCCGCGTGATCAACAACATTCAGCGGTCGGCATCGCTGTTTTTGGTCAAGAATATTTTCTCGTTCCTGCTTACCTTTATCTCGCTGTTCATCACCATGCCGTATCCACTGCAGCCGCTGCAGCTTTCGCTGCTGTCGATGGTCACCATCGGCATCCCGTCCTTTATTCTGGCGCTGGAGCCCAACCACGAGATGGTGCACGGCAAATTCATCCAGAATGTTCTGCGCGCGGCCCTGCCCGGCGGTTTGAGCGACCTGCTGCTCATTTTGGGTATCGAAGCCTTTGTGTTCGCATTTGAGCTGCCCATCGGCACCCTGACCACCCTGACAACGCTGCTGTTGTTGGCTGTTGGCATGGCGGTATTGTGGGATGTGTGCAAGCCGTTCACCGTGGCTCATGGTGTGCTGTGGGGCGGTATGCTGATTTTGGCCGGTGCGGCGATCGCGCTGCTGGGCGGGTTCCTCGGCCTGGAACGTCTGGATATGCGCGGGATGCTGATTTTGATCGCCTTTTTGCTGCTTGTTGTGCAGACGCTGCACAGCATGGAGCGCGGCCTGACCGCCGTTGGCGATGCCGCTGCGCTTGTGTGGAAGCGTCTGCCGCGAAAGAGCAAAGCGGAAGAAAACTACTGAATTTCCGCGCAGGAGCACAATAAATAAAAATGGCATGTACTGCTCACGCACAAGAGTGCAGTACATGCCATTTTTGGTTATCCGGGAAGCAGCTGTGAAGGGGGGCAGTTAAAAAATTATACTTCCAAAATGTTTGCCAGTTTCCCCAAATCCGTATAATCCCCAATCACTGCATCCACACCCAGCGTTTCCAGCTCGGCGGGCTTTTTCATGGAAGCAATGCCGACCACCTTTTTGGCTCCCGCGCGCTGGGCGGATTCAATGCCGGCACCGGAATCTTCAAAGATTACACAGGTTTCCGGTGCAACGCAAAGGCGCTGGGCGGCTTTCAGATACAGATCCGGCGCAGGCTTGCCGGGCAGGGTGCCGTCGTTGTAAATCACTTTGTCCAAATCAAACCAGCGGTCCAGCCCCAGCGTATCAAAAAAGAAACGGACATTGTTCCCGCAGGATGCTGTGGCAATCGTGCGGGGAATCTTATGCGCCGCAAGGAAATCCAAAAATTCCACCAGTCCGTCCGCCAGTTTGTAATCCGGGCTCTGGCGGCAGAGGGCGCGGTAAATCGTTTCCTCGGCTTCCTCTTCCTCGTCTGCTTCCTGTTGGGTAAAGGGGCGGCCAAAGAAATACTCCAGGGTATCGCCTGTGTTGCGGCCGGCTTTTTCATGGAAGCAATGCCGACCACCTTTCTGTATGGGGGTCAGCGCTTGCCGCCGCGCTTTAAGCGCTGGTCGGTGCCAAAAAACTTGAAGATCTGGCAGCTGCCCAAAATGCGGCTGGCTACTTTTTCGGTGTAGCGGGCTTCAAAAATGGAACTATCCACAATGTTGGAAGTGTAAATGGTGGGCCGGTGGCAGAGCATACGGGTGTTGATCAGCTCATACAATACGCTGATGGTCAGCTGGCTGATGTACTCGGTGCCCAGGTCGTCCAGAATCAGCAGGTCGGCCTCCTTGCAGGCATCCAGCCAGGGGTCTTCGGCGGCACGGTCAAAGTGTTCGCGCCCCAGCTGAGCGGCCAGCGCGGCGGAGCTGGTGTACAGCACATCAAACCCGCGGTTCAAAACTGTGTCTGCAATGGCAAGTGCCATGTGGGTTTTTCCCAGCCCGGCACTGCCAATAAACATCAGGCCGCGGCTTTCCGGCGTAAAGCTGTTGGCGTACCGCTGGCAGTAGGCCAGCACTTTGCCCATGTAGTCCCGCGGGGTGCCACCCAGCTCCGGCTCCGGCTCGGCGGGGTAGCGGTCCAGTTCGAAGGTATCAAAGCTGCACAGAGCCAGCGGGCTTGCGGCGTTGATCTCCTCCCGCCGCAGGGTGCGGGCTGCTTCGGCCACGCAGCTGCAGGGACGGCCGTTCACCATGCCGGTATCCTTGCAGGTGGGGCAGGTGTAGTGCGGAACAAAACCCTCCGGCCCAAGGCCCAGCGTGGCATAAGCAGCTGTCAGGCGCTCGTCTGCCGTTTTCAGTGCTGCGGCTGCGATGGTCTGGTCCGCGCCGCGGGCGGCAGCCAGCGTCAGGGTCAGCCCGGCGTGGGTGCGGGCGTCCTCGGCGGCGCGCAGCTCCGGGTGGGCAGCCAGCGCTGCGGCACGGTCACGCTCGGCTGCTGTTACGGCCTGCTGGCGGCGGGCCGCAATGTGGCGCAGTGCTTCGCGGAAGAGTTCATCTTTGGTGCGCATGGCTTATCCCTCCGTGTCATCGTCAAAAACATCATTCCAGTTGGTCTGGAACAAGTCGGTTTTGGGGGCGGCTGGCTTTGCCCCGGTGGTCAGAATGTTGCTGCCCGCCAGCTGGCCCTGACCGCGCACCGCCGATACCGTGGTTAGTCCCTGCGCGTACCAGGAGCGCAGAATGCCGTCCACGTAGCGCACCGTGCGGTGATTGTCCGCCCGCAGCAGGGCTTCCTCAATCATGTCCGCGCCAAAACGCCAGTCCTCGTGCCAGCGGGCAATGGCCCCGCGCTCCCAGCGGCTGAGCTGCGCAGGGGCGATGCCAAACAGGGCGGCAGACTCGATGCACCAGCTTTCCCGCTGGGCCTGCTGCTTTAAGTAACGTTCGGCGTCCTCGCCGGTTTCCACCCCGGCATCCCGCCATTTCAAAAGTTCGCGGCTCAGCGCACCAACGGTGCGGTGGCCCTGGCGGGCAACTTCGGCGCAGCAAAGCAGCACAACATCCGGCTGCCAGCCATCATTCAGATACAGGCTGACCAGCCGCTGCATCTCGGTTCGGCTGAGTGCCTTGCCGAATGCGGTCTGCGCTTCCTCGCATAGGACCGAAACATAAGGGTCGTTCAGGGTGGTCAGGTCGATGGCGGAAGCTTTCTGCATTTCGGTTTTGGGCAGGGGCACATCCCGGTCACTGACCAGCAGCCCGGCACCGGCCCAATACTGCATGGCGCGCTTGGCGGCCTCAATGCTGGGCATGCCAAGATCCCGCGCCATGGTGCGGGGGTCGGTTCCGCCGCCGCCCAAAAGATACAACGCGGCGCGGATGGTATCGCCGTCTGCGCGGGCCAGGTGCGCGAACACCAGCCGCGGCACGGCAACACTTTCCCCATTTTGTTCCGCCAGCCTGTAACCCATGACGTCAGATCCCCCTTTTACCCCAGTATAATATTAAATATTATACCATTGGCAGGGTAGGGTGTAAAGCGGCAAAACAAGACAGCAAAAACGCAAAAAATAGCAGTTCAACCAAATTGCAGCCCGGCATTTTGTACGGAATTGCCACAAAAAAGCTCTTGCATATGGGGATGTTTTACAATAAAATAAAAGAAAGAGAGCGATTTATCGGTTGAAATGACAGAACAGGAGTGAGACACATGGCAATCAATATGGTCAAATTACCCACCCAAAAACAGGATCTTGTACTGCGCGTGGCAAAGGGGCACTTTGCCACAAGCCACAGCCATATCAATTATTACATTGACGTTACCATGCAAAAGACCCGCCTTTCCGAAGCGCGCGCCGTGGCACTGGAACTGGTCAGCTCTTATACCCACACCACCATCGTGGATACCATCCTCTGCCTGGACGGCACCGAGGTGATCGGCGCCTGCATGGCCAGCGAGTTGACCCGCGACGGCTATGTAAACATGAACGCCCACCAGACCATCTATGTGGTCACGCCGGAACACACCACCGGCAGCCAGTTGCTGTTCCGCGAAAATACCTCCCCCATGATCGCGGGCAAACATGTGCTGATCCTGGCAGCATCCGTTACCACCGGCTATACCGCGCAGGCTGCTGTGGAAGCGATCAATTATTACGGCGGCCAGGTAGTTGGCATTGGCGCAATCTTTGCCACCCAGACAGAGTGCGCAGGCTACCCCGTTACTTCCATCTTTAACCCCAACGACCTTGGCGATTACCAGAGCTATGATTCCCGCGACTGCCCATGGTGCAAACAGGGCAAACGCATTGACGCACTGGTCAACAGCTTTGGCTATTCGGCCCTGTAAGGAGACCCCCAATACAAAAGCGTCTGCAGAAGCCTCTGCAGACGCTTTTTGTTTG
>OHTK01000988.1_pt1 | contig 10419 bp, 9 predicted proteins | sample 1578931 | NCBI WGS metagenome assembly OHTK01 (sample SAMEA3879553, study PRJEB24766) | human gut metagenome | biome: human-associated habitat; feature: feces | place: USA | collected 1985/1987 | reverse complement strand
GTAGAAGGTATCCTGCATATCTCTTGCCGGGTGATCCTGTGGTGTATTCAGTGCAGTAAAGTTGTAATAATCGGTCTCGATTTCTCTTCCCTCGTATACCTCAAAGCCCATACCTGCAAAGATGTCGATGAGCTGTTTGCGGATCAGGGTAACCGGATGAAGGTTTCCGATCGCTGTCTCTTCTGCCGGAAGGGTCAGGTCGATTTTCTCGGACTCATATTGCTTCTGCAGCTCGCGCTCTTTCATCTCCTCTTCCACTTTCTGGAAGCGGCCAAGCGCCCACTCTTTTAACTCATTGACGGATTTACCGTAGTTTGCGCGCTCTTCCGGGGCAATGTTTTTCATTTCTTTCATCAGCCCGCTGATCTTACTTTTCTTTCCTTCCAGATACTCGCTCTTAAATTCATACAGTTCTTTGGAGCTTTTCAGCTCTTCCAGTCCATTTTCAATCTTCTGTTTTAATTCAGACAGATGGCCGGTTAATACACTTTTTTCCTGCATTTGACTCTCCTACTTTCTTTTTCTTGCTTGTTTGATGGTAAATGTGAAAAACAATCAGATACCCCGCTGCAAACAGCGGAGCATCTGATTTTCGTGGCAGTCGCCAGATATCCATGCAAGCATGGCTGCCTGACTCATTGCTGCGCGAAAATGAATCGAGTGTTCGTGACCTTCCACTCGTAAAACAAAACTAAAGGAGAACTGAATAATGAAAAACTCAAGTAACAAAGTGCTTTACCTGGCACAGGCAGCCATGATCGCTGCCATCTATGTCGTACTGACTGTTGTCGGTGCATCACTGGCTTTTGGAGAGGTGCAGATCCGTTTTGCGGAAGCACTGACGATCCTCCCGGTATTTACTCCGGCTGCAATCCCTGGATTGTTTATAGGATGCCTCATCGGAAACACACTTGGAGGTGCGATCCTGCCTGACATTATCTTCGGCAGCCTCGCAACACTGATCGGTGCCATCTTTACATGGTCTTTAAGAAACAAGAGCAAATTCCTTGCCCCTGTTCCTCCGGTTGTTGCCAACATCATCGTGGTTCCATTTGTATTAAAATACGCTTACATGGTTCCACTTCCGATTCCTTTCATGATGCTGACAGTTGGTGTCGGAGAAGTGATTTCCGCCGGTGTGCTTGGTCTGATTCTTTACGGAGCACTTAACAAATATCGAGGAATTATCTTTAAAAAAGCTTTATAGATTTTTCTTATGTAACCTAAAAACGACAGGATCTTCATTTGAACTATTGAAGAACCTGTCGTTTTTATTTCATTTTCTAGTAACTGTTCAGAGCCAACCTCCAAAATGCTACGCATTTCGTCGGTGTGGCGTATCCGCCAAATAAAATTTCAAAAACAGTTTTAAAAATGCAAGCATTTTATACCTGTTTTTGAAATTTTGCTTGGCTCTGAACAGTTACATTTTCTATTTGATATAACCAATAAATGTATTTCCGCTTCTGGAAACCATTCCTTCCATCTCACTGATGGAAACTGTCTGCGACTCTCCATTTTCAGGATCGATATAAGTAATATCATTCTTCGTATATCCTGTCAGAAGAATTGCATGATCTGCACTTGTAAGTGCAATCACCGGACATCCTCTATTGATCACGTAGAGTACCTGATCCAGCGTACATCCTGTCAGATCTACTTTCTGAGCATCATATGTCTTCATATAACGCTCACATGCTTCAAGTGATGTCTCTTCTCCTTCTTTCGAAAGAGCAACATCCTCTATCGAATACGCAAGATCTCGATTGCCTTTCTCCCAGACATATTTCTGGTCAGAAGAGATCACAACTCCTGAAATCTGCTGTGCTTTCTGAATGGCATAAGAAGCTTTATCGTAAATTCCTGCCAGTTCACCAACACCATAAACATAGTATTTCACACTTTCGCTGTTATCAGCAAGAACCATCTCAAGTTCATTCTTTGATGCCAGCTGATTCGGCCGGATCACTTTCACGCTCTTATCTCCTGCTCCCTCTGCAAATGTAATCCGCATCTGTTTTTCCATCAGTGCTGTTGTATATACTTCTGTTTTAATCGCCGTATCTTTGCGTTCCTCATTATTCGTAATAAACTCCTGTGAAGTAACGTTGTAAATATCCCCGCTTTTCTCTACACGATTCAGTGTTACCATATTATCATCAATTAAAATATCAGAAATATAAATGCCTTTATCAACAAAGGAATAGCTGGCAACTTTTTTGTTCTTAGAATTACGGATTTCCAATTCATACATTGGAGTGATCGATTCTCCGGAAGCTTTCTTTCCTGCGTCCTCGGATTTCATTTTTCCATAAATAAAGTCACCATTGACAAATCCAAGTGGACTAATTTTTTCTCCGCTTGCTGCCTCAACAGTATTCGTCTCCAGACTGCTTAGATTCATTACCTGAATCACTGTTCCGCCACTCTTATCTCCTTCTGACTGATATGCCATCAGATGTCCATCATCAGAAACCGCATATTGTCCTTCTTTAAGATTCTCTGCAAGTGTTGTCTGTTTATTCTTTTTCAGATCTACCTGATACAAAGTTCCGTCTGCCAAAACATATAACTGCTCTTCCGCATGATTATAATAAACCATCTTGCCAAGCTCATCCGCTGCGATTGCATAGGACTTCTTACTTGGTATAAATGCTTTCTCCTGGATCAGATTTCTCTCTACATCAAAATAATAGATTCCGACACCGACTTCTCCTTCGTGTTCGCCACGATTCATATATCCATACACAGCAAATGCAAGATTACCACTGTTGTCCATACTGATGATACGAACTGCATGTTGATCATTCAGATTCCTTTCATCTGTCGTATCTGCATCTGCAAATCCGAAAATATTTAATAATTCATTCGAACTCTTATTGTACATCCAAAGGTTTCTGGACTCCACAAATGCTGCAATCGTTTCTTTCTCATTTGTCTCATACGGAACATCTGAAGGTGTAACGCCGAGCAGAATTCCGTTTTCATCGATCACACTTCTGTTCTCACTGAATACTTCCTGCATATCACGATTGTAATCCAACAGGTAAATTGTAGTTCCTGCGATTCTCACACGAAAAAATTCTTTAATATCATAAACTGCATTCTCACTGGCATCATCCACGCAGGAAACTCTGTAATTCGCAAGGAGAGAGGTATACACACTATTACTTTCCTTTATACTCCAACGCACATCACCAAGCAACTGTGGCTGCATAGTTCCCCACTGAATATGAGAAATATCTGAATGGATATTGACTGTCTGATAAGTTGTATTATCACTCTCATCTCCAGGTTCCAAGTAAATATTCAATGAATCTACATCCGTCTTATTAAATGCTTTCGTATGAAAATCCTGTGCAAATGTAAGACATTGTGATGCTGTAATATCATCTGCTTTCTCAATTCTTGTATAAAAATTAACTTTCCTTGTCTCTTTCTCCTCGCCGATTACAAGCGAAACCTGAAGTACTGCCTCCTGGATTTTATCTCCAAGTGATTTTCCCAGCTTTAATGTGATATCTTCGCTTTCTGCAGACTTTAGAGTTCCTTTATCATATGTCTCTGTTCCATCCAGAGAATATACACTGTAACTGATCTCACGAATCTGGTTATCATTTTTCTCAATCTGCATCTTCAATGTACCATCACTCTCTAATGGTGTAATGGTATCTCGCATTGCGGCAATATCCATATCATCTACATAACCAGACAACGCATTTATCTTCTGTCCCCCCATCATAAATGAGACTCTAGGTAACGTGGCATCTCCCATATCCACAACCTGATCATCATTTCCACGGTTCAGTATCACATTACTGATCACCAGCACAGCCGCAAAAAGAACAACCAGTGCGGCAATCTTTATTACCCTTTTCTTCATTATTTATCTCCCTTTTGCTCTGCCAGAAGCATACCTAATGTTGGCTGAATCTTCAAAAATCCTTCACAATCCTCTGCCTCTTTTCTGCTCTTTGCTGCAGGACTCCCCTTTTTCACTGCACGCAGTAGAATATTCTTCGGCGTATGCTCCATATCAATAAATTCTAATACCTGAGTTTCATATCCCTCGCTTTCCAGACGCTTTGCTCTAAGTCCATCTGTCACAAGTGCTGCAAAACGCTCTCGCAACAATCCATAATCCATAATTGGTCCGAGCACTTCTTCCATGGAAGCTAGTTGATCTCCCAGCATTTCTGAAACTCCCATAACTTCCGTCTTCAATTTCATCTTGCCTGAATGCAGATTTCTCTGCTTTTCAAGCTGCTTGTTTACCTCATGCTGACAACATGGAACAGACAAAATCACTTTCGCATTCCAGCCAACCGCTTTCGCAAGTGCATAATCTGTAGCTGTATCACACGCATGAAGCGTCACAACCATGTCAACCTGATCCACACCTTCATAATCCGCAATATCTCCAACAAGGAATGTCAACTTCTCATATCCATACTTCTTTGCCAGTTCATTACAATGCAGAATCACATCTGTCTTCAGATCTAATCCGATAATACGAATATCATATCCTTTTAACTCGTGTAAATAATAATACATTGCAAATGTAAGATATGATTTTCCACATCCAAAGTCCAGAAGTGTAAGCTCTCTGTCCTTGTCAAGCTGCGGCAGAATGTCCTCAACAAATTCCAGAAAACGATTGATCTGACGGAACTTATCCATCTTCGTCCGCACAATCTTTCCATCCTGTGTCATAACTCCAAGATCCTGAAGAAACGGAACCACAATCCCTTCTTCCAAAATATATTTTTTCTTCCTGTTATGAGACAGATCCGCAGCTTTCGCCTGGACCTTCTTGCGCTTTCTCTTAATCGTTGCTTTCCCTTTCTTACTGATCAATACCGTGATATCCTCACTCACCGTCTCAACCTGAACCTGACGAAACTCTTCCAACAATTTCGCAAGCTCATCTTTTGTCTCTTCTACCGTCAGATTCTTATGAAATGCCTGCGTCTTTGTGAAAGACTCTAACTGAAATAAAAGCTCCCCCTTCTGTTCCATCGGTCGAAGCTTTGCCTTAACTACATTATCCTTTACTCGCGGGTTACTAAACACCGCACGAATAAACTCTCTATTCAAAATCCCAGCTAAAAACTGTATGATTTCTTCCATCTAAATGACCTCTTTTTCTTCTATAATAAGTAGAATCTCGAAAGACTCTTCTTACTATTTTGCAGAATAAAAAGGGAGATGTCAAGGGATATAGGGGACGAAATAAAGATTTATCGTAGAGACCGTTTTCGGATATACGGACGAAAATAGGGACTATGAGGTAAATGTAAGTATAGTTTTATGTTAGAAGATGGGAGCAGGAACGCTGACTCAGGGTTACGCACGCTGCTCATACTAAGAAAAACAACAGACTGCTAAAAGCAAAGAAAGGATTGACAAACTCGCTGCCGCTCAGACAGCTGTCAATCCTTTCTTTAACGCAATCCATTGTTTTTCAAGTATGAGCAAGCATGCTCCACATTCGTCTTCGTCCCTGTACCATCCTTCTAACATGAAACTTCTCGAAGTTCATATTTTCTGTTTTCTGTTTACTGAAAAAGGATTGTCTTCTACGCTAAATTTTATTAAAGTAAATACGCTTAAGAAATGGGAATCATTCTATAGAACATCCGGTACGTCTGCTTCTCAAGTAGAGTTCTTCTTTCGAGAGAGTAGAAATCAGATAGCGACGGAAAACTTACCGATAGACAGACATTGAGGGATTGATTCAGGTGACTGTTCTGTGTGCTTGGAAAGACTTGAAAAACGGAAGGTTACGTTAAAGCAATGCGAGGCAACTGTCTGAAGCGGCAGCGAGTTTGCCGAGCATTGCTTTGTTTTTAGTAATCTTTCGTTTTTCTTAGTCTTTCCTGTATACAGAACCCGGAGCCTGCATCAATCCCTCACTGTCTGTCTATTAGAAGAAACTTTATAAGCGCTATCTGATTTCGTCCGAACTCGAAAAAGAATCCCTACGATAAATCTTTATTTTCTCAACTGCCAGAACGCCACTGCACTTGCTGCTGCCACATTCAGAGAATCCACACCATGTGACATTGGAATCTTCACAGTATAATCGCAAGCTTTGATTGTCTCCTGCATAAGTCCGTCCCCCTCGGTTCCAAGAATCACTGCCAGTTTTTCTTCGCTCATAAGTTGCGGATCATCAATACTTACGGAATCATCGGTTAATGCAAGTGCTGCTGTCTTATACCCAAGTGCTTTCAGGCTTTCGATCGCCTGAACCGGCCAGATTTCTTTCCTGTCGCATCTGCGTTCTTTATCATCCTGAATAAATGTCCATGGAATCTGAAACACCGTTCCCATACTCACTCTGGATGCTCTTCGATACAATGGATTGCTGCATCCTGAAGTCAGTAACACTGCATCCATATGCATCGCTGCTGCCGAACGAAAGATTGCTCCGACATTCGTTGGATTCATCACGTCTTCCAGAATGGCAATCCTGTTCTTTTCCTCGCAAAGTTTCCTGAAATCTTCCAGTGGTCGGCGTTTCAATGCACAAAGCATTCCTCTCGTCAGCTTAAATCCTGTCAATTGCGTAAGGACAGCAAACTCTGCTGTAAAAATGGAAGTGCCTGTATTCTCAAATCTTGCAAGAACTTCTTGCGTCTCTTCATTTTCTTCCATCTGTTTCTTTTCAACCAGAACAGATATTGGAATATATCCGGCATCCAACGCCCGTCCAATCACTTTCGGGCTTTCTGCAATAAAAAGTCCATCTTCCAGACGGTCTTTATTCAGAAGCTGTGCTTCCGTATAACGTGCGTAGACGTCCAGTTCCGGTGCGTTAAAGTTGTTGATTTCTATAATATTTAACATATTCTCTCCTTAACCTGTAATAAACTGTATCTTCATATGAACTCTAAATTCTTGTAACGTAAAAAAGCACAATCTTTTTCAAGATCATGCTATGACATAAACACTTGGATGGGCGGCGTATCCATCATATCAGGTTCCCTAAGGAGCGCAGGGTGCCTTTCCTGCTTCTCAAATGATTATATAAAAAGAATACCAATGGATAAATCTTATTGTATATTATCCATTGGTTTCCGTCAAGCAATTTTATCCTTTGAGACTCTTTGTGAAACTCTTTGTTCCGCTCTTTAAATGATACCGTGATCCTTCGCCAATGCTTTAATACTGCGATCATAAGTTGCTTCTGCTTCTTTCGAAAAGAAACATCCCGGCACGCCTTCATTGTGATCACGATGATGAGCTACACAGGCACAACATTTCCCGTGACGCGGACAATCGTATGTACAGGGACAATTCCGTTTATTGTCACATTTAATCTCCATAGTTCACCTCTCCTTTTTCTCCTCTTCCGAAACCTTTCATACAGTTCACCATTTTTCCTATAAATGTCAACATCTATCTGAGAGTTTCTAATTAACATTAATACTAAAAGAAACACGCAGAAAAAGTGCTTTCTTTCGTGAAACAGCACTTTTTCTGCGTGAAATAATAAAATTTTATGCATGCGACATATATGTAAAATAACTATTTTTTATTTCTCCATATCTACTTTGAGAAATTGGAATTCTCTTCCCATCTGTCAGCAACAACTCACGGGCTGTCAGCCGGCGGATAAAGTCCATATTAACAATATACGCTCTATGCGGCCGGACAAAGACCGAAAAATTCTTTAGTTCCTCCATCAATTCCGACAAAGTTGCTGATGCCTCTAACATAGAACCGTCTGACAAAGTACATACCTGATTATGATTAAAGCTCTCAACACACACCAATTCGCAAATTGATATACGGTGAATTCCCTCTTTTGACTTCAACAAAAGAGAGGGATTATTTTCTGGTGACAATCGATGAATACAGTCAAGTACCGCATCCTCAAAAGCAGATTGGTTCACGGGTTTTATCAAATATCCAGAGGCTTTTACGCTAAAAGCTTCCACGGCATATTCTTTAGAAACAGTCAGAAATAAAATTTCTGCTCTCTCTTTTCGCTCCCGAATCCGTCTGGCCAACGTTACACCTGTCATATGTGGCATAACGACATCCAATAAATACAGGTCAAACCCACCTGTTTTTTCTATCTCATCCAATAAATCATATGGTGAACTGTAAGCCTGTATCTGTATAGGCATTTCCGGGTGTTGTTCTGAAAATCTGACAGCCAGTTCCTGAACTCGACTGATATCTTTTTGGTTGTCATCACATATACCTATGTGCAGCACACCCCTCACCTCGCTTTTACCTATAATGTGTGTAACTGTTCAGAGCCAAGCAAAATTTCAAAAAAGGTATAAAATGCTTGCATTTTTTAGACTGTTTTTGAAATTTTATTTGGCGGATACGCCACACCTCCGAAATGCGTAGCATTTTGGAGGTTGGCTCTGAACAGTTGCTAATATGTAAAAGCATATCATAAAAGGGCGAAATCCTCAACCATACGGCAACATGAGTTTTGCTCATTTTTGCTCACTTTAAATAATCGCCAGTAGAACCGTTCCTGCTGTAATCAACAAAACGCCTGCCGCTGCTAGTCCCGACAGGCAGATAAAACATAATTCTTTCTTCTCTATCGCCTTTATCTCTTTCTGTTTTCCGGTAATAAACACTAAAGCAGCACTACCGTGGTACGGATTGCCGTACCGAGATTGGAATCAATCCCTTCGATTCCAATCAACAATACGGATACTATTTTTGTCCCTGTAATCCCTTCACGAAGGAATACATCCGAATCCGTTTTCTTAATTCCACATTTTGCCAAAACCGCTGTGATTCCCGTAAAAAAGGAAGAACCTATTGAATAAAATATCCACATACTTCACATCTCCCTAAAACTTCCAGCTTCCACAACGCAGATAAATGTATCAGGTTGTGGATCATACGTCATGTAATTCACTTGTTTGTGGCAATTTCCCAGATTCTTGAACAAGGTTCTTTTCTTGTGACTTTACTTTGCATTAACATTCGCGGACAGTTTTGTGAAATTTCTATTTTTATCACCGTAAAAGCATAACCATCTCTAGTCCTTCTGTATGCAAGAATATTTTCGAATATTCGGATTGACATCTGTCATTTCCTGTAGTATTATATTTCCCTAAAGGAAATGGGTTTTTTGTCTGGTAAGCGTTTATTCGCCGAGAGAGTTGCTCGTTTCTTTTTTATATCTATTACATCATACAAATACAACTTTCCATCATTTGAATGACGTATAAGCATAGAGGCATGAAAAACATTATATCTTTCTAATTCGCCCTTGTCGTCATAAACCGGGAGTGCAAATCTTGAATCATATCTGTACCATCCATTTTTAGCATCTCTTTTATGTTTATCCTCATGATTCTCTCTGAAATGCTTTCCTACTGCTATCTCTATCATTTCAGGAATTCCAGTCGCAGCATTTGCTTTTGCCTTTGCATTTGTTCCCTTTATACTATTGGTATATTTTGATCCACTGTATTCCTTAGGAAGATCGGAACCAATGAAAATAACATCTCCTGTTGCAGCAATAGTATAAAACTCGCCAACGTATTCTTTTAAGTATTCCCTGACATCTTTCCAATCTACAGAACGTTTTCCCCTAAATCGTATATCGTTAATCATAACAATATTATTGCCGTCAATGTCCTGAATAACAGAGACATTTCTCTTGATTTTTTGAGAGCTGTTTTCTCGATTGATTTCTCTGCATATTTCGATTAATTCAAAATATCTAAGTATTCTTCTTTTCGTTTCAAAATCAAATGTTCTGAGTAGTTCAATAATATTTTGTCCATCAACCATAAAGTCTGGTTCAATTGTCCGCTCTACTACTTCCTCATCACAAAGTAACTCCGCAAGAGACATATCAAGTGCCTTACAAATAGACATAAGCTTGTCAGCCTGTGGATTAATCTTTTTCTTACGCCAGTCACTAATCGTACTGGTTGCAATATCGGTTCTTCGTGATAATTCAATCTGGCTCATATGTAATTCTTCAAGTCTTGCAAAGATTTTTTCATAAATGTTCATGATACATTATCCTTCCCCTATTATATTCCGATTTATCGGATATTGTACCATATGATTACAATATTATCAAGAATCATAATTTCAATGATATATAATTAATTTCAATTCTTCCACTTGCACGCTTTCCGAAACACTTAATCTGATAACTTCCCGTTTCCTGTATCCCAACTTCAAATTCACCAAACTCATCATAAGTATTCTCGTAGAACACCATATCCTCGCCTAATTGCCCAATACTTATGTACAATTCGCCACTTTCCCCCTCGTGATTAACGCTTATAATATCACCTGATTTAAATTCATATTCTTTAACCTTACGCAACTTCACTATTCCCGCCGGACATGTTTTTTACTTTGTCTTTAAGTTGTTTCGCTGTATGAATCATACCATTACCTCCACATACATCA
>OHTK01000986.1_pt1 | contig 10433 bp, 11 predicted proteins | sample 1578931 | NCBI WGS metagenome assembly OHTK01 (sample SAMEA3879553, study PRJEB24766) | human gut metagenome | biome: human-associated habitat; feature: feces | place: USA | collected 1985/1987 | reverse complement strand
CATTTCAAATATATGAAGAACAGATTGTTGCACTTCCTGTTGAAGAAAAAGAACAGTTCCCTATTTGCCAGTATCGACCAGATACAGAACTTATAAAGGGTATTTATTATAGCGTTGATAACTTTAAAGCTTCCAGAAATACAATCGAATATTTGACGTACAACTACGGAGAAGGTAGACAGTTTGTTATCTATTCATGGAACATCTTCACCACTCTTAGATTTGTTCAGGAGTGCTTAAAACGATTTGGTAATCCGGGAGATGCCTTCAAATTGATATATCGTGAGAAAGATGAAAAGGAAAATGCAGAGGAAGATGCAGCAGTTGTAGAAGAGGTTAAACAGGCGGAGTTTAATGGTTATTTAAATCCATATTCTACTATGCTTGTGGAATCAAAGAACATTATATTCCGTGGTGCCCCAGGAACAGGAAAGACTTATCTTGCAAAGGAAATTGCTACTGACATTATCAGCAATGGGTATTTTGATGATTATACGATGCTTACGGACGAGCAGAAACAACAGGTGGAGTTTGTCCAGTTCCACCCAAGCTATGACTATTCTGATTTCGTAGAAGGACTCCGTCCAAAGACAAATGAAGATGGCTCTATGGGATTTGAATTGCAGGATGGCGTGTTTAAAAAATTCGTGGACAAGGCTAGAAGAAACTATGAGAATTCAAAAAAATCCACAGAGGTCATTGCAAATGAGTTGTCCGTGCAAGATGCAATGAAGGAGTTCTTTGATGATGTGGATGCCGGAAATAACACCTTCAAGACAAAAACAGGTACAGAATTTACAATCACAGATGTCGATGATGAGCATATTTATCTTTCAATACCACAGAATGCATCCATCAATAGTATCCGATTGAATATTTCTGAAATTAGACAGATGTTAGAGTCTGGTAGAGAATTTGACAAATTGAAAGATATCACGGAATTTTTCAATATCAATTTCACACAGCAGAGATATTCTTATAATCTTGTTATTTTTAACGAAATTCAGAAAAAGAAAAAGGCTGCCAAGATTGTAAGACAGGAAGAGTTAAAGAAATATGTGTTCATTATTGATGAGATAAATCGTGGTGAGATATCCAAGATTTTCGGAGAATTGTTCTTTGCCGTAGATCCAGGATACAGAGGAGCGGCAGGAGAGGTTTCTACCCAGTACGCAAACCTTCATGCAGACAGTAATGAAAAATTCTATATTCCAGACAATGTTTATATTATCGGTACAATGAACGATATAGATAGATCGGTAGACAGTTTTGATTTCGCTATGAGAAGAAGATTTCGTTTTGTGGAACTCCGTGCAGATGAGCAGCTTGAGATGCTTGCAAATCTAAATAACGAAGAAAAAGAAACGGAGGCAATTGCAAGAATGTCTGCTTTGAATGCAGAGATTGCTGCTACAGAAGGTTTAAATGAAAACTATCAGATAGGCGCATCTTATTTCTTGAAACTGAAGAATATTGACTTTGACCAGTTATGGTCTGATTACCTGCATCCTTTATTACAGGAATACATAAATGGTATGTATGATGAAGAAGGTATCATGGAACGATTTAGAAAAGCCTACAGTCATGGGCAGTCAGATGGAGTTGATGTAGATGAGCCGAATTAAAATAAAAGACAATTCGAGAATACCGAAGGAATCTCTGTTTGGTATATCACATCTGACTAGCAAGATAGCGGATAAAACATTAGAGCAGTTGGAGAATGAAGGGATATTTGTATTCCCGGAAATCCTTAGAGATGCAGATGATATCACAAAAGACCAGATGATTTTACAGAGTGTGAACAACTACTATCTGTCGAGTAATGTCATGGGCTTCATGGGACTTGGCGATGAGAAGCTCATTGTGGAATCAAGGTTTAGCGGCAACGGACAAGATTTCCTGTTTCAATATTTGTTAGAGAGGGTTTTTGATGTTCCGAATATCGTAGACTTGGAAACTGATGCGAATAACGATGATCGTATTTTCAATCTGCTCGTTTTTATCTTTCCACATTACTTAAAGAGTGCCATGCGTAAAGGTGTCTTTAAGACTTATGTAAGAAAGACCTACAATGACAGCAATGTTAAGGGAACAATTGATATAGCGAGACACATTGTTAAGAATACACCGTTTGTCGGTAATGTAGCATATTCGCAGAGGGAGTATTCCTTTGACAATGATTTGATGGAGTTAATCCGTCATACCGTGGAGTTCATCAAATATAAGCCATACGGCCATAAACTACTTGCACAAGTTAAGGATGAGGTCAAGGATGTTGTTGCAGCTACTCCAAATTATGAGATGTGCAATCGACAGAAAGTGATTGATGCAAATAAGACGAATACCATAAGACACGCATTTTACCGAGAATATCGTGAGCTGCAGAACTTGTGTCTACTTATATTACAACATCAGAAACATCAGATCGGAATGGGTAGTAAGAAAGTATATGGACTGCTGTTTGATGGTGCATGGCTCTGGGAAGAGTACATGAATTCAATTGTGGATGAGATTTTCTATCATCCAATGAATAAAGCTACCAAGGGTTCTCAGCGTTTGTTTGACCATAATCGTGGACTGATTTATCCAGACTTCATAAGCAGAGATTCTAAAGCACGAGTGATTGCCGATGCCAAGTACAAACCGATTGACAATATTGGCAATAAGGACTATCTGCAGGTGCTGGCATATATGTTCCGATTTGATGCCAAGAAGGGATTCTATTTTTATCCTGAAATGGGAGAGGAAGAAGATACTGTTATGTGGCTCAACCGTGGTTCGACTTATGAGAAGAATGTAGAGGCACGAGAGGATATTTGTCTCATCAAGCACGGCTTTCGGATTCCAACAGATTGTGCTGAGTACGGTGTTTTCACAGAGCAGATGAAAGCTAGAGAGTGGCAGTTCCTTGCAGGAATTCAAACGAGCGCTGTTTAGATTTGAACCCCTTAAAGTGTAAAAATGCACACCCTTTTAACGATACCCCCTTTTGGGGTGTGCAAATGCACCCTCCCTTGAAAAAAGGTGCAAAATCCAGAGTAGTAATCCTGAAAATTTCGACTACGATTTGACTACGAATGAGGGGTGTGAATTGCACCGGTTTGCCGTATTTTGCAAAATTGGCACTAAAAATGTAACTTTTATAATAGAAGAAACAAGTCGGCAAAATGCCCCAAACATAAGCATTTCACGGCTTTTTATGATAGGAGAATTTTATGATACGAGTACTTTTCATCTGTCACGGCAGGTCAGTTGGATAAGAATGTACTATGGCGCAAAGTGGGGCAGAACTTGGCATAATGTGCCAGAAACACTGATAAATACTACGGTTTAGACTACTAAGGTACATACATGGTATGGCGATGAAGCCAAAAGCGTTGGGAGAAATCCTTAGTAGTAATGGACTACTTAGAAACAAAATGTTGACCATATTTTGATGAAATTTAATCATCAAGATATGGTCTTTTGTGCTTGTGAATGTTACTTATAATCCGTTGTTTCATAGACATAGAAAATGTAGAATAATATCGGAGGTTGTCGAAATGATACAGACTAATTTTGGAAAAGCGATAAAAAAGATTCGAGAGGGTACTGGTTTAAGCCAGGAAAAATTTGCACTCTCAATTAGTATGGATAGAACATATTATGCTTCTGTAGAGGCTGGAAAAAGAAATATATCCTTGCAGAATATTTATAAGATTGCAAACGGATTTGGGATATCTCTTAGCGAATTGTTTGCCGAGGTGGAAGAGTTATAGGAAAGGAATAATGAAATGGATGATTTTAGTTATGAAATAGACCAATTCAAAAATGGTATATTTGATCTGAGAACACGTAGATTTGGTACAGTTGCAGAAATAATGATTAAAAAGTTATATGGTATGGATGAATCAGGAACACTGGCATTTGATAAAAGGGATTTTCGTACAAATGAACGTGTCGAGATAAAGTTTTCTACTGCACTTAAGAAAAATGAAGAATCAATAAATGATCAAAATGTTTTTCAGCAGGTGATGAATGCAGATTATAAGACTAGAGCAATATCTTCGTATGAAGCAGAAATATATGATTTTGATTCTAATATTCAACAGATAAAAGGCAAGGAATTTGACGTTTTATATTATGGTTTGTTTTTCTCAGATCAAATCGAGATATTTAGGGTGACACGTTCAGAGGTTTTGAGATTTGATAATTATTCCAATAAACAACATCGAGGAAATGTTGGTGAAGGACAGTTTCACTTAAATAGGAGAAATATTCAACTACATAGAGAACGATTTTTAGAGAGGATATTAAGCTATACAGAGTTATACAGATTACTTCAAGAGGAGGATTGACAATATGAAACAGTTACAACATGAATTAGATTTACTTTTAAAGCAATCAGGTGGAGATGATCACACTATAGAAGTTATTAGAAACGAAAAGTCGGTATTCCCATTTAGTACAGAAGGACGTATGCTTGCATATTTATTATCGACAAGAACTATTGATTATAATAAATATATGGATTTACAAAATGAGTATGTCAAGAGAAATCAGTACTTAGATCTATTTGACATGGCTCCACGTACATTTGGAGAGACCTGGGGTGAAAAACATATTTTGAATCTATTTCCAGAGTTTATGAAGGCAACAAAGGAAAATATTTCTTCAGTGTATCCAAATTTTGATGGAGAATTTGATCTGTGGATAGATGGTATCAGAGTTGAGGTAAAAGCATGTCGTGCTAATAGTACAAGAACTGGTGGAAGTTTAGCAAGCAGAGCGTATCTTCATTCAGAAGCGACCGCAAACTCTTTTAAATATCACTACCAGCAGTTAAAACCATCGTGTTGTGATGTATTTATATGGATAGGTGTATGCAGAGATGATTTGATTTATTGGGTTCTGACTAGTGAAGAATTACTGCAAACAGGGAAATTAGGATCACAACATAGAAACGAAAATACAGGTGTTGAAGGTGTGGAAGTGTTTGAAGGACAGGTGTTTATGACAGAAGAGGAGTTGGCACCATTCTGTGTTTCTGAAAAAGATGTTCTTGAAGCTGTTAAGAAAAAAGGAATTAAATAGTTAATGAGCCAATGATGCTGCTAATGCTATCATTGGCTCATTTTTTTATTCAAGAAATTTATTGTCGGTATCAACTGCTTGTTTAATGATTTTTTGTTCCTCATTTGTTAGTTTGTACAATTCACATATAATGGTATCAAGTTCATCATATTTAGTAAAAAGCAGTTCACCGTCTAATCCATCTATAAGTTGGTTCGTCAGAGAAATAATTTTATCCTGTGTCTGCTCATCAACAGCGGGAATCGGAATGCATTCGATATGAGAACGTAGGACTTTTACCGAATTAAATTCCCTTTTGTAAATGAATTGAGCAACCCTTGAATTGAGTATAGCAAGAATGTATTTCAATTTTATACCATCAAGTTTTGGAATAACAATATTACAACTATTTAAGGAAAGCGTTTGTTTGTCATCATATGCAAATACAAGCTGGTTGCTTATAAATCTGTAAAGTAGTTTTTCAGGAGCACGATACATTTCGGTAGGAGCGATTTGCTGAAAACTTTCAGGTTTGAATGTAATATAATTCGTTGTAGGATTGATATGGTATTTGCTTATATCTGCACCTTTTAGAATCATTTCGTTTTCACTTGTTTTAATATCAGAAATATAATCTTTATTATTTCCAGTGACAATACCTAAAGCAAAATCAGCATTGTCCTTTAGGTAAACGGCGGAACCAGATTTTCGCACTTTCTGAAGAATTTTATATTCATCATCTGATGTCGTGAAGCTGAAATATTCTGCTGATGTTGTTCTATCAGTGTCTATTTTGAATGAACCATCCTTGTTACTTACAATCATTCCTATAGTTGTGAATGGTGAATTCTGATATTGTAAATCCATTATTATGCATGGACATTGCACTCCATCAAAAGCATTCCCAAGAAAATCCAAATTACATATAGAGCACTTTTTGAGGATAATACTTCTTATATCAGTGTGTGCTTTTACATTTAGTAATGCTTCAGGCAACACGAATGCAAGATGCCCATGTAAATCAAGATTATCAATTGCGTGTTCGATAAAAACATCATAAGATTCAATGTTTTTTCCAGATGTTGCTTGATATTTTGCTTTTAAATACTCTTTTTGTTTGTCAGAAAAATCATAACCCCAAGGAGGGTTTCCGATAATATAATGGAATGATGTATCGGAACTGAAATCGACAAGATAATCAAGCTGAGTAATATGATTATCTATCGTTTCAAGGTCAACGTTATATTTTAATGCCATGTTTAATTTTGTTACTTTTACGCTAGTAGAATCAATATCATTTCCAAAGATATTATCAAATGGAACGGTATCTGGTAATTGAAGTAAAAAATTGCCTGTTCCGCAGCATGGGTCAAGCACTCGCTCATTTTCCTGAAATTCAAATTTTCTTATTAGCTGTTTAACAACTTTTGTGGAAGTATAGTATGAACCAGTGGCCTTTCTATTGCCTATGTTTTTGCAGGATATATATATAAGGCCTAAAACGTCTTCATTTGATTCGTACTCATATGGCAAATTAAATAATATGCTGTTTCGTTCACAAAATTCTTGTGCCGATGTGAAATCAGCAATTAAGGTCAATATGAGTGGATCATACACCCCTATCGATATTTCTTTGTTTATAAATTTCGCAAGTAGATTATTTTGGTGACTCCAATTGAAATCATTTTTGCTACCAAATAAATGAAGGGCACAGTCAGCAATGATATACTCTATAACGCTTTCAGAAAGTTCAATTTCGTTTTCTGATATTAAAGCTAAGAGTTTTTGTAAGATTGGAATGTTTATACATTTTTCAGATACATAAGAATTATATAATGCATTTCCAGATACAAACTTTTTGTTGCGCCGACTCTTTAATGCAGTATTTTTACCTGAATGTAGTTCCTTTTTTAATGATTCTGCGTATTCTTTCGAAAAATATGTTTTTTTTGCTGCACTATCTTCGGGAATCAACTTACCGAGTTTAATCCAATTTCGTCCGGTAGCCGTTGAGATGGAAAGCTCGTCACAAATCTCTTTAAGCGACAAATATTCAGAAGAGTCTGGTAGCGTTGTACTTCTTTCATCTGATGGTTTTACGGCATCAGAAGGAATCAACCAGACACCACTCATTCTTGTGCATCCGTCGATCCGATTTGTTTCACATAGCTTTTGAATTCTTCTTTCTGAAATATCAAACTTTATGGCAGCATCTTTAACTGAAATGTAATCCATAGTAGCCTCCTTTGATAATGAATATTATATACGAGCAAACGAATAAAAACAATATTAATGTGAAAAATAGCAAAAGGGAGGGTAAAATCTCTGCAAGGGAAATAATTAAAGACCGATGCCCCATTGAACGTAAATTTTCGCGAAATTGCATGATGATTACACATACTGCAAGTATTACGAGGCGGTTTATATCCTATTTCATACAGGAATGAGAATATCGGAGTTCTGTGGATTGACGCTGAAGGACATCGATTTGAAGAACAAAACAGTGAATATAGACCATCAGTTACAGCGACTTGGTGATATGAAATATTTTATAGAAGAAACAAAGACGGATGCTGGAAAGAGAAAGATTCCGATAACGGATGATGTTGCAGAAATGTTTCAAGCCATTATCGAGGATCGGCAAGCTCCAAAGCATGAGCAACTGATAGATGGTTATGGTGGATTCCTATTTTATGATGATAATGGAATGCCACTTGTAGCAATGCATTGGCAACATCGATTCAACCACATGGTCGGAAGATACAATGACATCTACCGAGTGCAGATGCCAAATATTACGCCACATGTATGCAGACACACCTATTGCAGTAATCAAGCAAAAGCAGGTATGAATCCAAAGACACTGCAATATCTTATGGGGCATTCCGATATTAGCGTTACGATGAATGTGTACACACATATCGGATTTGATGATGCTGAGGAAGAATTGAAGCGAATGGAAGAATTTAGAAAGGCACAGGCTGAGATTGAAAAGAAGAATGAGAAAACGCTGTCGCAGAAGATGTTTAAGGCAATATAATATAGAAGATGGATGACGCTCCGGCTTGGCTGGGGCGTTATTTTTTGAAAATGCATTTTATAGATAAAAAGATATATTCAAAAGTAATAATTTGTGATAAAATACAATAACTATGTGGAAAGGAGTGAAGAACATGTATAATGTATTAGATGTGTGTAGACATGTCATAAATTATAGCAATGAAAAGGACTATGGTATTTCCAATTTAAAATTGCAAAAGATATTATATTTTATTCAAGCATATTTTTTAATAAGCACTCCTGAACAATGTTTTGTGGAAGATATAGAAGCTTGGGATTTTGGTCCGGTTGTTCCAGAAGCCTATCATGAATATAAACAATATGGTAGTGGGGATATTCCATACATTCATTATTTTTTTAAGTTTGACGAAGACGATATATGGGATTCAACAAGCGTAGAGTTTAAAGACAATGTAATATCTGACGAAGATAAAGAATTAATGAATTCTGTTGTTGACAAGTTTTCTGATTATTCGGCAACTGATTTGGTTTCCTTAACACATCGGCAGGCACCATGGAACAATGCCTATGTTCGAGGAATGAATAACGTAATTAAAATAGAAGCTATAAAAGATTATTTTAATGGCAAGTAATGAAAAATTAAATGCTTTAGACAGGACAGATGATGGTGCAACTAGTCATGTTGTGAAGCTAGATAATTCAAAAAAATATAATAACTCAAAAAGAAAAATAAATCAGATTTGTCGAAATTTAACATTGGATACAAAGAGCTTTATTCCGATAAAGTCGGTGGAGCAGATAGCAGTATATTTAAGAACTAAAGATAAAATGACCAGGATTTTATATTCAGAGATAAGTAACTATATGTTTAATATGGAATCCGAACAGAGAATGGTATTTTTGACAAATGTAGAGAGTTTACTGATTTTTTCGCTTGATGTAGGTAATCTTTCGGGTGTCATATTGGATAAAGATCCAGATACTTTAGTCGATGATATTGCAAAAATTATTGTTAAAATTTATGATCATACACAACTTGTGAATTATCAGATAGAAAATATGAATACTATTTTTGCACAGAGTATTTCAGATGCAAAGTTAGATTTGCATAAAGAAATTAAAGGAATAGAAAAAGAATATATTTCTATTTTGGGAATTTTCGCTGCAATAGTATTAGCATTTGTTGGTGGAATTACTTTTTCATCGTCTGTATTACAAAATATCGGAAAAGTGAGTATATATCGTTTGCTGGTGGTCGTTGTAATGCTAGCCTTTGTGATAGTTAATGTGATTTGGCTATTAATAAAATTTATTGCAGAGATTAATGATAAAGACATCAAACTATTCAAGATAGGTTTGTTTGACACAGTATGTGGTATTTTGATGATTGGGATAATTGTTGCATGGGCTTTGAATTTAGAGCAAGTTGCGCAGTTTATTTCGACATATTTACCGTGGTGCAAATGAATTAGGAGAGGTTATTGTGAATCACACAGTGACCTCTTTTGTTATATTGCAATATGAGAATAATAAAGGATGATGAATATATGGATATAACAGATTACATAATAAATTCTGCAACCATTTTTTATAATGATTTGAAAAATGGAAGGTATTGTTCATGGGAACATTGCTACTCTATATTTTGCAAATCAAGGGGAGTCGAAAAACAGATATAGATTATTTAAGTATTCATATTGCTTTTTATTTGGCTAGTTGGGGTATGTATAGAGGTTTATCATTTTTACTGCAGAAAGACTATAAGATACACATACCTGTTGTAAAGGTGATATTGAAACCAAAGTATAATTCACTTTGTGGCATTAGATGTGTTGGGTTTAGAGAAGAATCTAATCAAATATTATTAGCTGAACTTAACGGATTTATGGCTTCGTATTATGATGAGATTCGAAGAGAAGTGAAGGAACAAGATTTAAAGAATAAACGCTCCGACACATTGTTAACCAAGATTCTTATGGGAACTTTAGGCTGTATGCCAGCATATGATAGATATTTATCGATGGGATTAAGAAAAGTAAAGTCGCAACAGGACAATAAAATATAAAATCTTTGATGATGCTGGTTGATTTTTATGAGGCTAATGAAGAAAAATATGAAACAGCCCGCTTGAGAATGGATATGTGTGGACAACCTTACCCATAGATGAAATTATTATATATTGGCTTTTGGCAGATTGGATTCGAAAGTGATGACTCCAAAGGTTATCAAATAGCACACTAATTCCTTAGTAGTAACCCCATCCTGTTTTACTACTAAGCGGTAGTAATAACATGCTAAAATTTGCTATAATTTGCCCTGCAAGCATAAAATTACAGCAACCACAAAACTACCGAGAGACC
>OHTK01000984.1_pt1 | contig 10441 bp, 5 predicted proteins | sample 1578931 | NCBI WGS metagenome assembly OHTK01 (sample SAMEA3879553, study PRJEB24766) | human gut metagenome | biome: human-associated habitat; feature: feces | place: USA | collected 1985/1987 | reverse complement strand
TCCATATTTTCTACAATAATACAGACCTTCTGCCTTGTGGCTGGTTTCTTTTCTTTAATTATATAACCCATTTCTATAGCGGTGTCTAAAACCTGTTGGCGCATTTCTTCACTTATATCACTTGCGCCATGCAGTCCCTTGGAAACGGTACTTATTGAAATGCCGAGTCTTTCGGCAATGTCTTTAATAGTAACCATACATCATCTTTCCTTCTCATTGTTCTACACAAGTTTTCGAAAACAAAAACATAAAATTATACGAAAATGATAGCACACTTTTTCTTCATTGTAAATAATAACATCAAAATATCCAAAACAAATAATATAAGCAAAAAAAAATATGCAAAATGCACAAAAGGCTATTGACTTTTGCAAAACAGGGGAGTATTATCAGTACATAAGCTTTCGAAAGTTTCGTAACAGCTGTTTTAGAAGAGTTTTAGAAGAGGAGCTTACGAAGTTCGGGAGGAAAAAAGAAAGAGAGGACAGAAAATGAAAAGAGAGTGGTGGCATAGCTTAACCGTATATCAGATTTACACCAGAAGCTTCTGTGACAGCAACGGAGACGGCATCGGCGATTTTGGAGGGATTCTGCAGAAGCTGGACTATCTGCAGGAGCTTGGTGTTGGAGCCATCTGGCTTTCGCCTTTTAACGATTCTCCTAATTACGACAATGGATATGATGTCAGTGGCTATTATAAAGTAATGGAAGAAGCGGGCACAATGGAAGAGCTGGAAGAACTGATCGCAGCCTGTGAAAAGCGGGAAATTGTGGTCATGATGGATCTTGTTTTAAATCATAGTTCCCATCTGCACCCATGGTTCCTGGAAGCCAGAAAGGATCGAAACAGTAAATACCATGATTTTTACATCTGGAAGGAAGGAACGAAGGAGCAGCCGCCAGAAGGCGGCGGAGCATTCTTTGGAGGAAGCACCTGGGAATGGGTGCCGGAGGTTCAGGAATATTATTATCACAGTTTCAGTGTAATGCAGCCGGATCTGAACTGGAAAAATCCGTCGCTTCGGAAAGAGCTGTACCGGATGATCCAGTTCTGGATGGATAAAGGGATCCGTGGTTTCCGGCTGGATGCAATTGACAATATTGTAAAAGATGGACATGGAGGAAATGATACTCATTCAGAGCAGATTCATACATACTTAATGGAAATGAATCAGAATACGTATGGAAAATCAGAACAGATCCTGACAGTGGGGGAAACCGGAGGTGCTACGGTAGAAATGGCACAGCAGTATTCTGATCCGGAAAGCCAGGAGCTCAGTATGATTTTTCAGTTTGAACTGATGGGAATCGACGGCATCCGAAGTGGAAACTGGGATCCGAAACCGTATACGCTGCCGCAACTGAAGCAGCTCTTTGAAAAATGGCAGACGGGACTGGAAGAAAAAGGATGGAACAGCCTGTTCTGGGGAAACCATGATTTTCCGCGTGTCGTATCGCGCTTTGGAAATGACAGGGAACCGTATCGGGAAAAATCAGCAAAAATGTTGGCTGTCCTTCTCCATGGGATGAAAGGAACTCCTTATATTTACCAGGGGGAAGAAATCGGTATGACAAATGTGTCAGGGCTTCGGATCGAGGACTATCAGGATATCGAGTCTGTAAATTTTGCCGAAGACCGTAAAAAAGAAGGCTGGGAGGAAGAAAAAATTCGTACCTATCTTGCACGGAACAGCCGGGACCATGCGCGGACGCCAATGCAGTGGAATGCGGAAAAACACGCCGGATTTACAGCGGGAACACCGTGGATGGCGGAAAATCAGAATTACGCGGAGATCAATGTGGAAAACAGCAGAAAAAATCCGGATTCCCTCTTCTATTTCTATCAAAAACTAATTGCGCTGCGTAGGAAAAATGACACTCTTGTTTATGGGGATTTCCGTCTGATTGAGGAAGAAAATCCGGATATTTTTGCTTATGAGAGAAATCTGGGAGAGAAAAAGCTGATTGTGCTCTGCAATTTCCGGGATACCGCGGCAGAGATGAAAGCCCGATATGATTTGACAAAAGGAACGGTTCTGATTCATAATGATACAGAAAGCCTCACAAAAGAAGTGTGGAAGTTACAGCCGTATGAGGCGTATATGATTGAACTTCTGCAGTAAAAAGACAGAAATGAAAAGCAGCAGAAGAAGAAAACTGCAGGAGCAACTGGAAACAGGAGGGAAAAAATGTATCGCGTTCTTCTTGTAGAAGATGAAGAAATTGAACTGGAGACATTGCGGGATTATATTGACTGGAAATTTCCAGGGTATTTACCGCGCGCAATGGCAGAAGGGCACTGGAGTGCCTGGAAGAAAATATGGCAGATATTGTGATTACGGATATTCAGATGCCAGGAATGAGTGGAATTGAACTGGCAGAGACGATCGTACGCCGGGGATATCCATGCAAAATTGTTTTTCTGACAGGATATGATGATTTTTCCTATATCCATTCCGCTTTTCAGGTGAATGCCGTGGATTACCTTTTAAAGCCATTTACGATTGAAGAAGTAGAAGCATGTCTGAAAAAAGTGAGAAGTGAACTGGAGAAAAGTGAGATAGCAGACTGGTCGCGGAAAACGGCGGCGAAGCAGTTGCTGGAAATGGCTTTGCGGGAAAAACAGGAAACAGAGCTTTTACGGAAAAATTTCCGTGGTGTATTTGGAGAAGAACTGGAAGAGTGCAGGTTTGGAATCATAGCGGTTTATGGAAAAACGGAAGAAAACATCTGTAGCCAAATTCAGGAAAAATACAAGGGCATCCGTTACATCAGCAAAACGGAACGGATCAGCATTCTGCTGCTGGCGGGGTATCTGTCGGTGAAAGATACGGCATTTCAGATCTGGAATGATTTGAAAGAAGACGCACCGAGAGCCGTTGGATGGTGCAGTGGAGCATGGACAGCTGACTGCCTGTACGAAAAGGCGGAAAAACTTCGGAACTGTTGTGTTCTGGCATTTCATATGGATCCACCGGAACTTTTCTGTGCAGATGAAAAAGAAACGGAAGAGGAAAAAGCATATCATTTCCGGGAACAGAAGGAGCGGAGAGAAGAAATCTGTCGTCTGGTCAGCAACGGGAAAAAGCAGGAAACGCTGCAGACCATGAAAGATTATTTTCAACAGCTAAAGGGGCTTGCGCCGAAAACATTTGCGGGAGAAGTTTACAATCTCTATATGTATCTATGGAACCGTCTTGTTTTGAGCGATGAACTGCTGGAAAACTGGATGGAAGCAGAAAAAATTTTGAGAGAAAATGAAATTTTTGAAGCAAACAACAATTATCAGATGCGGGAAAAGATGAAGCAGTATCTGGAACGGATGTTGGCATTTTTTGAAGAACAGAATCAAAATCCAAATTACTATGCCGTTTATCAGGTAAAAACATATCTTCAGGAGCACTGCTCGGAAAGCGCAGATATCGAGAAGCTGGCCGCGGAGGTCGGTTTGTCTCCGAATTATCTGAGGAGCCTGTTTAAAGAGGCAACAGGAAAAACGATTTTGGAATACAATACGGAAATGCGTCTGCAGAGGGCGGCGGAACTGTTAAAGAATAAGAAAAATAAAGTACGGGAAGTGAGTCTGGCGGTTGGATATGAAAATGTTTCTTACTTTGGCGTTGTTTTTCAGAAAAGATTTGGAGTGACACCAAATGAATATCGTAAAATGGTATAAAAATCGGAGTTTTCAGTTTAAACTGGTGATCGGCTATCTGGTACTGGCACTGATTCCAATGCTGTGTGTTACCTGGTACAGTTATGGAAAAACAAGGAACGTGCTTCTTACTGAAGCATATCAGAGTGCAGAACAGGAAGCAGAACGAATTGAAAAAAATTTTTCTACGATGGTCGAGCCTTACGAAACAATTCTGGAGGTGCTGTATGTGGATCAGATGCTGAGCGGATATTTGTTTCAGGATTACAGCAACGATTCTTATGAAGATATGTTTTACTATATTGATAAGAAGCTCAGCGAAATCTGTCTGATGAATGCAGGAATTTACAAAATCTGTTTTTACAGCAACAATGAAACGCTTCCGCAGGATAATTATTATTTTTATTCCATGCAGGATCTAGATCGGAGGGAACGTGTGCTGACATTTGATGCGATAGGGGAAACGGTATTCTGTGGGACATCTGGAGACGGAAAAGCATTTCATATGAATCGTCTGATGAATTTTTATCCACAGGGCGGGATGAAGAGCGTACTGTCGTTACAGATTGAAAATCAGCAGATACAGCCCCTCCTCGAAACAATAAATTCCACCGATGAAATTTATCTGGTGGATCAAAAAGGATATATTCTGGCTGCTTCCGAACCGGAAATGGCAGGCCTTCCGATCCGGACCAGAATGCCGGAAGAGGATCTGGAGCAGAAAGCGCAGATTGAGTTTGAGCGTGACGGTATTTCAAAAATCGGAAATATCCAGAGCGGAGTTTTCGGAACAAAAATTCTTGTGATTTCGGATAAGGAGACGGTTTTAAAAGACGCAAAAGCTGTTTCAAGAAGGATGATGTTCCTGATCCTCTGCAGCGCGGCTATGGTATTTCTCTGCATTATCTGTTACACAAGATGGCTTTCCACGCGGGTGCAGAAAGTGGTGTATGCAGCAAAACGGATGGGACAGGGAGAATTTGATTACCGTCTGGAAAATATGGGAGAAGATGAGATCGGACAGATCGGGCTGGCGTTTAATCAGCTCAGTGATCAGATTCAGGAGCTAATTCGGGAAAATTACGAAAAGAAAATCCGGATTCAGACGAGCGAACTGAATTTGCTGCAGGAACAGATCAATCCGCACTTTCTTTACAATGCACTTGCGGTTATTTCAGCACTGGCGATGCGGGAAGGTGGAAAACAGACGATGCAGGCGGTCAAAAATTTGTCCAGCTTCTACCGGATTTCCCTGAATAAGGGAAAACAGGTGCTTTCCATCCAGGAAGAAGTGGAACTGCTGCAGAGCTATCTGAAAATCCAGCAGATGCGTTTTCGGGACAGCGTACAGGTGGAGTATGAGATTGCAAGAGAAGTACTGACATATCGAACCATTAAACTTCTTCTGCAGCCGCTGGTTGAAAATGCCATTCACCATGCGAGAAAAGAGGAAGAAGTTCTCCACATTGCGGTCAGAATTCAAAAAGAAGAAAGGGATGTGGTATTCCAGGTGACAGATGATGGATGTGGAATCGAGGCGGAAAAACTGATTAAACTGCGAAGTTCTCTGCGGCGCTCAGAGGAAGGATATGGACTGAGAAATGTTGCAAACAGGGTTCGTCTGGCTTATGGAGAGAATTATGGTGTCCGAATAGAAAGCCAGGAAGGATATGGAACGACAGTTTCTGTCAGAATTCCAGTAAACGAATAAAAAATCAACAAAGCAGAAATAACTTCGTATTGTTTGCATAGAAAAGGAAACAGAAACCGGCTGATAAAGGTGATTTTGCCCGTCAGCCGGTTTCTGTTTCGTTAGATATTGACAGAAATCGTAAGAAAACAACAGAATAAAAAAGAGAATTATAAAACTCCGTTAAATCGAGATAGAAATCATAAAAAAGTGAGATTGTTGCAGGACAGACTATCCATTAGAATGGAAACATAGACAGCAAGAGTGTACAAGATGAACAAAAAGAAGAAAGAAGGAGAAGGCATGAAAAAAGAAAACGTGCATGCAAAGCACAAAAAAAGCCTCGCGGAACGGTTCTGGAAACAGAAATATCTGTTTTTACTGCTGCTTCCATCGTTGGTATGGGTCATTCTGATCTGCTATGCACCAATGACAGGACTGTATATGTCCTTCATCAACTACACGCCGCAGGGTAGCGGCTATTTTGCGGATATGGCGAATTCGCAGTTTGTCGGTCTTGACTGGTTCAAGTATTTCTTTTCCACAGATTTCACAAAAATCATGAGAAACACACTGGCAACCAGCTTACTGACACTGTTATTCTCATTCCCGCTGCCAATCATTCTGGCGCTTTGCCTGAATGAAGTTCGAAACCAGAAGGCAAAGAAATTTGTACAGACCGCATCTTATATTCCCTATTTTATTTCCTGGGTTATTGCGGCAAACATTTTCCTTACATTCCTTTCTTCAGACGGCGTCATCAACAATCTGTTAAAATTCTTCGGATTAACCGATGAGTCGATTCTGTTTTTCCAGAAAGGACCATATTTCTGGTGGATCATCGCGATCGCAAATGCGTGGAAGGTACTTGGATACAATGCGATTATCTATATGGCGGCAATCTCCGGCATCAGCCAGGATATGTATGAAGCAGCGGATGTGGATGGTGCGACGAGAATGCAGAAGATTCTGCATATCACACTTCCGGCATTAAAGCCGACCATTATGATTCTTCTGATTCTGGCAATCGGAGGTGTTCTGAATACAGGATATGAGCAGCAGCTGTTGATGTCTAATGATGCTATTTTAAATTATTCTGATGTACTTGATACGTATGCATACCGCTATGGTCTGAAAAACGGAATGTATTCTTACGGTACTGCAGTAGGATTCTTTAAATCCGCAGTCTCCTTCATTCTGGTCATCAGTGCAAATGCACTTTCGAAGAAATTCAGTGATGATAATACGGCACTGTTTTAGGAGGAAGGAAAATGAGAGAAAAAGCAATTAAAATCAAAAGAAAACGTTGTGCCAGTGACTGGTTTCTTGATATTTTCAAAGTGGTTTTTCTGGTGTTAGTTACTGTGATCTGTGTGTATCCGTTCTGGAACATTTTTGTGGTATCCATTAACGATGCAACCGATGCACTGCGCGGCGGGCTCTACTTTCTGCCGAGAAAACTGAGTCTGGCAAGTTATAAAGATATTCTGGGACGTGCCACATTTTTGCATGGCATTCTGATCACTGTACTTCGTACTGCAATTGGTACACCGCTGGCGGTCCTTGTCACGACAGCACTTGCCTATGTGCTTTCCAGAAAAGAGCTGCTGTTCCGGAAACAGCTGAACCTGTTCTTTATCTTCACCATGTATTTTGGCGGCGGAATGGTTCCGTATTATATGGTATTAAAGAGCCTTGGAATGCTGAATAATTTCATTGTACTTATTTTCCCGAACCTGGTAAGTGTTTATAATATGATTCTGGTAAAGAATTATATAGAGGGAATGCCGGCAGAGATTTTTGAATCGGCGAAAATTGACGGAGCAAATGATCTGACAGTTTTCTTTAAAATGGTAATTCCATTGTCCAAGCCGATTATTATGACCATTGCACTGTTTGTTGCAATTACACATTGGAATTCTTGGTTCGATGCATATTTGTTTACGAATGCACAGTCTTTAAAAACAATGCAGTCCATTTTGGTTGAAATTCTGAATCAGTATCAGACTTCATCAGCGAACCAGGCGGCAAATCAGGCGTCACAGACCATTACACCGGACAGCATTCGAATGGCTGCTACGATGATTGCGACCATTCCGATTATCATGGTTTATCCGTTTATTCAGAAATATTTTGTTAAAGGAATCATGCTCGGATCTGTAAAGAGCTGATGATAGAAGGAGGAAAAGAAAATGAAGTTCAAAAAAAGTATCGCAATGGCGATGAGTGTCCTGATGGCAGCGGGAATGCTTGCAGGATGCGGATCAAATGGCAGTACATCATCAAGTACTGCATCCGGCAGTGCATCATCTGCATCGGGCGAGGTATCAACAGACGGAGTTACGATTTCTATCTTTGACAAAAACTCCGGAAGCAATACCTTTGATGATCCAGTTGCAAAAGCAATTGAGGAAAAAACAGGTGTCAAAATTCAGGTAGAAAATCCAACCGGAGATCCGCTGGAAAAATTGAACCTGATGCTGACCGGTCAGAATTACCCGGATATCGTCCTGATGGATCGTGGAAATGATATTGTAAACCGTTACATTGAGGCAGGCGCACTGCTTCCGTTGAATGATCTGATCGATGAGTACGGCCCGGATGTAAAAGAGATGTACGGGGAAACCTTAAACAAGAGTCGTTATACCGATGGAAAGAATTACTATCTGAATAACTGGTACGGAGAAGATCCGGATCCGGTAGCCGGTGTTCTGATGCGCTATGATTATCTGTGCGAAATCGTTGGAAAAGACCGCGCAGACAGCGATGAGCCATTTACACAGGAAGAGTATATTGACATTTGTAAGAAATTCAAAGAACTTCATCCGACCATTGACGGAAAAGAGAGTATTGCCATTACCTTTGATGCAGAATCCAAAAACTACGATGGAACATTAAAAGGAATGTATGGTCTGAAAACATATTATCAGGATGGGGACAATCTGGAACATGTTGCCAAAGCACCAAACTTCAAAGAGATGATGTCCTTTGCCAATGAACTGTATACCGAAGGCCTTCTGGACAAAGAGTGGGTTGTCAACAAGAAAAATCAGTGGACGCAGAAACTGTCTGCAGGCAACGTATTCAGTACCTTTGCTTCCTACTGGGATACCGATGCAGCAAATACAGCACTTGCTTCTTCTGTAGGAGAAGATGCAAAATTCTATTCCTATAAAATCCTTGGAAACGGAATCAGTGCAGATGAAACTACTTACTCCGGAAGAAGTACACTTGGCTGGGATGCAATCGCGATCACCAAGAATTGTAAAAATCCGGAAGCAGCCATGAAGATGATCAACTACCTTGCAAGCGAAGAAGGACAGTATCTTCTGATGTGGGGTATTGAGGGAACCAACTGGAATATGGAAGATGGAAAACACGTTCCGAACGATGATCTGATTGAAGGATTCCAGACGGATTTTGACAAAACAAAACTGGATACCGGCGTCCGCAAATGGACCTGGTTTGTAAAGAACGGAAATGGTACAGACGGAACTCCATACGATGTATCACAGTATAAAGTAAAAGAGACCCGGCAGGTGGCTATGAATCACTTTGGTGAGAACGACAGATGGGATACCGCAGAATTTGCAGGCCTTACCCCGGCAGGAAGCACTCCGGATGGCTTGAAATGGCAGAAAATCCAGGATATCTACGATCAGGAATATCCGAAGATTGTGAATGCAGACAGCCACGATGCGGCAATGGAAGAGTACGACAAGATGATTTCCGAAATGAATGACGCAGGACTGGAAGATGTAGAAAAAGTTATCACACAGAATTATCAGGAGCGTATGAAACTCTGGAATGAGTAAGCTAAAGTAAAATAAAAAAATCACACACGGAAAAGAACCGGCAGAAATCGAAATACAGATTTCTATGTCGGTTCTTTTTTATCAGAAGAAGCATTGCGATTTTCAAGGAATCTGGATATAATGAGGAAAACTGGAAAAACAGGGAAATCCAACCGCATGAGACAGGAGGCATCGTACATGGCAGCGAAAGAACAGTTAACCGCAATGGAAATGATCTGGGGATTTATGAGTGGGACGACAGGACATATGGGAAAGACGGACTTTGCGCCGCAGAAGGAAGCGTTCGGGGATTTTGCATCTCCGGAAACGTATTTTCCGCGCGTGGTGCCGGAGAGCGAAGGCATCTCATCGGAAAAGCTGACGCAGATGCTTCGTGAGCTCGCCGCTGCGCGCCATACGGACATGCATCATCTGCTGGTCCTGCGGAATGGACATGTCATCTGCGAATGCAATTTCGCCCCATACCGCAGCGGCATCTGGCATGCGACGTATTCTATGTGTAAGAGCATCACTGGCATGGCGGCTGGTTTTCTGATCAGTGAAGGAAAACTTTCCCTGGACGAGAACGTCTATGATATTTTTGAAAAACGAAACGGTCTGCTGCAGAAGATCCTGCGCCCGAATCTGACCGTGAAGCATCTTCTGACGATGAAGAGCGGCGTACAGTTCAACGAGATGGGCGTTGTTTCCGGCAACGACTGGGTGGACAGCTTCTTAAATGCGCCGGTCAAGGGAACACCGGGCGAAGCGTTTGAGTACAACAGTATGAACACGTATCTGCTGTCTGCAATCATACAGGAGCGCACCGGCATGAAAATGGTAGATTACCTGCGGCCGCGTCTGTTTGAGCCTCTCGGCATCCGGAAAGTTTTCTGGGAGAGCTGTCCGGCAGGGATTACGAAAGGCGGCTGGGGCCTCTTCCTGTGCCCGGAGGACGCGGCCAAGCTCGGGGTGATGTACGTGAACGGCGGAAAATTCGAAGGAAAACAGATCGTCCCGGCGGAATGGGTCGCAGCGTCCACCTCCGTTCATGCGACACCGCCGGAAAAGATGGGAAAATATGGCTATGGTTACCAGGTCTGGATGGAGGAGCGGCCGGGCAGCTTTGCGTTCAATGGCATGCTGGGGCAGAACGTGCTCGGTTATCCGGATACCGGCGTGGTGATTGTGACGAATGCGGGCAGCAACGAGCTGTTCCAGACGTGTGAGATGCTCGACATTGTGCGGAAGTATTTCGGCGCGGAATTTGGTGCAGAGCTGAAATCCGGCGAGGCGGAAAGC
>OHTK01000975.1_pt1 | contig 10529 bp, 10 predicted proteins | sample 1578931 | NCBI WGS metagenome assembly OHTK01 (sample SAMEA3879553, study PRJEB24766) | human gut metagenome | biome: human-associated habitat; feature: feces | place: USA | collected 1985/1987 | reverse complement strand
AGGATATATGACAAACATGCTTCACATTATTCAGGCAAAATAAGCAGAAGAAGGAGACAAAAGAGAATGACGAAGAAGCCTTTTGTAACAAAAGAAAAACTGGAAGAAATCGCAGCAGCAGTACCAACTCCGTTTCACATTTACGATGAAAAAGGAATTCGTGAGAATGCGAAAGCGGTAAAGGAAGCTTTTTCCTGGAATCCGGGATTTCGTGAGTATTTTGCTGTGAAAGCGAACCCAAACCCGACACTGATCAAAATGCTGGGTGAATATGACTGCGGATGCGACTGCTCTTCTTACACGGAGCTGATGCTTTCCGATGCGATGGGATTTGAGAAAGATAAAATCATGTTTTCATCCAACGTAACACCGGCTGCAGAGTATCAACTGGCTGCAGAGCTTGGTGCGATCATTAACCTTGATGATATTACACATATTGATTTCCTTGAGAAAACATTAGGCTACATTCCGAAGAAAATCTGCTGCCGTTATAACCCGGGCGGACTGTTTAAAATCAGCACCGACATCATGGATAATCCGGGAGATGCGAAATATGGAATGACAGCAGAACAGTTATTTGATGCATTTAAGATTTTAAAGGAAAAAGGTGCCAAAGAATTCGGCATTCATGCATTCCTTGCAAGTAATACAGTATCTAATGAATATTATCCAACACTTGCTAAGATTTTATTCGAGCTTGCAGTTGAGTTAAGAGACAAAACAGGTGCAGATATTAAATTCGTAAATCTTTCAGGCGGTGTTGGCGTTGCTTACAAGCCAGATCAGGAGCCTAACGATATTGCAGTTATCGGTGAAGGAGTACACAAGGTATATGATGAGGTTCTTGGTGCGGCCGGAATGGGTGATGTTGCAATCTATACAGAGCTTGGAAGATTTATGCTTGCTCCATATGGCTGTCTTGTAACTAAGGCAATTCATGAGAAGCATATCTATAAGGAATACATCGGAGTTGATGCATGTGCATCTAACCTTATGCGTCCGGCAATCTATGGTGCATATCATCATATTACTGTTGCGGGTAAAGAGGATGCACCTTGCGACCACAAGTATGATGTCACAGGTTCTTTATGTGAGAACAGTGATAAGTTCGCAATTGACAGAATGCTTCCTAAGATTGATATGGGTGATTATCTTATTATCCATGATACAGGAGCACATGGTTTTTCTATGGGATACCAGTATAATGGAAAGTTAAGATCAGCAGAGCTTCTTCTTAAGGAAGATGGCAGTGTTCAGATGATCAGACGAGCAGAGACAATAAAGGATTACTATGCTACATTTGATTTCTGTGATGCGTTGGATAAGTTGAATTTAAAATAAACGAGGTTTGATATATTGAAGAATTTAGGTTATATAGCAGGCGAAATTACAAAGGGAAAGAATCTTTCAGAAAATCTTTTAAAGTATGGTAATGGAATGTGTTCCATGTATAATGGGCTTGGATTTATCAAAATGTCCATGAATTATTATACTGTACTTGATATTGCAAGAGATTTACAGAATGATAAAGACCTTCTTAACATGATTAACAGACTTAATGAGCTTGTGGAGCGTTTCGTGGAGAATGATGAATGTGATGATTATGAGGCATTCAACGAACTCAATTCATTCCGTGAACAGATTATTGAGATTATGGAAGTTATAACAGCTTATGTTGACAGATTAAGAATATATGAACATGTGCTTAACAGAGTTGAGTACAGATTTAACGAAGGTGAACTGGATTACGACTACTATAATACCTATATGACTAATGAGATTATGCATTATATATTGTCTGATAAGGATAATGTTGTTATTAATGGCAAGATTTCAGAGATAGTAGGACAGCTTCCTGTAAGAATGTTAAAGGACAGATTCTTTGAGCATATCAGAGATGCATTTACACTGTATCATGGTGCTGGAAAGGATTCGATAGATGATTTCTATTACACCTTAAGCACAAGTGCGATGCTCTCAGGTGAGGCGGGATTTGATAAGTTCCCGGATGTCTATGATATATATAACACACTTGCAGGGGCTGATTACAGAAATATTGATAAAGACGAATATGTAAGACTCAAAGGAGCGCTTGATATTGCAACTGAGAAGATGACAGATTATGCTGATGTATATGTGCTTCTTACACAGGTTGTTAATGATGCACTCACAGTTGTCCTTACAAGAAGAAATACACTTGACAGAATAGAAGAGATAGAGAATGCCAAGAATGTTTTAAGTAAGACGAGAAATGCTTATGTTACAGGTGAAAGATTTGAAGATATTTCAGAAGATTTTGCTGCATTTGAAGGAAAACAGGAAAGAATTCTTGAGGCAGTATCATCTGGTGATTATGCAATAGAATACAGCCTTGCTAACTTTGTGGATGAGCTTAAGGAATATGAGCTTTTATCTGCATATAATGCTTTGTCTAAAACACTTAAGTTACAGTCAGGCAGTGATTTTGTTAAACTTGAATCAGAGGTATTTGCTGAGATTCCTGATAATTCTTATGCTGATGAGACGGCAGAAAAGCTTATTATGGAACTTGACGACAGTTTTAAAAACATGAATGTAATGGTTAAGAGAGCTGTTATGGCATCAGTGCTTTCAAGTCTTCCGGTATTCTTTAACAATACGGAAGAGATACAGGCTTATATTAATAATTCTCTTATGCAGTGCAATGATGATGCAGAGCAGAAGGCAGTTGTTGAGATTATTAAGACAATGATAAGTGATAACTAATGCAAATGTGCTGATGTGCATATGAGAAGTTTAAGTTTTTTGGGGGATGTTAAGTTGAAGTGGTATAGATATCTTTATCTTGGGGATAACGCAAGAAAAGCAAAATACAAAACATTTGGTCTTATCAGAAAGAGCAGATTTACCATAGATACTTATATTGTTGCGATTTCTGTCAATCCTGATAATATTCTTGATGTTTATTCAGCTAATATGCTGAAACAGCCACATTTTAAGAATAAATCATACAGAGATAAAGTGTATGTTGTAGGACTTGCGAGGGGCAGGGATGAGGCACTTGAACTGGTAAGATGCATAGTTGACGACACATATTCCCATACAGGAGGCGTTGATGTCGCTGGTTATCTTAGGTTTGGCACAGAATTAAGGAAGGGCAGCTGACATGCTGCTGGAAAGGTGGGGCTATGCTGCATGTTTTATTGCTTATACTTAAGATAACAGGCATAGTTATCGCGTGTATTTTAGGACTTGTAATAATTGTTGTGGCAGCAGTTCTTTTTGTGCCGGTAAGATATAAGGCTGATGCTGATTATCATGGTAAGTTCAAGGCACATGCGAAATTGTCATGGCTTGGAATATTAAGGGTGCTTGTTTCGTATGATGAAGAACTTGCAATTAAAGCCAAGGCACTTTTTATTACAATTTACAGTAATAATCAAAAAAAAGAAAAAACTTCAAAACATAGGACATCAAAGAAGAAAAAAACAAAACACTCAGAAGAAAATATTTTTTCTGTAAACGACGATGAAGCCAAGAAACTTACGGAAAATGAGGAAAAACCACAGATTAAGATGGCTGAGGCTGTGAGTGATACTAAAGAAGATACACAGGCTGTTAAAAATAATGTGGAAGATATTAAAGAGTCTGCAGAGAGTCTTAAAGAGACTGTATCAGAAGATGAATCTAAGACGACACAGAATAAGAACTTCTTTGATAAAGTTAAGGATAAATGCTTTGTAATATATACAAAGATTAAAGAGATAATAAACCTTGTAAAGGATACAGTAAAAAAGGTTTCCGGAGCGGCTGACAAGCTTAAAGGAAAAGTGAAGAAGGCAAAAGAATTTGTGACAGATGAGGATAATAAGGCACTTTTTCATTTTTTTGTGGAACAGTTAAAGACACTTATTAAGGTTATTAGACCTAAGAAATACAGAATTAATGCAAGACTTGGATTTGAAGACCCGGCGACAATGGGCAAAGTGCTTGCTTATATATCAATCTTTTATGGTATGTCAGGAGTTGACCTTTCTTTAGAACCGGTATTTGGTGAGAATATTAAAGAGGGCAGTATATTCCTGAAAGGAAATATATGTATATTTTCAGTGCTTGTGATAGCGTTAAGAGTGTATAGAAATGAACAGTTTAAAAAGTTTATTTCCAGATAGAGAAGGTTATGTTATAATGTTAACAGTACTTCACAAAACAAGGAGGTCAAAATCCCTCTCCTCATCATAGGATTCGGATTTTGATTTGCAAAACAAGGAGGGATTTTATGGCAGAGAATAATTTTGATTCAACAGTTGCATCACTTTTTAAGGGGATGGATGCATTTATATCAGCTAAGACTGTTGTTGGTGATGCGGTTACAGTTAAGGATACAATTATCCTTCCGCTTGTTGATGTTTCGTTTGGAGTTGGAGCAGGAGCATTTGCAGGGGATAAGAAGAATAATGCCGGTGGTGGAATGACCGGAAAGGTTACACCGAGCGCGGTTTTAGTTATTCAGAATGGTGCAACCAAGCTTGTTAATATTAAGAATCAGGATACTGTAACTAAGATTCTTGATATGATTCCTGATGTTATTGATAAATTCAAAGGTAAGGATGAAAAGGTTGTAACTGATGCAGATATTGATGAAGCTATTGAAGATGCAGCGGAGTAGTTTTTCATAAACATATGTAATGTGCATATTATATAACATACTTATTAAGGAAGTATATATATGTGCAGACTGCTTGGATTTATATTCTTCTGGATTGCTGTTGGAATGATAATAACACTGTTTATAATGGATAATGTATTCTTGTGCGTATGCATAATAATTACATTGATTGTTGTGGGTTATAACATGTTCTGCCAGTAATCAGAACAATATGTTGTGCTTTTGAGAGAATTTTGAAGAAAATTCTTGAAAAATGTGTTGCAAAATATTTTTTTATCTGATACAATAATTTCTGTTGTGGGTAAATTACCCAATACCGGTAAGGAGGTGTTATTGAAATGGCTAAGTGTGCAATTTGCGAAAAAGGTCCTCACTTTGGTAATGCAGTGAGTCATTCTCATAGAAGATCTAATAAAGTTTGGAATGCTAATGTTAAGTCTGTTAAAGTAAAGGTTAACGGAAATGCTAAGAAGATGTATGTTTGTACTTCATGCTTACGTTCTGGTTTAGTTGAGCGTGCATAATCTATGAGCTTTAAAGTTAATACCAGTATATTAAGGTGAATTGCGCAAAACGCGATTCACTTTATTTTTTGGACATTCATTTGATAATCAAAGTTTAATAAAGAATTCGAAAATGTGTTTATTTTTCTGTAGAAAGATAGTATAATATTTGTGCTATTTATATACATATTTTTATCTGCGTAATTAAACAGTTCCTGCATTGTACTTCCAGGAAACTCGCTTGCAAGTGCAAAGCCCACTGCATAGCTTAATGGAACTTTGGAGAATAAACTTGGAAAAGTTTCGATTGATTCGGAAGTTATTGCACAGTACGCAGGTTCTACAGCAGTTGAGTGCTTTGGAATTGTGGGTATGGCTGCTGTCAGCATGAAAGACGGACTTGTCAAGCTCCTTAAGGGAGACAGCCTTACAAGAGGAATCAGTGTGGTTATAGATGAGAATAATCTTATTGAGATTGATTTTCATGTTATTATATCTTATGGTGTAAGCATTGCTGCAGTAGCAGATAATCTTATTGAGAATGTTAAGTATAAAGTGTCAGAATTTACCGGCCTTGAGATTAAGAAAATCAACATATATGTTGAAGGCGTAAGAGTAATTGATTAATTGAAATATTGTTATAATGCTTAATTGCAGAATGGAGGATAATCGTGGCAACTAATACAATAGATGCAGCACTTGTGCAGAAGATGTTTCTTGCAGGAGCTAAAAACCTTGAGTCTAAGAAAGAATGGATTAATGACCTTAATGTTTTCCCTGTTCCAGATGGTGATACAGGTACTAACATGACTCTTACTATTATGTCAGCAGCTAAGGAAGTAAGTTCTATTGCTAACCCTAATATGGAGAATCTTTCTAAGGCTATATCATCAGGCTCGTTAAGAGGTGCAAGAGGTAACTCAGGCGTTATCTTATCACAGCTCTTAAGAGGCTTTACAAAAGAGATGAAGGGCGTAACTGAAATTACTGTTGAGACACTTGCACTTGCAACAAGCAGAGCTACAGAGACAGCATATAAGGCAGTTATGAAGCCAAAGGAAGGAACAATCCTTACAGTTGCTAAGGGTATTTCTGATAAGGCTGCTGAGATTGCATCACAGACAGATGATATTGAAGAGGCTATGCGTATAATTATTGAACATGCTGAATATGTACTTTCTAAGACACCTGATATGCTTCCTGTCCTTAAAGAAGCGGGAGTTGTGGATTCAGGCGGACAGGGACTTGTTGTTGTTCTTAAGGGAATGTATGATGCACTTACAGGAAAGGTTACAGATTTTTCTATAACAGAGAGTAAGCCATCCACCGAACAGACAGTTCCAGGCTCAGGAAAGGGAGCTGCTGTAGAGAATGTAGATATAAAGTTCGGTTATTGCACCGAGTTCATAATTATGCTTGATAAGGAATTTGATGAGAAGACTGAAGCAGACTTCAAAGCATTCCTTACATCGATAGGTGATTCTATAGTATGTGTTGCTCTTGATGATATTGTTAAGGTTCATGTGCATACTAACCATCCAGGTCAGGCATTTGAGAAGGCCTTGGAATATGGTCAGCTTACTAAGATGAAGGTCGATAATATGCGAGAGGAGCATAACCAGAAGGTTGTTGCACAGTCAGAACTGCAGGCGGCAGCAGCTAAGCAGGCTATGGAGAAAAATTCTGAAGCTGAACAGAAAAAAGCTGAGCCAGCTAAGGATTTTGGATTTATCACAATTGCACCGGGAAGCGGAATCGCAGAGATTTTTAAGGGACTTGGTGTTGATGAAGTTATTGAAGGCGGCCAGACAATGAACCCTTCGACAGAGGATATCCTTAATGCAGCAGATAAGATTAACGCCAAGACAATATATGTTCTTCCTAATAACAGCAATATTATTCTTGCAGCTAACCAGGCAGCATCAATTGTTGAAGACAAGGAACTTATTGTTATCCCTACTAAGACAGTACCACAGGGAATTACAGCTATGATTAACTTTGAGACAACACGCAGTGCTAAGGATAATGGCGATGCGATGACAGACAGTCTTTCAACAGTTAAGTCTGGACAGCTTACTTATGCTGTAAGAGATACATCAATTGACGGCAAGGAGATTAAGAAGGATAATTATCTTGGATTAGGTGATAAGGGACTTGCTGCAGTTGGTACTGATATGGATGAGACTCTTCTTGAGATGATTGAGTCAATGATGTCGGATGAAGCTGAACTTATAAGTGTTTACTATGGAGCTGATATTGAAGAAGCTGCTGCCGAGGCAGTTGTTTCTAAGATTGAAGAAAAGTTCCCTGATGTAGATGTTGAACTTCAGTTTGGTGGACAGCCGGTTTATTATTATATTGTATCTGTTGAGTAAGAATTATGAATATAACAGAATTAAAGGGAATCGGCGCTAAGACAGCTGAGAATTTTAACAGGCTTTCGGTATACACGGTATCGGATCTCGTGGGGTTATACCCACGGGATTACGATGTATACCATGAGCCTGTTTTTGTTAAAGATATAAGCCATGAATCAGAGCATACAGAGGTAGCTGTTGAAGGACAGGTATGCAAAAGCCCGGATATATATGGGAGCGGCAGGTTTAAGATATTAACTGTGACTATAAAGGATTATAATGGCGACTCCATAAAATGCAGCTGGTATAACATGCCATTTTTAAAGAATACATTAAGGCTTGGAACAAGATATGTATTCAGGGGAAGGCTGGTTAATAAAAGAGGCTGGTTATTAGAACAGCCGAAAATGTATACACTTGCCCAGTACAAGGAACTTCAGGGAACACTGCAGCCAATATATCCTCTGACTAAAGGTCTTACTAACAATACTGTTACTAAGGCAGTTGCACAGGCACTTGAAAAATACAGCGCGGGACTTGAAAAGGAATATATACCTGATTATATAAGAAAGAGATATTCGCTTGCTGAGCATAATTTCAGTGTTGTTAATATACATTTTCCTAAGACAATGGAAGAATATGTTCAGGCGAGACACAGACTTGCGTTTGAAGAGTTTTTTTTATTCACGCTAGCAACTCTTTCATTAAAGAGTGCAAATGAACGCATACCGAACAGCTATGTAATACCAGAAAGCAAAGAAAAGGATCAATTCCTTGAAAGTCTGTCATATTCACTTACTAATGCACAGTTAAGGACTGTGTCAGAGGTTGCACAAGATATGTCAGGTGAACACCTGTGCAGCCGTCTGATACAGGGAGATGTAGGCTCAGGAAAGACAGTTGTTGCAACAATTGCACTTATCAATACGGTTATTGCAGGATATCAGGGAGCATTGATGGCACCAACAGAGGTTCTTGCAAGACAGCATTATGAATCGTTTGTTAAAGGCTTTGAAAAGGCGGGACTTGATATCAGAGTTGAACTTCTTGTTGGTTCAATGACAGCGAAACAGAAAAAGGAAGCATATGCAAGGATTGCAGATGGAACTGCCGGAATAATAGTAGGAACGCATGCGTTGATACAGGAAAAGGTTGAATATAAAGAACTGGCACTTGTTATAACAGATGAGCAGCACAGATTCGGAGTAAACCAGCGCCGTGACTTTTCACAGAAAGGGAAAAGCCCGCATATTCTTGTAATGAGTGCAACGCCAATACCAAGAACTCTGGCAATTATACTGTACGGAGACCTTGATATATCAATAATTGATGAGATGCCTGCGAACAGACTTCCTATAAAGAATTGTGTTGTGGATGAAAGCTACAGACCGAAGGCGTATGCATTTATACACAAGCAGGTTGCTTCCGGCAGACAATGCTATGTAATATGTCCAATGGTTGAGGACAGTGAGGCTGTAGAGGCTGAAAATGTTGTTGATTACACGGCAATGCTTAAGAAAGAACTTCCGGATATAAGGATAGAATATCTTCATGGCAAGATGCGTCCATCGTTAAAGAATGAGGTGATGGAAAGATTTGCAGCACATGAAACGGATGTGCTGGTATCAACTACAGTTATCGAGGTTGGTGTAAATGTGCCTAACAGCACTGTTATGATGGTAGAGAATTCGGAAAGATTTGGACTTGCACAGCTTCATCAGTTAAGAGGCCGTGTTGGGCGAGGAGAATATCAGTCATATTGTATATTTGTTACAGGCAATAAATCAGAGAAGATAAGAAAAAGACTGGAAATTCTTAATAAATCCAACGATGGATTCAAGATAGCTGATGAAGATTTAAGACTGCGTGGACCGGGAGATTTCTTCGGGGTAAGGCAGAGCGGTGATTTTGATTTCGGAATAGCAGATGTATTTACTGATGCAAAGACATTAAAGGAAGCGTCAGATGCAGCGAAAGATATGCTAAAGAAAGATCCTGAGTTAAAGCTTGAGAATAATGTATATCTAAAGCAGAAGGTTGCAGAGTATACGATTAAATGTTTAGAAAAGATTAATCTGTAAAGGAGATGTATGCACATGAGACAGATGGAATTCACAATGAGCAGACCTAATCTTGTCAAGCCAGGAGATGAGGTAGATATTACGGAGGGTAAGCTTCCTAGCAGTTATTATTATACGATAGAGCCGGCAGTTGCAATGTCAGGAAACTATTCAACACCTGACAGGTTAAAGTCAAGACATGGAATTGTTAAAGAGGTTGGAGAGACAAGCAGGGGTTATTATGTGCTTGCGGAATTTGATGAATAATTGCGACTATTCGGAATTAAGCAAAATTACAATTAAATGCAGAATAAAAATTATGCTTTTCACATATATTTTTTACAAGTATATGCGGAAGGCATAATTTTTTATGTACCGCTTTAATTACAGGGAGGAAAGTATGTCAGACAGAAAGGAAAATATAAACTTTAATCTGTACGAGGATATAAAGCAGCAGGCACAGAGCAACATGGACAGTGCCATAGGCTTTATACAGACATACGATTATTACACTAGACCCCAGCCGGTATACCTCGACAATCTGTGCAGACAGGGCGACGAGCTGGTGAGAAAGTTCAATATTCTGGTGGAGAAGATGGTTGATATTGACACCAACCTGAGCTCGCTGGATATGAAATATGTGGATGATGTCATAGAGTGCATGAATGGCATGAGGCAGGATGTCCACAGTCAGGGAATGTAAAAGGAGGAAGAAATGGATAAGAGGACAAAAGGATTAGTGGTAGTCGGAGTGCTGGTGATAATTGCGATGATCGCGGTCATTATCGGAATAGTCGGCAGGAAGGTTATCAACATAGCAGGCGGTGGAAATGGAGGATCATCAAGATCGGATATGACTCTTGATGAGTTATATGCGGATCTCGATGTAAGCGAAGCGACCCCTGTAAAGGGTACGGTCACTCTGGACACTCCGGATCTGTATGCGGAGCTGCCTGAGATA
>OHTK01000971.1_pt1 | contig 10555 bp, 18 predicted proteins | sample 1578931 | NCBI WGS metagenome assembly OHTK01 (sample SAMEA3879553, study PRJEB24766) | human gut metagenome | biome: human-associated habitat; feature: feces | place: USA | collected 1985/1987 | reverse complement strand
GTATCGTCAATAATCTGAGCGTACATATGATTATTACTTCTGAATACAGCAAGTCTTGGTCTTTCAGCAGTGCCGCTAAAACGGTTACGAACTCTTAAATGCTTCTTAATACGAATAGCACTTCTTGATTCCTTTTTAATCATATCTTTTCACTCCCTTATTATTTCTTACCAGTCTTACCAACTTTACGTCTGATAACTTCATCAACGTACTTGATACCCTTGCCCTTATATGGTTCTGGGGCTCTCTTCTCACGGATTTCGGCAGCATACTGGCCAACCTTTTCCTTGTCGATACCGCTAACAGTGATCTTGTTACCATCAACAGTTGTTGTGATTCCATCTGGATCAACCATCTCAACTGGATGTGAGTAACCAAGTGCAAGGTTCAGCTTGTTACCCTGCTTAGCTGCTCTGTAACCAACACCATTAACTTCCAAAACCTTTGTATAACCCTCAGTTACACCGATTACCATGTTGTGAATGAGAGTTCTTGTAAGACCATGAAGTGAACGCATCTTCTTCAAGTCGTTTGGTCTGTTTACGAGGATCTCTTCGCCTTCCTGCTTGATCTCCATCTCTGCTGGAAGTACTCTCTCAAGAGTTCCCTTTGGTCCCTTTACAGTCACCTTATTATTTTCTGCTATCTCAACAGTTACGCCTGCCGGAATAGCGATAGGCATTCTTCCGATTCGTGACATTTCGCCTTGTCCTCCTTAATTATTCTCTTGTGGAAAATCCCGACTTACCATACGAAAGCCAGTACTTCTCCACCAACATTCTCTTTTCTAGCTTCCTTATCTGTTAATACACCCTTATTTGTAGAGATGATTGCTGTACCGAGGCCACCGAGTACCTTTGGAAGCTCATCCTTTGATGCATATACACGAAGACCAGGCTTAGAGATTCTCTTAAGACCTGTAAGGATCTTCTCGTTCTTGTTTGCACCATACTTAAGTGTAATCTTGATTGTCTTGAAGTTTCCTTCCTCAACAACGTCAACTGCCTTGACATAACCTTCCTTGAGGAGAATGTCTGCAATCGCCAGCTTCATCTTAGAAGCAGGTATATCTACTGTATCATGTTTTGCAGTATTTGCGTTACGGATTCTTGTAAGCATATCTGCAATTGGATCGCTCATTGACATAGCTTTGTTTCCTCCTTATTCTTCTTCACTCTTACCAGCTTGACTTCTTAACGCCTGGTATCTGTCCCTTGTATGCTAACTCACGGAAACATACTCTACAAATTCCATATTTTCTCAAAACTGAATGTGGACGACCACAAATCTTGCAACGAGTGTACTCTCTGGTAGAAAACTTCTGAGGACGCTGCTGCTTAACCTTCATAGATGTTTTAGCCATAGTTCATTTCCTCCTACTTCTTAAATGGCATACCGAACAAAGTCAATAACTCACGAGCTTCCTCATCTGTCTCAGCCGTGGTAACGAAGATGATATCCATACCTCTTACCTTATCAACCTTATCGTACTCGATTTCAGGGAAAATAAGCTGCTCCTTGATACCTAATGCGTAGTTACCTCTACCATCAAAAGCATCCGGATTTACACCTCTAAAGTCACGTACTCGTGGAAGTGCAAGGTTTACAAGTCTGTCTGTAAACTCATACATCTTCTCGCCACGAAGTGTTACCTTACATCCGATTGGCATACCTTCTCTTAACTTGAAGTTCGCTACGGACTTCTTAGCACGTGTTACAACTGCCTTCTGACCTGTGATTGTCTCAAGATCCTTGATTGCAGTATCTAAAACCTTTGCGTTTTCCTTTGCTTCTCCAACGCCCATGTTGATAACGATCTTATCAAGCTTTGGAATCTGCATTACATTCTTATATCCAAACTTCTTAACCATAGCATCTTTAATTTCGTTGCTATATAAATCTTTAAGTCTGCTCAAAATCTTCTGCCTCCTTCCCTATATTAATCGATAACTTCTGTCTTGCCATCGATCTTGGCTACTCTGACCTTATCCTTCTTCTCACCCTGGAAGCCAACGCGAACTGGCTTACCCTTGTAGAGATACATAACGTTTGAAAGGTCGATAGGAGCTTCCTTATCAATGATTCCGCCCTGCTGGTTCTGCATGCTTGGCTTGCTGTGCTTGTGAACGATGTTTACGCCCTCAACAAGAACCTTGTTGTTCTTAGCATCAACAGATAATACCTTACCTTCTTTGCCCTTATCCTTACCGGCAATGACCTGAACCATATCGTCTTTTTTAATCTTCATAGTTGCCATCGTCGCTACCTCCTATAATACTTCTGGTGCAAGAGACACGATCTTCATAAACTTCTTGTCTCTCAATTCTCTAGCGACAGGTCCAAAAATACGTGTTCCTCTTGGATTACCGTCATCCTTAATAATAACTGCTGCGTTCTCATCAAACTTGATGTAGGAACCGTCCTTACGACGAGCACCCTTCTTCGAACGTACAACTACGGCTTTCACAACATCACCTTTTTTTACAACTCCGCCTGGTGTTGCGTCTTTAACTGAGGCAACGATGACATCACCGATATTTGCATATCTTCTTGTAGAACCGCCTAATACACGAATGCAGAGGATTTCCTTAGCACCTGTGTTATCAGCAACTCTAAGTCTTGTTTCCTGCTGTACCATTTTGTCTGCGCCTCCTTACTTAGCCTTCTCGATAATCTCGACAAGTCTCCATCTCTTATCCTTTGACAAAGGTCTTGTCTCCATTACTCTTACTCTATCGCCAACTTTACACTCATTATTCTCATCATGTGCCTTGAGCTTGTAAGTTCTCTTTACAATCTTACCGTAAAGAGGATGCTTTACATTATCAACGATTGACACAACGATTGTCTTGTCCATCTTATCACTTGTAACTAAACCTACACGTGTTTTTCTCAGATTTCTGTCCACAATATGTTCCTCCTTTTACGATAATTATGCGTTCGCCTTCTGAGCGATCACTGTCTGAATTCTGGCAATGTTCTTACGAACAACCTTAATTCTGCTTGTATTCTCAAGCTGGTTAGTGGCGTTCTGGAATCTCAAGTTGAATAATTCCTTCTTAGCAGCTACTAACTCGCTCTGCAACTCTTCCAGAGACTTTGCGTTTAATTCGTTCTTATAATCCTTAAGCTTCACCGCCATTAACCTCCTTGTCTAAATCTGCTTTTGATACGATCTTACACTTTACAGGCAGCTTGTGTGTAGCGAGACGAAGGGCTTCCTTTGCTGTCTCTTCTGGCACACCAGCGATCTCAAACATAACTCTGCCTGGCTTAACAACTGCTACCCAGTACTCCAGAGCACCCTTACCAGAACCCATACGAGTTTCAGCAGGCTTTGCTGTTACTGGCTTGTCAGGGAAAATCTTGATCCAGACTTTACCATTACGCTTTACATATCTTGTCATAGCGATACGGGCAGCCTCGATCTGGTTGGATTTGATCCAAGCAGGCTCAAGAGCTACGATACCATATTCACCGTTTGTAATCTTATTTCCACGAAGCGCCTTACCAGCCATAGTGCCTCTGAACTGCTTACGACGCTTTACTCTCTTAGGCATTAACATTATTTATCGCTCCCTTCCTTGTTTCCTTTAGTAGGAAGTACTTCACCGTGGTAAACCCATACCTTAACACCAACTTTACCATAAGTTGTGTTTGCCTCAGCAAAACCATAATCGATGTTAGCACGAAGAGTCTGAAGAGGAATCTTACCCTCTGTATAGAACTCTGTTCTAGCCATATCTGCACCGCCAAGACGTCCTGAACAGCAAGCCTTGATACCAAGTGCGCCCATCTTCATTGTTCTGCTCATGCAAGACTTCATAGCACGTCTGAATGAGATACGGTTCTCAAGCTGCTGAGCAATGTTCTCAGCTACAAGCTGTGCATCTTTGTCCGGTCTCTTAACTTCTTTGATGTCAACGATGAGCTTCTTATCTGTGAACTGTGCAAGCTCTGCTTTCACCTTTTCGATCTCGGAACCACCCTTGCCGATTACGACACCAGGCTTAGCTGTATAAACATTAACTCTTACTCTGTCAGATGATCTTTCGATTTCAATCTTAGAGATTCCAGCGCTGTATAATCTCTTCTTTAAAAACTTTCTGATCTCGTGGTCTTCAACCAGATTGTCAGCGAAATCTTTTTCTGCGTACCATTTGGAATCCCAGTCTTTGATAACGCCAACTCTCAGGCCATGAGGATTAACTTTCTGTCCCATATTGTCCTCCTATCTCTCATTGAGCACGATTGTGATGTGGCTCATTCTCTTCTCGATTCTGTAAGCTCTACCCTGTGCTCTAGGTTTGATTCTCTTCATTGTCGGTCCTTTGTTTGCGTAGCATTCCTCGATGTAGAGGTTCTCAACGCTCATACCGTTGTTATTCTCAGCATTTGCGATTGCTGATTTCAGTAACTTCTCTATAACGCTTGAAGCATATCTTGGATTGTATGCTAAAATACCAAGTGCTGTCTGTACATCCTTGCCTCTGATGGCATCAAGAACGAAACATGCCTTCTGAACAGATACTCTTGCGTAAGAAATCTTAGCTGAAGGTCTTGTATCTCTCTGCTCGTTTCTTTCTCTTTTGATTTGGGATCTATGTCCTTTTGCCATGGATGAACCCTCCTTTCAAAATATATGAAAATTATCTAACTTTTGACTTCTTCTCGTCTTTTCCGTGTCCTCTGTAAGTTCTTGTTGCAACGAACTCACCGAGCTTGTGGCCTACCATATCCTCTGTAACATATACAGGCACATGTCTTCTTCCATCATGTACGGCAAATGTATGACCTACAAATGATGGGAAGATTGTAGAACGGCGTGACCATGTCTTTATAACTGTTTTATCACCTGCAGCGTTCATAGCGTCTACTTTTTTAAGTAAGCTTTCGTCTGCAAATGGTCCTTTTTTAAGTGAGCGAGCCATAGGTTCTAACCTCCTTGTGAATCTGATTATTTAATCGCTTTACCATCTCTTCTTCTTACAATCAGCTTGTTAGAAGATTTGTTCTTCTTACGAGTCTTAAGACCAAGTGCCGGTTTACCCCATGGAGTACACGGTCCTGGACGTCCGATACTTGTCTTACCTTCTCCACCTCCGTGTGGATGGTCGTTAGGGTTCATGACAGAACCACGAACTGTAGGTCTGATACCCATATGTCTCTTACGTCCAGCCTTACCAAGATTAATAAGGTTGTGATCTCCATTACCTACAACACCGATTGTTGCGCGGCAGATGATCGGAACCATTCTCATTTCTCCTGAAGGAAGTCTCAGTGTAGCGTACTTTCCTTCTTTCGCCATCAGCTGTGCGCTGTTACCAGCGGAACGAACCAGCTGTCCACCTTTTCCCGGGTACAGCTCGATGTTGTGGATCTGTGTACCAACCGGAATCTCTGAAAGTGGAAGGCAGTTTCCTACTCTAACCTCAGCGCCAGCACCGTTCATAACTGTCATGCCGTCTGTAAGTCCTTCTGGAGCAAGGATGTATGCTTTCTCACCATCTGCGTAGCAGATCAGTGCGATGTTAGCACTTCTATTTGGATCATACTCGATTCCAACAACTGTTGCCGGAATTCCGTCTTTCTTTCTCTTAAAGTCGATAATTCTATATTTCTTCTTAGCTCCGCCGCCACGATGTCTTACTGTGATTTTACCCTGTGCGTTACGGCCAGCTTTTCTCTTCTTGGATTCGAGGAGGGATTTCTCTGGAGTTGTCTTTGTGATCTCTGAGAAATCAGAACCTGTCATCTGTCTTCTGGAAGGTGTATATGGGTTATATGTTTTGATTCCCATTACTGTCTCTCCTTTCGTTTGCTCTGATTATTTGTTTCACGGGTTTGCACCGTATAATGTCTTATTTTTTACAGACCTTCAAAGATTTCAATATCAGCGCTGTCTTCTGTCAGTGCTACTACAGCTTTCTTTGTCTTAGCTGTCTTTCCGAAAGTCATTCCACGTCTTTTGTTCTTACCATCAAGGTTCATTGTGTTGACGCTTTTTACTTTTGTACCGTTGAACATTTTTTCAACAGCTTCTTTGATCTGAGATTTTGTAGCCTCTGTGTGTACAAGGAATGTATATTTCTTGTCAGCCATAAGCTCCATGCTCTTCTCAGTTACAACTGGTTTAAGGATTACATCATAATACTGAATGTTTGCCATTATGCGTACACCTCCTCGATTGCTGCAACAACAGCTTTCGTAGCGATTACTGTGTTGTATTTCAGGATGTCATATACGTTGATTGTGTTTGTATGTGCTGTTTTAACATCCGGGATATTCTTTGCGGAAATCTCAACATTCTTGTTTCCATCTTCAAGAACTACCAGCGCTTTGTTAACGTTCAGGTTGTTCAGTACTGCCTGGAATTTCTTTGTTTTGATTTCGTCGAAATTAAGTTCATCAACAACGATGAATTTGTTCTCTTCTACTCTGGAAGTAAGTGCAGACTTAAGAGCTGCTCTCTTCTCTTTCTTATTCATTTTGAAGGAATAGTCTCTCGGAACTGGAGCGAATACAACTCCACCGCCTGTCCACTGTGGTGATCTTGTTGATCCCTGTCTTGCGTGACCTGTTCCTTTCTGTCTCCATGGTTTTCTTCCGCCACCGGAAACTTCAGAACGTGTCTTGGCTTTCTGTGTTCCCTGACGATTGTTTGCAAGCTGATTTACAACTGCCATGTGTACGAGGTGCTCATTAACTTCAACACCGAATACAGCATCGTTCAGTTCGATTGTATCAACTTCTTTACCTTCGATATTGTAAACAGATACTTTTGCCATCTGTATGTTCCTCCTTTCTTAGCTGTCAGACTAGTTTGCCTTCACTGTCTCTTTGATTGTTACCAGGCATTTCTTTGGTCCCGGTACAGAACCTTTAACGAGGATGAGATTGTTCTCTGCATCAACTCTTACTACTTCAAGATTCTGAACAGTGATCTTCTTGTTACCCATCTGTCCTGGCATCTTCTTACCTTTGAATACCTTACTCGGATCAGATGCTGAACCGTTAGAACCAGCATGACGATGGAACTTGGAACCGTGAGTCATAGGTCCTCTGCTCTGGTTGTGACGCTTGATTGCGCCCTGGAAACCTTTACCTTTTGAAACAGCAGTTGCATCAATCTTGTCTCCTGCTGCAAAGATATCAGCTTTAATTTCCTGAGCAAGTGTATACTCTTCAGCGTTCTCAAATCTGAATTCTTTTACATATCTCTTTCCGGATACGCCTGCTTTGTCAAAATGACCTTTTTCAGCTTTTGTCACACCGTTTCTGTGAGCGATAGACTTCTTTCCACTGTTGTCTTTTGTGACAATCTTTTCTTTCTTGTCAACATATCCAACCTGTACTGCGCTGTAACCGTCATTCTCAACTGTTTTAACCTGTGTTACTACACAAGGACCAGCCTGCAGAACTGTTACCGGAATCAGAACTCCGTCTTCTTCATTGAAGATCTGAGTCATTCCAACTTTTGTAGCTAAGATAGCTTTCTTCATTATAATTACCTCCTGTGATTTACAGCGGAACGCTTTCGCGCTCATCCTAAATTTTAGGAATACTGTTTAAAATTAAGATGTCCTTATTATTTGGACTTCATCTTGATGTCGATAAATACACCAGCTGGCATTTCTAATCTAGAAAGTGCATCAACAGTTTTCTGTGTTGGTGTGATGATATCGATCAGTCTTTTGTGAGTTCTCTGCTCGAACTGCTCTCTGGAATCTTTGTACTTGTGTACAGCTCTCAGAATTGTCACAACTTCCTTCTTAGTCGGAAGTGGTACCGGTCCACTCACCTGTGACCCGTTCTTTTTTACAGTTTCGATGATTTTCTTTGCGGATGCATCAACAAGCTGATGATCATACGCCTTCAATGTGATTCTCATTACTTGACTTGCCATAAAAAAAGTCGCCTCCTTTTCGTACTTTTCACATCAGTACGACAAGCGGTGACTGTACACTCTCCCGTGTGTGTCGTGAGAAACTCACACGTTGTTTCATACTCCTACCCTGGTTATCCCATTGGGGCAAATAGTAATCAGTTTTTGATTCGTACAGTGACTTGTCGCCAGTTTCCTAACTTGACATTCGCTCCACGGAAAACCTGCACCAGCTTATTCATTTGCCGGGCAGCAACCTCGCGCTTCATTGCTATCATGTCACAGCTCTCTTAGTATATCCGAGAGAGTGCAAAATTGCAAGTACTTTTTTTGTTTTTTTTCGAGTACAATTTTTTCTTCTTTATTCTTGTGTTTTCTCATGTATATATATTTGATTATTGATCGATTCACTTCCTATTATATTTTCCGTTTCATTCCCTATTATATATAGAAGAAACTCGTTTTATATCATTATTTCCCCTTTTCATTCAATACATGATGTGTTTAAACTGGATCCCAATTAAGATTCTCATAATTTTTCTTTTCAAATACTTGACATCACTCTGTTCGAATGATATTATTATCTCGACTTGTAAGACCAAAGGCGGTTTTCCTATTTACCGAGGAGAAACTGTCTTTTTTTATTCGTTTTTACAGGTCAGATACTTCAGTTATCATGCAGTACGCTAACGCCGGATGTTTTCCCCAAGAATATCCCTGCCGCAGCAGTACCGTCAGCGCACAGCCTCTTTGTAGGAATTCCCCAGTTTCGTGTGCAGATGTTTCTGTCTGGTAACTAAAGGATCCTCTCAATTACATACCATAGAAATGACGCCGCCTGCTGGAGTTGCAGATCCAGCAAAGCGGCGTCATTTCCGTTATAATGCAATTCTTGTTACTGTTCACACGATGCGCGAACAGTAACGCATTCTTTACTTTTATAAGAGTTTTTCTATCTCCGGAAATGGAATCAGACTCCTTTTCAATATTCCATGAATATATGCGATCACCATTCCATAGTTTGCAATCGGGATCCCCTGATCCTGTGCACAACTGATCCTGTATTTCATTTCGCGTTCATTCAGCATACACCCTCCACAATGAATGATCATTTTGTATGAACCAAGGTCATCTGGGAATTCTGTTCCTGAAGAAGTCTCTATTATAAGTTCTTTCCCTGTATACTCTTTCAGCCAGCGTGGAATCTTCACTGTACCAATATCATCACACTGTCTGTGATGTGTACACCCTTCACTGATCAGCACTTTATCACCGTCTTCCAGAATATCCAGTGCCTTTACTCCGTGTACCATTGTTTCCAGATTTCCTTTATATCTTGCAAATAGAATCGAAAAGGAAGTTAATAAGATATCCTTTGGTGTATCTTTTGACACTCTACCAAACACCTGACTGTCTGTAATAACCATCTTCGGCTTTCTTCCAAGTGAAGCTAATGTTCCTGCAAGTTCTGTTTCTTTTACAACAATAGCAGATGCATCTGCATCCAAAATGTCACGAATCGTCTGCTGCTGTGGCAAAATCAGGCGTCCCTTTGGTGCCGCACTGTCAATCGGCACAACAAGCACTACAAAATCGGATGGTTCAAGAAGATCTCCAACAATCTTTCGTTCTTCCCCTTCCTTTCCTTTCAACGCTCCAAGTTCTTCCTTCAGCTCATAAATTCCGCTTTTATCCGCTGCACTTACAAGAAGAATCTTCTCTTTCTCTGTTTTCAAATAACTTGCGGTATTTTCCTGTGCCCGCAATCTCTCATCTTCTTGTGTAAACCGTTCACATTTATTCAGTACTATTATATAAGGTATGTTCTTTTTCTGAATCCGCTCTGTTATCTTGAGATCTTCTTCACTGACACCACACGTTCCATCAATCACAACAACAGCAATGTCTGTCTTATTCAACACCTGATAGCTCTTCTTCACACGAAGTTCACCCAGTTCACCTTCATCATCAATTCCAGGAGTATCCATCATCACAACAGGACCCAACGGAAGAAGTTCCATTGTCTTATAAACCGGATCCGTTGTTGTTCCTTTCACATCAGAAACTACCGCAAGATCCTGTCCTGTTACCGCATTCATCACACTTGATTTTCCAGCATTGCGCTTACCAAAAAAGCCGATGTGCACTCGTTCGGACACCGGCGTCTGATTCATACCCATATTCTTTTTCCTTTCTTTTGGCGGAGACATGTGGGAATCGAACCCACATGGCAATTTCACAAATCCCAGTAAACATAAGCATTTTTTACATTAACAAATTAACCGTGACAAGTTCGTGACACCATACAACATATAGAAAGGAGTATTCAGCACACCTGTTAATAATTAAGAATAATGATTTAAGCCTATCACTCTTCTGATATGTTTAAATGATTGTTTTTATTCTCCGCTATTATATAAATATTGCCTACACTATAACAGAATAATTGATGTTATGCAACAAATTACCCCATTTATAATAATAAACTTCTATAAGGCTCATATTGCTATTTTACCCCATAAAGGCATATTTATTGGTTGCCTAAAATGAAATTGATTCTAGGGGTATTCTAGGAGGTTATATAGGTATCCAGTGAAGAAGATAAATTTATATATTATACCATAAAATTAAAAAAATTCAAAAATATTTTGTAAAGGGTTGACTTCTATT
>OHTK01000947.1_pt1 | contig 10754 bp, 10 predicted proteins | sample 1578931 | NCBI WGS metagenome assembly OHTK01 (sample SAMEA3879553, study PRJEB24766) | human gut metagenome | biome: human-associated habitat; feature: feces | place: USA | collected 1985/1987 | reverse complement strand
CTCCGGAATACCGATTCCAATATTTACAATATCATCCACACGTAATTCCTTCGATGCACGTTTTCCGATGATATTTGCCACCGTACTGTTCTTTGACTGTTTCACTGAGACAGAATCTAAACGCTCACTCCATGTGTTCCACTCTTCATACGGAATCTCAAAACTTCCTGTCAGTGCTGTATAGGCTTCATTTCTTGCTTCCGGTTCTGCTACAACGATTGCATCTACCAGACATCCCGGAATAATTGCATTTCTCGGTCGTGACGGGGTGTCGACCAAACGGTCTACCTGCACGATTACCTTGCCGCGATTCGCTTTTACTGCCTGACAAATAGACAGCGCATCACCGGACATAAACATATCGTCAAAAGTAATATTTCCCTTTCGGTCTGCTGCTGTTCCTTTAATCAGTGCAATATTAATTTTCGGTAATTTATAATAGAGAAATTCCTCTCCATCCACTTCCACATGCCTGACCAGTGAATCATCAATTGAGATTCTGTTAATTCCAGGCCCTTCTTTTCTTGGATCTACAAATATATCCAGTCCCACCTTTGAAAGTGCACCCGGGAGACCTCCGGCCTGTGCACGGATTGCATGTGAAATGCATCCAAGCGGAAGATTATATGCCTCAAACCGGTCTTCTAAAACCAGTTTCTTTGTACTGAGCATTGCTCCAAAATGCCCGCAGATAAGCTTGTCCACAGCACCCTCTCTGATGTATCCTTCTGCATTATGTTCATCATCCCAGACACCAAAACCGGCGCTGGAAATCATTGTCAGATGTGTTGGAGACTGCATCTTCTGGTATCTTCTGTAAATTGCTTCGTGAAGTTCAATTGGATTCTCTATTCCGACAAATGAATTCACACAGATACAGTCTCCGTCCCGAATCAGCCGGATTGCTTCATCGGCAGTCATTATTTCATACATGGCGTGTTTTCTCCTAGTTCTCTAAAATATCTTTGAAATACATTATACACTATCTTCGGAGTTCAATCATTACAAATCATACAATTATTTTCCATTTGTCTCATTATTTCAACCGCCTGGTCACTTAATTCCATGTAAAATCATTAAAAGTGCAAAAAACGAGACAAACCTGTTCACACTATTTGCAGGAGGAATTAGAACTATGCCAAAACGAACACCTACTACCGGAGAGAAGAATCTGATCGGCAAAAGGCTCATTGAACTTCGTCGGCAACACCATATGTCACAGAGACTTTTAGCTTACAAACTCCAATTGCGCGGATATGATATGGACAAAAATGTAATTACACGAATAGAAACCAACAAACGTTACGTTACAGACATAGAATTGAAAGCTCTAACTGAGATCTTCAACGTTTCTTATGAATATCTCATTGAGGGAAAAGACATCCTTGAACCTTAACGGATGATAGAAACGGAGGTGAAACTATGGCAAATATTCAACTTGCGGATAATCTACGGCGTTTGAGAAAGCAATATAACTACACACAGGCTCAGATCGGCAAAAAGCTGCATATCACTCATCAGGCTTATTCAAATTATGAAACCGGCGTACGTGAACCAAACCTTCAACTTCTTGCTGAACTATCCTGGATCTATCACACCTCTGTCGACTCGCTTATCACTCAGTACTGCAATGCAAAGAATCCATCATCAGTTGAAGTAAAAAACTATTTCTGTATTAAAATTGAAAATAGTGAAAACGACATTCTTCTTACAAAAAATGAAGTGAATTTACTTTTGAAATACCGTTCTGCTGGGGAAGCTGAACGTAAACTTGCACATGAAGCTTTAGATTTTACTGAACGTTGATTTCTATTTCAAAAAGAACTGAACCCATTGACATTAATTCTCTGGGTTCAGTTCTTTTTTATCTCTACTTTCTTCTACGCTGATATTGCATTTCCTGTATACAGCTGATAATACTTACCTTTCTCTTCAATCAACTGGTCGTGTGTACCTCTCTCGATAATCCTTCCCTGTTCAAGTACCATGATACAGTCAGAATTACGAACTGTTGACAAACGGTGTGCGATCACAAAGGTAGTACGCCCATGCATCAGCCGGTCCATACTTTCCTGGATAATACGCTCTGTGCGAGTATCGATCGAGCTTGTCGCCTCGTCCAGAATCAATACCGGTGGATCTGCTACTGCCGCACGGGCAATCGCAAGAAGCTGTCGCTGTCCCTGACTTAAGTTTGCTCCATCTCCGGTGATCACCGTGTCATATCCTTCCGGAAGTCTGCGGATAAATCCATCTGCATTTGCCAGCTTTGCTGCTGCAATGATTTCTTCATCTGTTGCATCCAGCTTTCCAAAACGAATATTATCTTTCACTGTACCAGTAAACAAATGTGTATCCTGCAATACGATTCCAAGAGAATGTCGAAGATCTGCCTTCTTGATCTTGTTAATATTAATTCCGTCATAGCGGATCTTACCATCCTGAATATCGTAGAAACGATTGATCAGATTTGTAATTGTCGTCTTACCGGCTCCTGTTGAACCTACGAAAGCAATCTTCTGCCCCGGTTCTGCATATAGCTTCACATCATGAAGGACGATTTTGTCATCATTGTATCCGAAATCCACTCCGTCAAATACAACATTCCCTTTTAACTCAACATAATCAACAGAACCATCCGCCTGATGTGTATGTTTCCATGCCCAGCGGCCAGTACGTTTCTCACTTTCTGTCAGTTTTCCATTCTCTTCTTTCGCATTAACTAATGTAACATAACCTTCATCCACTTCCACTTTTTCATCCAGAAGTGTAAAGATACGTTCCGCACCTGCGAGTGCCATAACAATCGCATTCAGCTGCTGGCTCACCTGGTTGATCGGCATACTGAAGCTTTTATTAAATGTAAGGAAACTTGCCAGACCGCCCAATGTAAATCCACCGACATGGTTAAGAGCAAGTGCACCTCCAACGATTGCACACATTACATAACTGATATTTCCAATCTGCGCATTCATAGGGCCGAGGAAGTTTGCATAAGTATTTGCACGGTCTGCGCTTACAAACAGATCCTCATTCAACTTTTTGAATTCTGTCTTACTTTCTTCTTCATGACAGAATACCTTCACAACCTTCTGACCGTTCATCATTTCTTCAATATATCCGTTGACCTTACCAAGATTCTTCTGCTGCTCAAGGAAATATTTTCCACTCTGTCCGGCAGCTTTCTTTGTTCCCCAGATCATGATCGCAACCATAACCATCGTCACTGCTGTCAGTGGAATATTCAAGATCAGCATACTGACAAATACACTGACAATTGTAAATCCACTGTTGATAATCTGCGGAATACTCTGGCTTACCATCTGTCTGAGTGTATCAATGTCATTCGTGTAGATTGACATAATATCGCCATGCGCATGTGTATCGAAATATTTAATCGGAAGTTTCTCCATGTGACTGAACAGATCATTTCTCATGTTCATCATCATTCCCTGTGTCACATTGATCATAATTCGGTTATAAGTATAAGTTGCCACAATTCCGACTCCATAAAAACAAGCAACTTTTCCGATTGCATGTGCAAGCGGTGTAAAGTTCGGTGTATCACTGGACAATAAGAACGGTGTAATGTATTTATCAATCAAATCTCTTGTGAACATTGTTCCCTGAACATTTGCAATAACTCCTACAAAAATAAGGATGAATACTATAATGCAATGAAATTTATAATCCCGGAAAATATAATCCATCAGACGTTTAAGTAATTTCCCAGGATTTTCCACTCTATTCTTTGGTTTTCCCATTGGTCCGCGCATTATGCTTCACCTCCATTTTCATCAAAATCTCCGCCTCCCTGTGTCTGAGACTCATATACCTCGCGATAAATCTCATCTGACACAAGCAGTTCATCATGTGTTCCGAATCCATGAATCTTTCCTTCATCCATCACAATAATACGGTCTGCATCCTGAACACTGGATACACGCTGTGCAATGATCAGCTTTGTCGTATCCGGAATCTCTTCACGGAATGCACGTCGGATCTTTGCATCTGTTGCAGTATCAACAGCACTTGTACTGTCATCAAGAATCAGGATCTTCGGCTTCTTTAGCAATGCTCTTGCAATACAGAGTCTCTGCTTCTGACCACCGGACACATTGTTTCCGCCCTGTTCAATATGCGTATTATATTTATCCGGGAAGCGCTCGATAAATTCATCTGCACAGGCCAGTTTACATGCCTGGATACACTCTTCATCTGTCGCTTCTTTGTCTCCCCAACGGAGATTGTCTAAAATACTTCCTGTAAATAAGACATTTTTCTGAAGCACTACAGACACCTGGTTACGGAGCACCTCAAGATCATATTCTTTTACATTTTTTCCACCAACCAGAATCTCTCCGTCCGTGACGTCATACAGACGGCTGATCAGATTGACCAGACTTGTCTTCGCACTTCCGGTTCCTCCGATAATTCCAATCGTTTCTCCGGAATGGATTTCCAGATTGATGTCTTTGAGTACCTTCTCTGCACTGTCTTTCTTATAGGAAAAGTCTACATTTTTAAATGTAATGCTTCCGTCTGCGACTTCATATACCGGATGCTCTGGATTGTGAATATCTGTTTTTTCATTCAGCACTTCCGCAATACGGCGCATACTTGCCATACTCATGGAAATCATGACGAAAACCATCGAAAGCATCATAAGACTCATAAGAATATTCATACAATAGGCAAGAAGACTCATCAGTTCTCCGGTTGTAAGAGAATCCACAACAATCATCTTCGCACCAAACCAGCTGATTAAAATGATACAGGTATAAACTGTAAACATCATGATCGGCGCATTCCAGATAACATTCTTCTCTGCTTTTACAAAAATATCATAAATATTCTTACTTGCGCGTTTGAATTTACTTGTCTCTTCCTCTTCTCTTACATATGCCTTTACAACACGGATTGCAGAAACATTTTCCTGAACAGACTCATTCAATGCGTCATATTTCGGAAATGCCTGTTGGAAATATGCAGTTGCATGACGGATAATAAAAAACAAAATAATTCCAAGAATCAAGACTGCCACAAGATAAATACTTGCCAGCCTTGCATTGATCGCAAGTGCCATCACCATCGCACATACCATACTTGCCGGTGCTCTCATCATCATACGTAACATCATCTGATACGCATTCTGCACATTTGTTACATCTGTTGTCAGACGCGTTACCAGTCCTGCTGTACTGAAATGATCAATATTTGCAAACGAATATGTCTGAATCCGATCAAACATTGCATTTCTCAAATTCTTTGCGAAACCTGTAGAAGCCTTTGCTCCATAACGTCCTCCCGCCATTCCGGCAAGCAGGCCTAAAAATGCTGCTACGATCATGATTCCACCCACTTTGTAAATGTGATAGATATCACCCGTATTAACTCCTTTATCAATAATCGATGCCATTAAAAATGGGATCAATGTCTCAAATAGAACTTCAAGAATCATGAAAATCGGTGTCGCGATCGATGCTGCCTTATACTCTTTTACTTCTTTTAATAAAGTACGAATCATGAATTCTCTCCTCTCATTTTTCTTAGATTGAGATGAACCTTATGAGTCACTCTCAAAAATCCCTGTAATTCTTCTTCGGTAATTCCTTCTTCCAGTTCTGCGTCCATTCGCTTGAAAATCTCTCCAAGCTTTTCGTGACTTTCGCGTCCTGCCTCTGTCAGCATAACCTTTTTCAACCTTGCATCACTCTCAACCGAAGCACGACAGACAAGTCCTTTCTTCTCTAAAGCCTGAATGATATTCGTTACTCCCGAACGGCAGATTCCGAAATACTTCTCTATGTCTTTCTGATAAATCTCTGCATCCTGATGTTCATAGAGATAACGCAAAATCCATCCATGCATAAGGGTTACTTCATCCAACCCTTCCGCTTTTACTCTCGCCTCAAGTAATTTTGAAATGGAACGATCCATTTTATGTACCTGTGGACCGATATGAAAATGTTCTTCACACAAAATTGTAATCCTCCTTTCTATCTTCACACGCAGGAACTGTTTACTAGTGAATTGTTCATTTGCGAACAGTTCCTGCATAAACAAGTTTATCACATTGGTTTTTAATGTCAATAGAAAATATTGAGTTGTCTTCTATTTTTATTTTGCAAAAGAAAAGCTCACAGCTGATCGTCTACAACCAGCTGTGAGCTTTTTTACTCTAAGTTTCATAATATAAATCTATATTCACATTCTATCTCTCAGCACATGATACAACTCTGCCTCTGTATAATACTGATACGGATTTACATAAAGGAAAGTTAAGATTCCAAACGTACATGCTCCCAGCAAATGCCAGCCGATAAAGGAAAGATCCAGCACAAACGCATCCCATTTATTCCCCATCATCATTCGTTTGCTCTCCGCAAAAATCTCCTGTCTGCTCATCTCCGGATGGTCAAGCAGAAGATACGGTACCATTGCATATTCATATCCTTTGATCACACCTGGAACAATAAATAATAGTGACCACAATGCAAGATAAATTGTTTTCAAAAACATCGTCATACGAATTGTCTTATTGCAATCTCTTACCATACGGAAAATATCTTTCACATCCTGTCTTCCGTCTCTTCCATTTTTGAAAAATTTACAACAGCCGACAGTCATTGGATTCCATAGGAAATAGGCAATAGCCAGATATACAATAAATGAAATTACAACCACAACTGCTACAGTTGCTGCAATCCCAAACATTAGAATCGGATGAAAACCTTGTATCGAAGTTTCCACCTCACTATTCTTATTTTTTAGTATATTATAAGAATGCGTAAATCCATTTCCCAAAAGAAACGTATAAATCAATGCTGCAAGAACAGAATACCAATAATTCTGTTTCAACAGGAACTTTGCTCTTCCCTTTAATTCACTTCTTGTCCACAACATAAAAATCCCTCCTGATGTCATTCTGTTGATCGAACTAATTGCTACATAATCATTATAGCATATTCCATCTTCCAGAAATATCTCAAGAGGGATATTTTTCTTAATCTTTCGATATCTACATGCCATCCGGATACTCTACGCCTTCCGGTAGTGGATCCCAGTCATTCAATCCCAATGACTGTTTATATCTGGCACGATCCAATGTCAGTATTTCCACAGGCTCATTCAGATAATCCATGAGCTCTTTGATACCTTCCCGCGTCTTATTATTTACTTCGAAAATACGCTCACATCCGGCATTCTTCATCCAAAGTCTCACCATATCAACATTTGCGTACGGTGAATCAATCTTTGTAATGATTCCGATCAATGGGCGTTGAATAAAGCATCTGCTCCCAGGTCCGAACAGATTGAACGGTTCATCTGCAGCCTGCACCATAGCAATCACGTCTGCCTCAAATGAAAAACAGGCAAGTCCAACACTGAAATGCTTAGACTCTGCATACTCTCCCGGAGAGTCGATCGTATCATCTTCTGTATTCGTATACTGTGTCTTCACATAATGCAGTTCTTCTCCCTTAAGAGCCTGCGTCAGTGAAGTCTTCCCCGCTTCACTTCTCCCCATCAAAAATATCTTTTTCATCCTGTTACGCCTCTGTCTTCTTAACTTCTATGAACCTCGCACACTGCAAAGCCAAGTCTCTCATTAAAAAATCGAACTACTTCTTCCACCGCTGTCTGTACCTGTGTCAATCCGCCAGTCAGAATCAGTGTCCCGCAAAATCTGTCCATAAATCCAATCTCTACATCTGCGCTCTTGAATGCTACATCTGCAGCAACCACAACTGCTTCCCACGGTGTAAAACGCAGAAGTCCGATAGACTCTCCTGTGTGATCCTCACCTTCATGAGTTCCAATATGTAATCCCAGATTCTGGTAAATAACCTCATCTGATCTACTGATAATATGCGCCATGCAGACTTCCTTCCCCGGCACGCGCACACGAGTCATACGAAGCTTCTTTCCTTTCAGATTCTCATAGTCATCATGAAACAGACGCTCCATGAGCTCTTCTCTCGTTATACGTTCCCGTTCCATAAGCGCACTTCCTATCGTTTTGTAATATCACAGACTACATAACCAAGAGAATCTCTGAAATAATCCACAACTTCTGTCAATGCAGATGTAACATCAGAAATCTCTCCTGTAATAATCAGTGTGCCTGTAAAACGGTCTGCGAATCCAAGATAAACATTACCGCTTTTCACTGCAATATCAGATGCGATAACTGCTGACTCCGGTGGAGTCATATTCATAACTCCAATTGCAGAAGAACGATAATCCAGATGTGGATTTAATCCGAGTTTCTGATAAATAATCGGAGCCGGACCTCCCATTACATGTGCAAACGTAATCTCCTTACCTGCAACTGTTTCCTGTACAATTCTAATCTGTTCTCCGTGATCATTCGCCATCTGTCAGTTCCTCTCTTTCACATAGATTCTGTAATTCTCATTCATACAATCCTGTATGTTAATCCACTAACATTCTCTGTTCACAGCCAGTCTCGTTACTGTTCACACGATGTGACCAGCAACGCATCTCGCCATTTTAAATCGCCTTTGGCGATGGGCGAAGTGATTGACACGGGAGTGAACAGTAACCCCGTCTCAGCTATAAACTCTCTTACTATAAATAATACTATCTATATGCCTTTCTGTCAAGGAGATTCCAATAAATCTCAACACGCTTTAATTAAGAATCAACAAAATCCAACTGTTTTATTTGTAAAAACAACAAAAACTCAAGTTTCTTTTTTATACATAAGAAAAAGGGAAGTTTTTCACCTGCAATACACAAACACACTTCATGTAATTTCTGCAAATGAAAAACTTCCCTTTATTTTAACTATTAACTTCTATCAATTTACACTTCTTCTGCAATCTCTCTTGCTACGAACACACCACTTGCTGATGCGTGGGACAATGAATGTGTCACTCCACTTCCGTCTCCAATCACATACAGACCCTTGTGTTTTGTTTCAAGATGTTCATCCAGTTTCACTTCCATATTGTAGAACTTAACTTCTACACCATAGAGCAGTGTATCATCATTTGCTGTTCCAGGTGCGATCTTATCCAAAGCGTAGATCATCTCAATGATTCCATCAAGAATACGTTTCGGCAATACAAGGCTCAAATCTCCCGGTTCTGCGGAAAGTGTCGGTGTCAGAAAACTCTCTGCAATACGTGCCGGTGTACTTCTTCTTCCTCGGATCAGATCACCAAAACGCTGTACAAGAACGCCACCTCCAAGCATATTAGACAGGCGTGCAATACTTTCACCATATCCATTACTGTCTTTGAACGGCTCTGAAAAATGTTTCTCCACAAGAAGCGCAAAGTTTGTATTCTCTGTCTGCTTCGCCGGATCTTCATAGCTATGTCCGTTTACTGTAACGATTCCGTTTGTATTCTCATTTACAACGATTCCATTCGGATTCATACAGAATGTTCTGACTTTATCTTCAAACTTCTCTGTTCTGTAGACAATCTTGCTTTCATACAGTTCATCTGTAAGGTGTGAGAAAATAACTGCTGGAAGTTCCACACGAACTCCGATATCTACACGGTTGGATTTTGTTGTGATATCGAGATTTTCACATACTTTTTCCATCCATTTACTTCCGCTTCGTCCTGCGGAGATGATACAGTAAGTTCCCTCGTAACGCTCATCTCCTACAAAAACTGCATAACCGTCTTCAGTTTTTTCTACTTTGTCAACAGATGCGTCAAAATAGAAGTCCACATGGTCTTTCATTTTTTCATAGAGGTTCTGAAGCACCACATAGTTGATATCTGTTCCCAGATGACGGACTGATGCATCCAGAAGATGCAGGCCGTGCTGCATACAGGTTTTCTTGAATTTTGTTCCCGCAGTGGAATACAGCTTCGTGCCCTCCCCGCCAAAACGGAGGTTGATTCCATCCACATATTCCATCAGTTCATCGCTCATATCTACATGATTGATTACATACCACTCTTCCGTAGTGATTACATCGTGATGTACATTTTCTATATTGGCATACAGTTCCTCATAACTTTTCTCCGGATGATGCTTCTTCAGATAATACAGTTCTTTTCTTACCCGTTTCTGTTCCGGATCTCTGTCCTTCACCCACCCGGTTGCCTCCGCAGCAGCTCTTTCCACGCACCGATTCAATTCTTCATCCTCATATGATGCCGAAGTATTCCAGTTTGATGTTCCATAGATAATCGGAAGAGCCTCTTCTCCTTGATATTCCGCCATGATAATTTTATAAAATTCATCCAGACTTGCATAACTGAAATATGGATATATCTCTTTTAATTTATACAAATCCTTTTTTATTTCTTCTATATTTGCATTTTCCTTATCATAAGTTTCTTCTACATATGCATTCAGATCATCATCATATTTCAGTATTTTTTCCGCCATCGACAATGGTCTGCTCTTCCCTGTTCCGGCATCCTGACTGTCCACCTGTACAAAGATAAATACGCCAATCCCTAATGTAAATACCATTAAAAATATCCCTAAAAACACTTTCCTGATTCTCGTCATATCATTTCCTCCTCACCCTTCTTCACTTCTAATACACAAAACTAATTCCCTGCTCCTTCATTGCCTTCTGGAAGCTCTCATCCTCCTGCGGTGTCAGTTCCCTTGCATTTCTAAAACGCAGTCCTTCATGATAGGTAATCCTTGTCAGTTCCTCATATGTGCAATACGGTCTTCTGGCATTTTCAATATACAAAAACTTTCTTAAATCATCGAGATTCGGATCTGCTTTCAGTTCTTCTTCATCC
>OHTK01000944.1_pt1 | contig 10776 bp, 9 predicted proteins | sample 1578931 | NCBI WGS metagenome assembly OHTK01 (sample SAMEA3879553, study PRJEB24766) | human gut metagenome | biome: human-associated habitat; feature: feces | place: USA | collected 1985/1987 | reverse complement strand
CGGGGGCAGGTAAGACCACCCTGCTCAATATCCTTGGCGGTATGGATCGCCTGACTGAAGGAGAGGTGTATCTGGATGGCACAGCGGTTTCGGATTACAACAAGAAACAGCTCGCGACGTACAGACGGCGGGATATCGGATTCGTATTTCAGTTTTATAATCTGATCCCGAACCTGACTGCACTGGAGAATGTCGAGATCGCGTCTCAGTTGTCCAAGGATCCGATGAATCCATCGGAGGTGCTTGCCCATGTCGGATTGGAAGAACGTATGAATAACTTCCCGGCACAGCTATCCGGTGGAGAACAGCAGCGTGTGGCAATCGCACGCGCACTCGCAAAGAATCCGAAGCTTCTGCTCTGTGATGAACCGACCGGTGCTCTCGATTATGAGACGGGAAAGGCAATTTTAAAGCTGCTGCAGGATTGCAGCCGGAAGCGTGGCATGACCGTTGTGATCATCACCCACAATCAGGCACTTACGGCTATGGCAGACCGGATCATTAAAGTAAAGAGTGGTAAGATTGCTTCGGTGAAGATGAATGAACAGATTGTACCGGTAGAAGAAATTGAGTGGTGATAGAAGATGCGGGCATATAGAAAAAATATACGTAGAACAATTGGACAGAGTATGGGACGGTACCTGGCAATTCTTGCAATCATTGCGCTGGGCGTTGGATTTTTCTCCGGACTGAAGGTGACAAAGCCGGGCATGGTGGAAACCGGAAATAAGTATTTGCGAGAGCATAACTTCTATGATTTCCGGCTGCTTTCTTCGATTGGATTTGATGCAGATGCGGTAGAGGAAATGCGGAAGCAGGAGCATGTGCTGGCGGCAGATGGCTCTTACTACGAGGATATGATCTATGAAGATGCGGATGGTAAGGAGAAGGTGTTGCGCGCACAGTCCATTACGGAGCATGTGAATACACTGGAACTGCGGGATGGTCGTATGCCGGAAGCAGACGATGAATGTGTGGTGGATGCATATCAGTTCAAGGGACAGGATATCATCGGACAGGAAATTGAGATTGCGGACAGCAATACGCAGGATACAAAAGATGCATTTGCACACAAGAAATACAAAGTTGTCGGTACGGTGAATTCGCCAATCTATATCAATATCGAACGTGGAACGACGGATCTTGGAAATGGACGGATCAGTGCATTTATCTTTATTCCGGAAGGCGGATTTTCCTTTGATGCATATAAGGAAATCTATGTGAAAAGTCAGGATTCCTATGATATTTACACGGATGCTTATGATGATTTTATCGACGACGTCACCTCGGATATGGAAACAGCGTTGAAGACGGTTACGGATAACTGGTATGACCGGCTTGTGACAGAGCTGGGCAGGACACTTGTGGAGGACGCGGTTGAAAAGCAACAGCAAGAATTACAGGCGATGATGCAGGATGCGCAGAGCGGAACGCTCACACAGGAGCAGATAGCCCAGATGGAACAGTTACAGCCTCTTACGCAGGAACAACAGGATGCACTCGTACAGGAATATGGAGAACAGGCGGCGAAGGAAGCATTTGGAGATGTAAAGACGTATGTGCTGGATCGTTCGACGAATGTCGGTTATATGTGCTATGACAATGATACGAACATCGTCGATGGCGTAGCAAAGGTATTCCCGATTTTCTTCTTCCTGATTGCGGCACTTGTCTGCTCGACGACGATGACACGTATGGTGGATGATGAGCGTGGACAGATCGGAACATACCGGGCGCTTGGTTATACGAATGGAAGCATTATGGCGAAGTATCTGATTTATTCTGGAAGCTCGGCATTTCTTGGATGCGTGATCGGATTTTTCGGAGGAAGTTATCTGTTCCCATATGTAATATCTGAGGCGTATAGGATGTTGTATGACTTTGGTACGGGCATTGAATTTTATTTTTCACCGGGACTTTTTGTAATCTGTCTGTGTGTGTCGTTGATTTGTTCGATGGGAACAGCGTTCCTTGCCTGCATCAATGAGCTTCGGTGTATGCCGGCAGAGCTGATTCGGCCGAAAGCACCGGCAGCAGGAAAACGTATCTTACTGGAGCGGATTCCATTTATCTGGAAGCCGATGAAGTTCTTACATAAGGTAACCGCACGAAATGTATTCCGATTCAAGAAGCGTATGTTCATGATGCTGCTTGGTATCGCCGGATGCACGGCGCTTGTCCTGACGGGGCTTGGAGTGAAGGATTCAGTATCAAATCTGGCCGAGTTTCAGTATGGTGATATCGATACTTACGATATGGAAGTAACCTTGAATGGCACATATAACGAGGATATACAGCAGGAGGTGGAGGATGCTGTCGGTGATGGCTTTGAGGATTCCACAGCAATCCTCAAAAGCACGGTAGAATATCATGCAGCTTCTGCAATTAAAACAGTGTATCTGATTGCTGCAGAGCCGGAAGATTTAGAAAGCTTTGTGAAGTTTGACATGACAACCAGCAATGGCACTTATCCGGGAAACGGTGAGGTGATGTTGTCAAAGAAGATTGCGGAGATTGCGGATGTGACGGTTGGCGATCCGATTACCTTGCATGATACGGATGCGGGAGATGTGACGCTGACCGTATCGGGAATCTTCGAAAACTATGTATGGCACTACGCATATATCACACCGGAATGCTATGAGCAGTATTTTGACAAAGCATGCGAGGCAAATACAATGTATTTGCATGTCGATACAGACAGTACCGCTTATGAGGCAGGCGGGAAATTATCTGCACTCTCCAATGTGATGAGCGTCTCAGTTGTTGCAGACATCAAAGACCGTGTGGAGAATATGATGAAGATGATGGATGCGGTTGTCGGACTTGTAATTGGCAGTGCGGGTGCGCTTGCATTTATCGTGTTATTCAACTTAAGCAATATCAATATTACGGAGCGTGTGCGGGAGATTGCAACAATCAAGGTACTTGGTTTTTATCCGCGAGAGACAGGATCGTATGTTTTTCGGGAGAATTTCATACTGACGCTGATGGGAATCGTTGTCGGACTTCCACTTGGCTGTTTGCTGCATCGGTTTGTTATGTCCCAGATTCAGGTCGATATGGTGGCATTTGCAACGAGAATCATGAATATCAGTTATCTGTATAGCGTTCTGATTGTACTGGCATTCCTGATTATTGTGGATCTGGTGATGCGCCGGAAAATTGATAAAATAGATATGGCGGAATCATTGAAGTCTATTGAGTAAGTATGTTATAATATAAATTGTGTCTGTGTGTGCAAGTCAGGCTGTGTATGCAATAAAGCAGCTCAGATATGTATTTACGAATATTGACAAAGACGCATAAGTAATATTTGGAGGAAAAAGAAATGGGTTTACATATGGTAAAGGCGGTTCCAACGCCGGAAGAGATTCGCGCAGCGCATCCGATGGACAAAGAGTTACAGGAGATCAAAGCAAAAAGAGATGCTGAGATCAAGAAGATATTTACCGGTGAGTCTGATAAGTTTATTGCGATCATCGGTCCTTGCTCCGCAGATTATGAGAATTCCGTACTTGATTATCTCTGCAGACTGGCAGCTGTGGCTGAGAAGATCAAAGATAAGGTTTTTGTAATTCCAAGAATCTATACAAATAAGCCACGTACAAACGGTTCTGGATACAAGGGTATGCTGCATCAGCCAAATCCGGAGGATAAGCCAGATTTCATCGAGGGCGTAAAGGCAATCCGTAAGATGCACATCAAAGCAATCCGTGAGACAGGACTGACTGCAGCCGATGAGATGCTGTATACGGATAACTGGCCATATCTCGAGGATATTTTATCTTATGTGGCAATCGGTGCAAGAAGTGTGGAGAATCAGGCACATCGTCTGACATCGAGCGGTATTGACGTTCCGGTTGGAATGAAGAATCCGACAAGCGGTGATTTCGCTGTCATGCTCAATTCCTGTGTGGCGGCACAGGCAAAACATACATTCCTGTTCTCCGGTTATGAGGCAAAGACCGATGGAAACCCATTGGCACACTGTATTCTGCGTGGATCTTTGAGCAAGAGCGGACGTTCGATTCCAAATTATCATTATGAGGATCTGAAGTACCTTGCAGAGGCGTATGGCAAGTATAAGCTTGTGAATCCTGCATGTATTGTGGATGCAAATCACAACAACTCCGGTAAGAAGTGGGATGAGCAGCCACGTATCGTCAATGAGATTTTACATAGCAGAAGACATAGCGATGAGGTAAAGCATCTGGTCAAGGGCGTGATGGTGGAAAGTTATATCGAGGATGGAAATCAGCCAATCGGTGGAGGATGCTATGGTAAGTCAATCACAGATCCTTGCCTTGGATGGAAGAAGACAGAGAGACTGCTTCTGGAGATGGCAGAGCAGCTGTAAGCAAATTGAGACTTATGTATAGGCTGCTGGTTTGAATCAATCAGCAGCTTATTTTGAGCCAGGAGGTTACATATGAATATATTTAGTATTTTGATTCCGAAGCATACGCTGACGTATTTAAACGCAAATGATACATTGGATCAGGCAGTTGCATTTTTGCTTGGTACGACTTATACGGCGATTCCGGTTGTGGACAATCAGGGACGGTATGTCGGAATTGCGAGTGAGGGCGATTTCCTTCGCGCGGTTATGGCGCATGGACGTGAAAACCTTGCGAAGTACAAGGTAGCAGATATCGTCAACAAGGACGAGGGCGCGAAGGTATTAAATACTGTGGAAAAAGATGAGATTATGGAAAGGATTCTGGATCGGAATTTCCTCTGCGTGGTCGATGACCGGGATTGTTTTATCGGTATTATCACACGAAAGAGCATCATTCTGTACCTGAAGAACTGATATGTATAAGTATGTATTTTTTGACCTTGATGGGACGATCACGGAACCGGAAGAGGGTATCATCAATGGCGTGTTGTATGCGCTTTCGAAGTTTGGAATTACAGTAGAAGATCGGACGACGTTGTATCCTTACATTGGCCCCCCACTTCGGGATTCGTTCCGGGAATTTCATGGACTCTCGGAAGAAGAGGCAGAACAGGCGGTGTTGTATTACCGGGAATATTACAGCACGAAGGGTATCTACCAAAATGGTATTATGCCGGGGATGGAAGCTGCATTTCAGACGCTTCAGGAGCGTGGTTGTCATCTGTATGTGGCAACGTCGAAGCCGGAGCTTTATGCAAAACAGATTCTGGAACATCTGAAGTTGGATGGATATTTTGATATCATTGCAGGCAGTACCTTTGACAAATCAAGAGATACAAAGGCAGCGGTGATTGAGTATCTGCTTGCCGGGATTGCGGCAGATCAGGGAAAACCTTCGATGGACGATATCATTATGGTTGGTGACCGGGAGTTCGATGTAATCGGCGCCAGAGCATTTGGAATCGAGACGATCGGTGTACTGTTTGGATATGGCAGTAAAGAAGAGTTTGAAGCCTGTGATTGCAGATATCTTGCAGAGAATGCGGAAGAGATGGTGCAGATCATCCTGCGATAATACATGAGAATACGGGCGGTTATGTTTCTGTATAGTGTTAATACTGTTGGGGATGATCGATGTAACATAGGAAAGAGGTTATAATAAATGGATTTTCAGATTGGACAGATCATTCGAATGAAGAAGCCGCATCCGTGTGGTGGAAATACATGGGAGATCCAGCGTGTTGGCATGGATTTCCGGTTGAAGTGCCAGACTTGTGGACATATGGTGATGATTCCAAGACGTGTTGTGGAAAAAGGTTTCCGTGGATTTGTAGAGGAATAAAGAAAAAGTAGAGCGGTTGGCTCTACTTTTTTTGCTTTTCTTTCTTCGCTTTCTTTTCGATGTACAGTTTTTTATCTGCCTGTTCCAACACCTCTTCGATATCCAGATCTTTTGTACAGGCAACTTCACAGATACCGATACTCATCTCAATCCGGTATGGTTTTTGAACCATCTGATTATGGCGTTCTGTGATTTCTGCGATACGATGCTTCATGATCTTTTCGTAGTTTGGAATACCAAGCAGTGCGAAAGCTACAAACTCGTCTCCGCCGAAGCGGGAGATAACATCGGTATTTCGGAATGCTTCTTTTAAAATCATACCGATTTCCCGGAGGGCAAAATCACCTTCGTCGTGCCCGTATTTATCGTTGATCATCTTCAGGTTGTCCATGTCTGCATAGAGAACAAGTACCTCTCGGTTCTGGTTCATCGGATTCTCAATGATCGTCTTGACGTAGTCTAAGAATCCCCAGCGGTTGTATAAGCCGGTCAGCTGATCGGTCTTGGAGATCTCCTTTAAGATCAGATTATGCTTGGACATCTGCTCTAAGTTTTGCTGCAGATGTTCACTGATTTCTTTCTGCTGTTCTAACAAAAGCATCGTCTTTAACGCGGCAGAAATATGGATGCCAAGGGATGGAACCATATTGAAATAATCAAGCTCCGTATCACAGACAATCAGACCAAGCAACTGTTCCTGTGAGAACAGCGGTGCAAGGATGTAAGTTCTCCGTTTATCCTGCTGCATCTTTGTGTTGTTGAAAATGCTGTTAATTGTTACAAGTTGTTCGTTCTTCGGTACACCGAAGGACTGGTTTTCAATCGTATAGGCACGTAACAACAGCGAATCCGGTTTGCGGAATACTGTGTCGTGTGGATGATTGATCGGCTGTTTGAACGTATATAAGAACGAAGAGTGGATACCAATCGCACTCATATTTTTCAGGATGGATTCAAATGGAAGATCCATCAGTCTGGATTGTGACAGGTTTGCGCTGATTTCGTCCACCAGATGTGTGATCTGTGCCATACTGCCGTACTGCTTCTGGTAGGTACGGAAGTTGGAGATGGAAAGCTGCTGATACATCGATGAAAAGACATCGACGAACGTAATCCGCTTCTCTGGATCTTCAATCTGACGCTCCAATACAAATTGTAAGGAGAACAGCAGATTCACAAAAAGCTCTACCGAAGTATAGGAGAAAATCGGCTGTTCGATAATCTGTGTGAACAATGTCTGGACATCCATTCGATCTGCTGCAATATCGTTTGATGTTGTCAGATCGCAGATCAGACGGAAAAATACGGACAGGTCATCCTTTAACTGGAGGATGATGTTTGTGTCAGCGTAAGTGCTGAACAGATAGTTCATAATATGTTTCAGAATCTCTGGACGTTTCTTCTCGTCGAGAAGTCCAACCAATTGCAGTTTTGCTGCCAGAGAATCATAATCGTAGTTCGCACAGCCGCAGGAGCAGCGGTGAATATAATGGGTTGCAACACGCTGTGCGACAGGTGCTGTATTCTCATCTAAGAAATCCGCCATATGGAGGATTGCCTTGTATGCAAGCTCAGCTGCGTTTGCCTCGACGGTTGTGAGAGGTGGATTTAATGTGGACGCGTAAGGCGCATTATCAAAGCCGATTGCTAAGATGTCCTTGCCGACCTTCAGTCCAAGCTTGGCAAATACACGATATCCGCCTTTTGCCATTTCATCATTTGCAAATACGACGGCATCTAATTCCGGATGGGTTGAGACGAAAGCTCCGATCAGCTTTTCACTACTATCCTCGAAATTGCCATAGACAACATAGTTTTCGTTATATGGAATATTCTGTTCTTCCAGAACCTTGCGATAGGCATTCAGACGTTCCATCGCGTCAATATTGGTCTTTGGACCGCTGACGTAACCGATGTTCTTCGCACCGTGATCGACGATCAGATGCCGGATGCCCTGCATGAAGGCGCCCTGATTATCAAAAATCATAGATGGATACCCTGGCATATCGGTGTAGAGGATGACAACCGGAATTCCAAGAAATTGTGCAAGGAATCTGCGGCGGGCGTCAAGATCAATACGACAACCGATCAGTCCCATCATAATATATAAAATATCCAAGTGATTATCATTTGCAAACTGGAACAGGGTATTATACTGATATTCGTACTGTAAATGGTCATCAGAAATAAGGGTATTATCAAGATACATACCCGGAAAGATATACATATTTGCATCGATGGCACGTGCGCCAAGCTCGGCACCTTTGACTGCCTCCGATGTAAATGGAGTATTCAAATCATTGATTAGCAATCCTATATTTTTTCGCAAAGAAAATTCCCCCTTGTTCCATAAAACAAACCACGAACCTTATAATTTCATTATCGACATTTTAACCGAAAATTCAACATAATTTTCAAAAGTTGTAAAATTTGTAGCATACTATTGTGAAAAAACACAAAAAAATAGGAAACTATCTTTGCAAAAGTGCTGAAAATCTGGAGATTCAGAAAAACCGACTTACGATTTGCCTGAAAAAGTGATATTATAAATATTATAAATAGGTAGAATATAAGAGGGTTTAATAGAAAGATGGAGGCGAGAGAGTGTTTCATGTAGGCGATTATATCGTATATGGAAGCAATGGTATATGCCGGGTGGAGGAGATCACACATCCGGATATAGCGGGAATTGATGAAGACAAATTGTATTATGTGTTAGTGCCGGAAAAGACAAGGGACAGTCGGTTGTTTTGCCCGACAGACAATAGCCGGGTTGTGCTTCGGAGTGTGATCACAGCCGATGAGGCGGCAGCTTTGATGGAAGAGGTCAAGGAAATCGAACCATTGCAGGTAGAGAGTGAGCGGATGCGGGATGACAGTTACAAAAAGGCAATGAAAAGCTGTGATCTGCGCCAGTGTGTCAAGGTAATCAAGGCACTTCTGATCCGGAAAGAAGAGCGTGAGTCACATGGAAAGAAAGTGACGGTAACTGATGAACGGTATATGAAGCTCGCCGAGGAGGGCTTATACAGTGAGCTTTCTCTGGTTATGGGAAAAGACCGGGAAGAAATCAAAGAGAAATTTTTAGATTATTGTAAGCAATAGTCTTTTATTTTTTCGGATAGTATAGTATAATATGCTTATCTAGGATAAAATTAAAGAAAAATGGAGGAATTACAAATGTTAGTTTCAGCTACAGAAATGTTGAAAAAGGCTAAAGCTGGTCATTATGCAGTTGGTCAGTTCAACATCAATAACCTTGAGTGGACAAAGTCAATTCTTTTAACAGCACAGGAATTAAACTCCCCAGTTATCCTTGGTGTATCTGAGGGTGCCGGAAAGTATATGACAGGATTCAAGACAGTTGCAGCTATGGTTAAGGCTATGGACGAGGAACTTGGAATCACAGTTCCAGTAGCACTTCATTTGGATCATGGAACATACGAAGGATGTTATAAGTGTATCAAGGCTGGTTTCACATCTATCATGTTTGATGGTTCTCACTATCCATTCGAAGAGAACCTTGCTAAGTCTACAGAGCTCGTAAACGTAGCTCATCAGCTTGGTCTTTCTATCGAGTGTGAAGTTGGTTCTATCGGTGGAGAAGAAGACGGCGTTGTAGGTATGGGTGAGTGTGCAGATCCTGAAGAATGTAAGACAATCGCTGATCTTGGCGTAGACATGCTTGCTGCAGGTATCGGTAATATCCATGGTAAGTATCCGGCAAACTGGAAGGGACTTTCTTTCGAGACATTGGATGCTATCCAGCAGAAGACAGGCATTATGCCTCTCGTACTTCACGGTGGTACAGGTATTCCTGCTGATATGATCAAGAAGGCAATTACACTTGGTGTATCTAAGATCAACGTAAATACAGAGTGTCAGCTTTCATTCCAGGAAGCTACAAGAAAGTACATTGAAGCTGGTAAGGATCTCGAGGGTAAGGGATTTGATCCACGTAAGCTCCTTGCACCTGGTGCAGAAGCTATCAAGGCAACAGTAAAAGAGAAGATGGAACTTTTCGGATCTGTTGGTAAGGCTTAATAAGTAACTTCTTTAAAAAAGACTAGATGCGAGTCGCTCTACATCATGTAGGGCGACTTTTTTCAACGTTTTTCTTCTGTATTTCTCTTGTTTCCTGTGTCTGCATGTATTATAATTATTATAATTATGCGGCAGTATGCCCATTTATGTAAACTACTGCCGAACCAGGAGAAAACGCATGGCTTTAAAACACGTAATGATCAACGATATAATTGCAGAACATAGTGCGCGGATGCAGAATCTGAAAAAGTACTATCCGTTTTTCGTGTTGAATGAGACGACTTTTACACAGTACAAGGAAGGTAAGTATGCGTTTTTAGATATGGGATATATCACGATGGCGTCCTTGCGGTTTTTCATCAATGAAAACAATTTCCACGAAAAGGACGTCACGTATGAAGAATATGAGGATTTCCTGCGGGAACTTCTGACGCGGGATCAAGCTGGAAGAGGAACCGGTAGAGCTGCGCGAACTGATCTCCTATATTTTTGATAAGATTAAAAATGACGGGCGGGCGTTTGAGTTTCATTTCTATGATCCGGAAGTGCGGGAAAACAAGGTCGCACGCGTGAAGCTGATTGACAGTCATATCGCGCAGGGGACGGTTTATTATACGATTACGCCAGAGGGCATTGAGTTCTATCTGGATACGAAGGAAATCAAAGACGAGAGCAAGATCAATGTATCCCAGTTGTTGCTTGAGAAGATGATCAATGCGAACAACTTCAAGGGCGGTATCGATGTGGTTCGTCGGATCAACAGTCAGGTGATCTCGCTGATTGAGCAGAAGGAGCAGGTCGTAAAGCTGCTTGGAGTGGATGTGTTCGAGGGTGCAAAGGCGTATGAACATTTCATGGACACGACGGCAAAGTGGTTTACCGAAGAGCAGAAATTATTTGTGAAGAACAAGGCGCTGGTCGATAAGGCGATTGAAAAGGCAGAGTTTGAACGCGATACCGATGGAGGTTCACCGACCCTGCATTCGAA
>OHTK01000925.1_pt1 | contig 10935 bp, 8 predicted proteins | sample 1578931 | NCBI WGS metagenome assembly OHTK01 (sample SAMEA3879553, study PRJEB24766) | human gut metagenome | biome: human-associated habitat; feature: feces | place: USA | collected 1985/1987 | reverse complement strand
TCTTCCGCCACCAGAAACTTCTGAACGTGTCTTAGCGCTCTGTGTTCCCTGACGGTTGTTGGCTAACTGACCAACTACAGCCTTATGCATTATATGCTCATTTATTTCTACACCGAAAACTGCATCATTGAGCTCTAATGTCTCAACTTCTTTGCCTTCAATGTCATAAACCTTAACTGATGCCATTGTTGTCTCTCCTTTCCAAAGCCCTACTTACCAGACTTTACTGTATCTTTAATCATAACCAATGACTTCTTTGGTCCTGGAACAGCGCCCTTAACCAAGATTACATTGTTCTCAACATCTATTTTAACTACCTCAAGGTTCTGGATTGTAACTCTTACGCTACCCATATGTCCAGGCATCTTCTTGCCCTTGAATACTCTACCTGGAGTAGTTGCAGAACCGTTTGAACCTGCATGTCTGTGATACTTTGAACCATGTCCTGAAGGACCTGACTTAAGGCCGTGTCTCTTAAGACCGCCTGCGTATCCCTTACCCTTTGACTTAGCAGTAACATCAATCTTGTCGCCAGCAGCAAATACGTCTGCCTTGATCTCTGCGCCAAGCTCGTACTCAGCAGTGTTCTCAAGTCTGAACTCTCTATAGAAAGCCTTTGGAGTTGTTCCTGCCTTCTTAGCATGACCAACCTCTGCCTTACCAGCACCATGTGGATTTCTGATAACTTTCTTTCCTGATACGTCCTTTGTTGTTACTCTTTCCTTCTTCTCGCCGAATCCTACCTGAATTGCATCGTAACCGTCATTCTCAACTGTTTTGATCTGGGTTACAACACATGGACCAGCCTGCAATACTGTAACTGGTGTTAATACACCGTTCTCGTCGAAAATCTGTGTCATTCCGACTTTTGTAGCTAATATAGCCTTCTTCATTTCTGTTTCCTCCTAATTTAATTCACAGCGGATTGCATCTGCAATCATACTAAATTACATCCGAAAATGCATTAGGTACTGTTATTTAATTGTTTCTGCGGTTTGTTTTAAATTAGTCCGCATCTAATTGGGTTTCTTTTGAATTGCTGTCTGACTTTGATTATTTCATCTTAACATCGATGAACACGCCAGCGGACAGATCGATCTTCTGTAATGCATCAATTGTCTTCTGAGTTGGTGCTACAACATCGATAAGTCTCTTATGAGTTCTCTGCTCAAACTGCTCTCTTGAGTCCTTGTACTTATGAACTGCTCTTAAGATTGTGATCTTCTCAATCTTAGTAGGCATTGGAACTGGTCCGCTTACCTTTGCGCCAGTCTTCTTAACTGTATCAACAATCTGTGCTGCTGCCTTGTCGATAAGTTTGTGGTCATAAGCCTTAAGTGTAATTCTCATAATCTGATTTGCCATAAAAAAAGCCGCCTCCTTTTCGCACTTTTTGTAGTACGACAAGTGGTGACTGTACAACTTTCCCGTGTGTTTCTTATCTTATCTCACACCAAGGTGTTTCAGATATCTTCACACGTCATCTCTGGCATTGCCAGATGGTTATTGAGTACAGTGACTTGTCGCCAGTTATCGTTAATTGACATTCGCTCCACGAAAAACCTATGTCATGCATAGCAACCTTCGCTTCTACGCTATCAATGTCACAGCAAGGGTTATTATACTCAATACCACCTGTAAATGCAAGAGTTTTTTTTATTTTTTTGTATTTTTTTCGATACGCTGGTATTGTCTGCCAGATTCCGTATCTTTTTGATATTTTTGTGTGTTTCTTCTATAATAATGTCTGTTATGAATACGGATTGTTGTCTGTATTCTGTCCCGGTGTATATGGAACACTTGGTGCACCATCCGGTGTCTGGTTGTAAGTCTGATTTGGTGCCTGTCCATATCCTGCATCCGGTGTCTGGTTATATGCCTGTCCAGTGACTGGATTTACCACACCTGCATCATATGGCTGTCCGGTTACCGGATTCACATACGGATTGCCCGGCTGTCCCATCGCCGGTGTTGCATTTGTATAAGCAAGATTCTTCTCATTCTTAATCTGTTTGTTAATCTTTGCGAATGCAATTATACAGAGCACGCCGATTGCCAGAGCGCCAAGCACGATCATCCAGCCAAAAAATCTTGTCTGCGTAGCATCGACTGCAACCGTATAATAATCGCAGTAATCTGCAATGCCGGATGACGCCAGTGCATCTCTGTAATAGCCTTCGATTTCCGGATCCAGTGTACGAATCTGTCCTTCGATTGCAATTGCATCGCTGAAGTTTGCATTATCATCATTTGCAAGCTCGTCTAACTTCTTAATCGTTTTCTTGTTCTTCACGGTAAGTACGATAATCTTCGCATCCGTAATATCATCCATGTTATCATCACCAAGTACGATCGCGTAATGCTGTTCCTTGCCTGCCGGGATAATGCCATTGATGTAATGCTTTGTCTCTGCGAAGTTACCAAGTACAAGGTAACTGTCTGTTCTTACGTGATCGTCCTTCTGCGGGCGGACATTGGCTGCAATCTCATTCAAATCTTTTGCTTTGCCTCCAAGCAGATAATCCATGTCCCCGATGAAGCACATGATTGCCAGCAGCACGAAAATAATTCCGACGATCAGGCTGACGATTGCACCGCCTTTTTTGTTCTCTTTCTTTGGTTTCATAATTTTTCCTCCTCTTCCCTCTCTTCTACTTTAGTAGATTATATATAGAAGGAACGATGTGCATCTCCTCGCACATGCGTTCAACTTCCTGTAAACTGCGCTCCCGTTTTTCTTTTGGGATTGCAGATTTTACAGCACGTATCAACAGATTCTTCGGTGAATGTGCAAAATCCACAAACTCCAGAATCTGTGTCTTGTACCCACGGTACGTTAGCATATTGGCACGTATCGCATCCGTCGCAAGTGCCGCCATACGTTCTTTGATGATGCCATATTCCATCATCGGTGCCAGCAATTCGCTTTCGATCTGTCCGTTTACTTCATGCTGGCAGCACGGCACAGATAGAATATATTTTGCATTCCACTGTACAGCGTTGAACAACGCATAATCAGTCGCCGTATCGCACGCATGCAATGTCACAACCATGTCAACCGGCATTTTCGTCTTATAGCCGTTGATATCTCCAAGTTCAAAATGCAGATGGTCATAGCCGTACTTCTCCGCCGTCTCATTGCAGTGTTTTATCACATCCGCTTTCAGATCCAGTCCGATGATTTCCGCCTTTTTCTTTCGGATTTCTACTATATAATAATAGAGGACAAAGGTGAGATAGGATTTGCCGCATCCGAAATCAAGAATATAGATCTCATCCTTTGTTTCATTTTTCAGCACATCATCAACAAGCTCCACGAAGCGATTGATCTGTTTGTACTTGTCATACATGGAACGGACAACCTTTCCCTCTTTCGTGAATATCCCCATATCCACAAGTGGCGGAACTGTCATGCCCTCCTGTAAAATATAATTCTTCTTCCGGTTGTGTTCGCCCCGGCGGCTGTTCATCTTATCTGCCAGGTCCGCTACATCGCTGCCGCTTGTCTTCGCCAGTTTTGATGTTCCCGACTGTTTTGCCGGAAGTCTGGTTGCGTTCGTCAGCAGTTTGCCTTTCTTCGTCATCTTAAAACTATATTCTTTTTCTTCTGTGAATATATTCATCTGGCACAGATGCTCCGGGAAATGCACAAGCAGCTTGTCTGCAAGTTCCTCTACATCAACATTTTCCTGAAAGACCTGCTTTTCCGTGTACGCCGCAATCTGGCAAAGTTCTTTCCCACACACAGTCGTCCATGTGACTTCCACTTTTCGATATTGATATGTCTTATCCAGCCGGTTACTCACGATGATCCGCGTCATCTGCGGAAGCAGCCGCTCGATCTGTTCTTTTATTTTCTCCATAGCAAGCCTCTTTTTCCCATATATGGCTTTATTATATCCGACCACTCTACATGTTTCAACTGTATTTTTCTTTAAATACAAGAAAACGCGCCGGCTTGTGCCGACGCGTTTTGCGGGGGAGAAGAATTGGTTGTTGAAACCAATGTATATTACTCAGCAGCTATAGCTGCTGTCTTGATAATGAATTTTGTCACACCGGCTGTGTTGTCTGACTTTCCACCGAAGCTGTCATACTCGGTTGCTGCTTCCATTGCTGCCTGCAGTCTCTCAACAGAATCCTTCACATCGCCGTTGTATGCGCTGATCATCTTCTTGATTGCCTCATTGTTCAAAGTTACAAGGCTCTCATTCAAGGTACCTGCGCCATCTGCTACCTGTGATGCGCCATCTGCCAGTGTCACAGCACCATCCTTCAACTGTCCGGCACCACTTGCCAATGCATTTGCGCCACTTACCAACTGGCTGATACCATTCTTCAATGCTGGTATCGAGCCTGCCAGAGTTGATGTTCCCTGTGCCAGTGCATTTGCGCCGCTTACTAAGCTGTAACCATTTGCCTGTGTTGCTTCGATCTGGGAAGCAATCGTTGCCTTTGCTGTCTCAGCGCCCTGTACGGCTGCCTGACCGGCTGCCTGAGAAGCTGCCTGTGTGGCTGCTGACTTACATGCATCTACAACGGACTGACCGATGGCTGCCTTGCCGCCTTCTGCAAGAGATGTGGTTGTTTGCTGCGCCATCTGCTTGAATGCGCCCTGTACACTTGCAGCAACTCCTGCTTGCAGTTCTGCATTCTGAAGCGCACCATTATATGCCTGATTAAACGCCGTCTGATAATCCAGATTATATGCCTGCATCAATTTTGGAGCATTCTCCGTAGCATATTCCATCGCCTTGGATGAAAGTGCTGCATTATAAAATGCTGTATATGCGTCAGAATTAATGTATGCCTGCGCAATCTGATCCGTTGCATTACTCATACTTGTTGTGTAATTGTTTACTGCTGAATTATAAATATAATTGTATGTGTCCGTTCCTGCTGCGAACTGTGCTTCCACGCTTGCAGAAACCTGTGAAGCTGCCTGCTTTGCGACAGCAGCCTGCTCTTCTTCTGTCATCTTTGTGTTAACGGCTGTATCCAGTGTATTGACACCTGCTGCGATTGCCTGTGCACTCTGGTTGATTACGCTGACGCCATTTGAAAGATCTCCAGAGGAACTTGACAGGCTTTCCATACCTGCCTTCAGGCTTCCGGCACCGGATGTCAGATCACCCATCTTATCTGCCAATGTACCTGCGCCATCGGATACCTGTGTTGCTCCATCGGAAAGCTCACCAGAACCATCTGCTAACTGATCACCAGCACTGCTCAGGCTGTCTGTCAGCTTATCGAGGTCTGTCAGATCCACGCCGCCGGAGAAATTCATCTCAGAGCCATTGACAAGCAGTGTCACTGTCATATCCAGTGAGAAGTCTGTCACATCTGCACTCACCTCTACATATTCCGGAATCTCTGTATCCAGATCTGCGGCTGCATCCTTTACGCCATCATCCAGTCCAGGAATTGCATAACCGACAACGATATTGCTCTCACCCTGTGCGAGGTATTTACCATTTGTAACCTGAATATTCTTGAAGTTGTCGCCAAGCACCATGCCGGATACTGCAACGAATGGTACGGAGATATCCTCGTCCTTGCCATTTACTTCCTTCGTTACTGTTTCGTTGCTTGTATAATCCAGACGAATCTTTACCTTACCACTCTTACCTGCCAGGTCTTCTGGAGAAATTTCATTTCCATCCAGATAATAAGTTGCCTTCACAGAGACCGGAAGCTCCTTATCCGTTGTTCCCTGATAGCTGATCTCATTTCCGGCAGCATCCCATGTGATCTTGTTGCCGTTCTGTGTAAATGTCTCGTCGCCCTTGACATTTACGATATCCTTCAGATCGGTTGTATCTTCAATCTTGTCGCTCTTGTCACGGTTCTTCAATGTCTCATTGACTAAGATGTTATCGACATCGCCATTTGCCTTAGCAAATACATAAACGGTCTCGTCCTTGTCGACATCCTTCTCTGTCATATTTACATTTTCAGCGAGCGTATCTGCCAGCTCATCCGTATTCATGACTGTCGTTGCGTCGGTATCGCTTGCCTTATCATCTCCGGCAAGGTATTCCTTGTCATACTTTGTCACATCTGTACTGCCTGTGATTCCGGCTACGCAGGAAGCCACTGCCAGTGAAACAGCTCCGGCAGAACCTGCGATATACTTTGTCGTTTTCTTCCATTCTTTCTTATTTAAACGCTTCATAACGTATTCTCCTTTCGAAATGCTTTCCAACCTGATTACTGTTCGATCTGTTTTTCTTTGTTTCGGAAGCCTGCGCTTGTATGAATGATGACCTTATCGAAGATCATAAACATCGTTGGCAGCAACAGAATAACAACTACCATACTGATTAACGCACCGCGTGCCATCAATGTACACAGAGAGCTGATCATATCAATGTTTGAATAAAGGCCAACACCGAATGTCGCTGCAAAGAAGCTCAACGCACTGACAACGATTGACTGTACAGAACCCTGCATTGCCTCGATCACTGCTTCCTTCTTCTCTGCGCCATGATATCTCGCACGTTTATATTTGTTCGTCATCAGGATCGCATAGCTGTATCGTTCCGATTACGATTGACGCGATAAACGGAAGTGTCGTCTTGGTATACGTTGGAATACCCATGTTGATGAAAATCGCAAACTCAATGACGGATACCAATATAATTGGAAGCGTAATAGACTTGAATACGATTGCGATAATAATGAAGATCACGCCGATGGATACCGCACTAACCATCTTGAAATCCTCATCGGTAATATCAATCAGATCCTTTGTACAAGGTGCTTCACCGATCAGCATACCAGTCTCATCATATTCCTTTACAATCTTCTTTAATGTATCACACTGTGCATTGACCTCATCCGAAGCAACTGCATATTCGGACATGATCAACATCATCTTATAGTCGCCACTCTCAAATACATCTACGATATCACTTGGAAGCATAGACTTTGGAATCGTCGTTCCGATCACGCTGTCCAGACTCAGTACCGCATTGACACCGTCGACCTGTTCCATCTCTTTTGTCATCTTCACAACATCTTTGCTTGAAGTATCCTTATTTAAAAGTACCATGTGAGTTGCACCCATGTGATACTGTTCTTCCAGCTTGTCGTTCGCTGTGATACTCTCCAAGCTCTTCGGCAGTGTACCTGCCAGATCATAATATACGGTATTATGTGTATATCCATAAATGGCTGGGCCAATCAGGATAAAGAACAGGATAATAAATATGTAGAAATGATTTACTACCCATTTCGATATTCTGGAGAGATCCGGCAAAATAACCTTATGCTTTGTCTTCTCGATTGCCTTGTCGAAAATCAAAACCATAGATGGCAATACGGTTACACAACAGATAACTCCAAATACAACACCCTTTGCCATAACCACACCAAGATCCATACCAAGTGTGAAGCTCATGAAGCAAAGTGCGATAAATCCGGCTACGGTTGTGATGGAACTACCAACAACAGATGAAATCGTGTTGGAAATTGCATGTGCCATCGCACGGTTCTTATCACCCGGATATACCTGCTGCTTCTCTTCGTAGCTGTGCCACAGGAAGATCGAGTAATCCATCGTAACGCCTAACTGCAAAACCGCCGCCAGTGCCTGTGTCACGTAGGAGATTTCTCCCTTGATCACGTTCGTACCTAAGTTATAAACAATCGCCATACCTATACTCAACAGGAAGAAAACCGGGATGATAGCGGAATCCATCGCAAGCGCCAGAACGATCGTCGAAAGAATAACCGCGATCAATACATAGATCGGTGTTTCTTTGTTGGAGAGGTTCTTCGTATCTGTAACGACTGCAGACATACCTGAGAGGAAGCACTGCTTGTTCATAACCTTACGCAGGCTTTCGATCGCTTCCATTGTCTCATCTGCAGAAATGGAATTCGGATACAAGACAAACATGATTGTCGAATCTGCATCCTTATTTACAAATACATCCTTGATGCTGTCCGGAAGTAAATCGATCGGAACGGACAAGTCCATGAAGGAGTCATACCATAAAACATCCTTGACTCCCTCGACCTTGCACATTTCCTTACGCATAGCAGATATGTCTTTGTCTGACATACCTTCTACCACGCACACGGAAAATGCACCGGTACCAAATTCGTCCACCATGATCTCCTGACCTTTCATCGTCTCGATGTCGTCCGGAAGATAATTTAAAATGTCGTAGTTTACACGAGTGTGAAAATATCCAAATGCTGACGGAATCAAAAGCAGGACTGCTATCACCAGAATCAGTACTTTGTGTTTCACTACCCATTTACCAAAATGAATCACGAGTCATCCACCTTTCTTTCTTCTTTTTATTCTCTCATCTTCATTGCACCCCTATAATAAAAAAAGGATTGAATATATTGAATATTCAATCCAAGTTGTTTGTTTGTGTTTTCTATACATAAATCTAAATGTGTTTATTTTGCTATACATTCATAAATTTTATGTATAGACTATACTAACTCATTCAAGACATCCATCATCGAAGACTTTGTCAGATACTTGTAAACCTCTGACAGATCCTTCGGCGAGATCATATAATCACGTTTAATCCACGCAATCGCTACATAGCACATCGAGTTCGCGTAGTATTCTGCAATAATCTGACGATCAAGCCATGTGTATTTGTGGCTTTTGCCCTGTTTCTTCTGATCGATAATCTCTAACAGAAGCTTCGACACTTCGCTACGCGCAATACTCTCAAAAGAGTTCTGTCCATCGATACACACCGCCCGCTCATAAAAAGCGCGCTCATTCTGCATGCTTGAAAAAAGCAATGTCAAACCTTCCTGTATCATATCGTTTAACAGGAGCGGCTTGATTGGTTCGAGCAGATCATGCCGTACAATGTATTCAAGCAGTGCATATTTGTCTGCAAAATGATTGTAAAATGTCGGTCGGATCACACCTGCCTTGTCTGTGATATCCTTGATGGTGATCTTCTCCATCGGTGCCTTGCACAGAAGCTCCTTGAAGCTTGCTGCAAGCAGATCGTCGGTATTTCCTTTTTTTCCTCTTTGCTGCATAACGTTCCTTCTTTCTTCACAGCTACATCAACGGGGCTACTAACCGGAGCAGGCTCTGTCCGAACAATTTCAGGCGGCTCGTCTCCCGGATCTTCTCCTTTGTCACTTCATCACACTTCGCCAGTGTGTCCATATAATCTTCCTTGATCTCATAAATTGAGCTGCAATTAAACATCCATACACCACACTCAAAATGCAGATACAGACTCCGGTAATCGAAGTTGATCGTACCGACCGTTGCCACCTTATCGTCCACAACGACAGTCTTCGCATGGATAAAGCCCGGCGTATACTGGAAGATCCGCACTCCTGCTTCGATCAACTGGTAGTAATATGACTGGGTTACCAGATACACCAGCTTCTTATCCGGGATACCCGGCGTAATGATGCGCACATCAATTCCGCTTTTTGCCGCAAGTGTCAACGCTGTCACCATCTCATTATCAATAATCAGATACGGTGTTGTGATATAGACATAATGCTTTGCCTTGTTGATCATGTTCAGATAGATATTCTCTCCGACAATCTCATTATCCACCGGCGTGTCGCCATACGGCTGAATGTATCCATCCGAGAAGAATGCCATATCCTGATATTTCTCTGGTGAATACGACGAATAATCATCTTTCTCGCCGGTCAGCATCAACCATGTCTGCAAGAACATCAGCGTCAGGTTCCAGACAGCCTCGCCCTTCAGCATGATACCGGTATCCTTCCAATGTCCAAACCGTGATTTCTTGTTGATATATTCATCCGCCAGATTGATACCGCCGGTAAATCCGACATAACCATCAATGACCGTAATCTTCCGGTGGTCACGGTTGTTCTGTCTCAAGTTAAAGACTGGACCAATCGGGTTAAACGCTGCAACCTTGATTCCCTTCTCCTTCATATCCTTGATGAATCGGGAAGGAATCCACATAGAGCATCCAAAATCATCATAGATCAGACGCACATCCACGCCCTCTTTTGCTTTCCGCTCCATGATTTCCAAGATCGTATCCCACATCTCGCCCTGCTTGATGATAAAATACTCCATAAATATAAAATGATTTGCATTGTTTAATTCTTCCACAAGCTTCGCAAAATTATCCTCGCCAAGCGGGAAATAACGCACAGCGGTATTCTTATACACCGGATAACCTGCAGTCTTGGAAATATACGTCGACTGCACACTCGCACTCTGACTCAGCTTCCGGATCTCCCGCTGCCGGCTCTTATCACTCGGCATATACTGAAATGTATCGAGATGATTCTTCTGCGCATCCCGGATAAACTTCATACGGGTTCGGTTACCAGCAATCGCGATATACAGCACACCGCCTAAGATCGGCGTTACCATCATAAGCAGAATCCACGTCAGCTTATACGCGGGGTTTTCTGGCTTATTGACGATATATAGCACAACCGTCGCCGAAATCAAAATCGCCAGCGTTTTCCAGTAAAACATGTAGTTCTTGGCAATTCCATATAGAAATACCCAGAAAAGGATCTGCAGGATCAGGGTAAATACAACAATCGCGATCTTCGTGATATAAATGGATTTAGATTTGTTCTGTCGTCCATATCGCGGTTTGTCATGTTCATGTTCATGTCCGCTACACGTCGTTTCCTGAACCGTTTCCTGTTCTGTTTTCTCTTCCATTGTCTTCTCTGTCTCCTGCAATCTGTCTTTTCCTTCTTTCTCTCTATGTTGACAGTACATGTCAACGAATCGTTACAATGGTTGTTTACATCACATTCTAACTACTCTGCACTCCAGCGTCCTGACGCGCCACAAGGAAGGATCAGTCCTGTCTCTTTCACCGGAAGTCCAATCTCCTGCGACTCCACATGTCCGCCGAATTTCTTTCCTACCTCGGTAGAAATCATATAAGTAAGCACCGCCGGAGCCAGTCCGGTTGTATA
>OHTK01000922.1_pt1 | contig 10981 bp, 9 predicted proteins | sample 1578931 | NCBI WGS metagenome assembly OHTK01 (sample SAMEA3879553, study PRJEB24766) | human gut metagenome | biome: human-associated habitat; feature: feces | place: USA | collected 1985/1987 | reverse complement strand
ACAAATTGTGAAAATCGTCAAAATGAGTTGAAGAAATATTTCTGATAAAATTCTTGAATTATTCCTGCATAACCCGAGCCATATCTTCTGGCAGCGGTGCAGTGAAACTCATATGTTCCCCGGTAATCGGGTGGGTGAATTCCATGTGGTGGGAGTGCAGAGCTTGACGTGTCATGTACTCCATGTCTGGGTTGTACAGGTAGTCACCAATTAATGGATAACCGAGATATTTCATATGAATACGGATCTGGTGGGTGCGGCCGGTCTCAAGACGAAGAGAGACAAGGCTGTGCCCGTTTTTTTCTTCTACAACTTTATAATGTGTGACTGCACGCTCTCCATGCTCGAAGTCTACTTTTCGCTCAATCATGGAACTGCCGGTGCGGGCGAGTGGTGCATCAATCGTGCCGGATGGAGGTGTTACACTGCCACGGACGATCGCGAGATATTCACGCTTGATCTCGTGTCGTGCGCCCATGGAAGATAGGATGCTGGAACTGATCAGGTGCTTGGCAATGACGGTCAGTCCTGAAGTGTCACGGTCCAGGCGGTTCGTGCAGCGGAAGATAAAAGGCTTTCCTTGCTCTGTATAATACCACATTAGTCCATTTGCCAGAGAATTCTCATAATTATGCAGTGATGGATGGATCGGCATTCCGGCAGGTTTGTTGACAACAAGGATATCTTCGTCTTCATATATAATGCTAAGCGGCAGTTCGACAGGAGGAATATTCGGTGAACTTTCATTTTCCTGAATATGTACTGTGAGAATATCTCCGGTAGCAAGTAGTGAACGCATATATTCCCAGACTCCGTTTTTTAAAATGCTTTCCGGCATCTTTTTTAACTGAGTGATGTTCTGGTAGGAGTAGCCCTGGTGACGCAGGAACTGCTCGATACGCAGGCCGTCCGCTTCTTCTGTTATCTGATAGTTGATCGTACGATCCATCTTTTTTCTATCCTGTCGTGTCTGATAGCATAAAAACAGACACACCCTTTCCGATTTGACTCTTTATGAACTCTTGTATCATACACAAAATCTTTAAAAATTACAATAATCTTGAAATAGTGTTATGTTTCTTGGAATTTTATTATATCTTATTTTGGAACTTTTTCTTATAATAACATCATCAAGAAAAACAAAGACAAGTAATCATAAAAGGAGGATTCAATTATGAAGAAGAAAAAGATTCTTGCACTTGTACTTGCAGCTTCAATGGCAGGAGGAATGCTTGCAGGATGTGGAGCCACATCAGGCGGAGATGAAACAGCGAAAGGAGATAAGTCATCCGGAAAAGTTTATTATCTGAACTTCAAACCGGAGCAGGCTGACCAGTGGGTAGAACTTGCTAAAGAGTACACAGATGAAACTGGTGTTAAGGTTGATGTACAGACAGCTGCATCAGGAACATACGAGTCACAGCTGAAATCAGAGATGGCAAAAGATGAGGCACCAACATTGTTCCAGGTAAACGGACCGGTTGGACTTGCTACATGGAAAAATTATTGCTATGACCTTTCAGGAAGTGACGTTTACAAAGACGTTGAGTCTGATGACTATGTATTAAAAGATGGTGATGCAGTAGACGGAATCGCTTATGTTATTGAGACTTATGGTCTGATCTACAACAAGGCACTTCTGAACAAATACTTCGAACTGCCGGATGCAAGCATCAAATCCATCGATGAGCTGAATAACTTCCAGGCACTTAAGACAGTTGCAGAAGAGATTCAGGCACACAAAGATGATCTTGGAGTAGAAGGAGCTTTCACTTCAGCAGGAATGGATTCTTCTTCTGACTGGAGATTCAAGACACACCTTGCAAACCTGCCAATCTACTATGAGTACAAGGCAGACGGAATTGATACTACAGATGCTATCAAGGGAACATACCTTGACAACTACAAACAGATCTGGGATCTGTATCTGAACAACTCTACATGTGAGCCATCTATGATCTCTTCTAAGACAGGAGATGACGCAGCAAGCGAATTCTCACTTGGTGAAGCAGTATTCTATCAGAATGGTACATGGGCTTACAATGATATCAAAGATAACGAAGTAGCAGATGAAGATATGGGAATGCTTCCAATCTACATCGGAGTTGACGGAGAAGAGAACCAGGGACTTTGTACAGGATCAGAGAACTACTGGTGTGTAAACAAAAATGCTTCTGAAGAAGATATTCAGGCAACACTTGATTTCATGAAATGGGTAGTTGAGAGTGACGAAGGTCGTGACATGCTGGCAAATGAGATGGGATTCGTAACACCGTTTACAACTTTCTCAGATTACCTTCCGGACAACCCGCTTGTAAAAGCAAATGCCGAGTACACAAAGGCTGGAAAGACACCAGTAAGCTGGAACTTTACAACAATGCCATCTGAGAACTGGAAGAACAATGTGGGTGGAGCTCTTCTGAAATATGCACAGGGCACAGGCACATGGGATGATGTGAAGACAGCATTTGTTGATGGCTGGGCAGAAGAATACGCAGCAGCAAATGAATAAAAAAGACTTTTCACAGGACCGGCAGATAAAAAGGCTGTGAAATAGTGAAAATATCATGCAGCCTGCCAACGAGAATACCGGGGGCAGGCTGAAATTATGTGATTAGAAATGTAAAAAGCAAAGGTGCAGACAGGCTTTTTTATAGAAAGAGAGACAGGAGGAGAGGAACATGCAAAAAGCAATAAAAAGATATTTTCCGGTATTTGTATTGCCGACGCTGATTGCATTCACGATAGGTTTCCTTGCACCATTCGTGTTAGGTGTATATCTTTCGTTCTGCAAATTCACAACGGTAACAGACGCCAGATTTATTGGACTTGGCAACTATGCAAAGATACTGGGAGATGGGGATTTTCTTCACTCTCTCTGGTTTACTGCATTATTTACGATCGTAACAGTATTACTGATCAACATTTTTGCATTTGCGGTAGCAATGCTTTTGACAAAGAAGATTAAAGGAACTAATATTTTCCGTACTGTATTCTTTATGCCAAACCTGATCGGCGGTATCGTACTTGGATATGTATGGCAGCTGTTATTAAACGGTATTCTGGCACATTTCCAGAAAACACTTACATATTCTTCAAAATATGGTTTCTGGGGATTAGTTATCCTGATGCTCTGGCAGCAGATAGGATACATGATGATCATCTACATCTCAGGTATTCAGAATATTCCTGGAGAGCTGATCGAGGCAGCGGAGATCGACGGAGCAAATAAAGTACAGCTTTTAAGATATGTTACAATTCCGATGGTTATGCCATCCATCACAATCTGTACTTTCCTGACACTTACAAACGGATTCAAACTTTTCGACCAGAACCTTGCATTGACAAACGGTGGACCGGACAAGATGTCAGAAATGCTTGCCCTGAATATTTATAATACATTCTATGGAAGAACCGGTTGGGAAGGTGTAGGACAGGCAAAAGCAGTTATCTTCTTCATTATTGTAGGAGTGATCGCATTAATTCAGAATAAAATGACAACATCAAAGGAGGTGCAGCAGTAATGAATAAAAAAGTAAAACATGGCACATTATTAACCGTTATTTTTACAGTACTCAGTCTGCTGTATCTGTATCCGATCGTACTGGTATTTATCAACTCCTTTAAGAAAAAAGCCTATATCAGTAAAGCCCCGTTCGAGATACCGACCGGAAAGATGTATGTCGGATTAGAGAACTATATCCGTGGTATTAAACAGACAGGATTGATTCAGGCATTTGGATGGAGTTTGTTTATCACAATCTTATCTGTAGCAGTGATCATCTTATGCTGCTCCATGTGTGCATGGTATATCTGTCGTGTGAAGACAAAGTTCACAAAAGTCTTATATATGCTTTGTCTGTTTGCAATGATCGTACCATTCCAGATGGAAATGTTTACATTATCTAAGATTGCAAATATGCTTCATATGGGAAATCCATGGGGACTGATTGTGATCTATCTTGGATTTGGTGCAGGACTTTCCGTCTTTATGTTCACCGGATTCATGAAATCCATTCCACTGGAGATTGAAGAAGCTGCGATGATCGATGGATGTACACCAATCCAGACATTCTTCAAAGTTGTACTTCCGATTGCAAAACCGACTTGTGTAACTGTTACAATTCTTCAGGCAATGTGGATCTGGAACGACTATCTGCTTCCATCACTTGTATTGGATCAGAGAAAATATAAGACAGTGCCGATGGCAGTCCAGTATCTGAAAGGTGGATATGGTTCCGTAGATATGGGAGCAATGATGGGAACTTTGGTTCTTGCAATCGTGCCGATCATCATCTTCTACCTGTTCTGCCAGAGATATATTATCGAAGGTGTTGTAGCAGGAGCAGTTAAAGGCTAGTTACTGTTCACTCCCGTGTCAATCACTCCGCTGATTGACACGGAGGATGCGTGTTTTGACTTGAATGCATCTCGCCCCATCGCCAAAGGCGATTTAAAATGGCGAGATGCGTTGCTGGTCGCACATCGTGTGAACAGTAACAAAGGCTAGTATAGACAATGGCTGAGAGATGAATTAAAATAGAATTATAAAAACTTAAAAAAGACAGCAGAGAGTGAGTGATCATTCCCTGCTGTTTTCGGACGTTATAAAAGGAATAGTGAAAATGTAAAATGAGCGTGTGGGAGGCGCGGGGGAATGATTACAATACTGATCGTAGATGATGAAAAACTGGAGAGAAGGGGAATCCGTTTTCTGCTGAAAAGAGAAGGAGACTTCCAGATTTTAGAAGCGGCGAATGGAAAGGATGCACTTGGTATACTGGCTTCGAATCATGTAGATATTTTATTTTCGGATGTAAAGATGCCTTACATGAACGGACTGGAACTGACAAAAGCAGTAAGAGAAGATCATCCGGAGATGGAAATCGTGATTTTCAGCGGATATAATGATTTTTCCTACGCGAGAGAGGCTCTGCGATATGGTGTCGTGGATTATGTCCTAAAGCCGGTCGATCCGAACGAATTTCATAAGACCTTTCAACGAGTGATGGAAAATATCTCATCTAAGGAAGAGAAGCAAAAGCAGCAGAACAGAAAAGAAGATTATCTGAAGAAATACTTCTTCCTGAGATATCTATATTCGGGAAAAGAAGAGGATTTTGTTCAACTTGAGAAATTAACGGATGAAACAGAAGATGATGTTTCACAGTTTTCGCGTATGGTTCTTGTCAGTGCATCCAATGGTTTTTTCGAGACGGAGGAGGAACATTTTCTGACAAGTCTGAAGGAAGAGGTGCAGAGAGAATTTTATTATGTGAATCTGAATTCAAATGAGTCCATCTTTCTGTTCGCGGAGAAGTATACAGACTATCATGTGGTTGTAGAGAAAATGTATCGATTCTTTGCGCATCAGTTTGACAGTGAATGTTATTTTGCAGTCAGTGAGGAAATCGAAGATGGAAAAAATCTGGCAGAGGAATTTAAGGTGCTGGAAGGAATGTTAGAAGAGCAGTTCTATCAGCCACGTCAGCATCTGTTTTTCCACGGGGAGAAGCAGGAAGAGAAGAAAGCTGATCCGGCAGAAGATTCTGAAATCATGGAACAGATTACGAATGATATTCAATATAAAGATCTGCCCCATCTCCGTCAGGATTTTCAGAAATTGGAAGATAAATACCGTGCCAATAAGCAGTTTTCAGATATGTATGTAAAGTTTGTATTTTCCGGAATTTTAAAAGAATTGCTTGATCAGATGGATGAAATGGATGAGAAAATGCTTTCGAAGAGAGTGGATCGGTTATATCGTTGCAAAAACCTGAAGGATGTGATTGCTATAGTAGACGAAGCACTTCAGGAATATGAACACTGTATACAGGAACAGGAAGACGGATTCCGTTCAGAGATTACGAAAGTAAAAAGTTACATTTATCATCACTACCAGGAGAGGAATCTTGGAGCAGAGACGCTTTCAGCAATGGTATTTCTTTCTCCCGGATATTTAAGTGCTGTGTTCAAAGAAGAAACGGGAGTGACACTGAACCGCTTTATCCGTGAAGTGCGGATGGAAAAAGCGAAAGAACTTCTTGAGACAACGAATATGAAGATCTCCGGAATTGCAAAAGAAGTAGGATTTTCCAATAACTCATACTTCTGTAGAAGTTTCAGGGAATTTTTCGGAGACACACCGGAAGCATGCAGGAAAGGAACAGAGGCGGATGAAAAAACAAATACGGAAGCTGCTCCATCGATTTGAAAATCTGAAATTCCGTAAGAAACTGTCAGTTTTGATGTTGATTGTAGGATTGGTGCCGGTTGTATTCCTGGCTTTTTCTATGCAATATGGCATGACGAATCAGCTGAGAGAAAAGGAACAGTATAACCTGGAAAAAATACTGGAGCAGTCGGTGAACTCAATTGAGAACCAGTCACAGATTTATGAAAATCTGGTCGATTATTTATCCTATTCACAAAGTCTCAGGAATATTTTCGATACGGAAATGGAATCAGATTATGAGAAATATTTGAAATATGTGAAAGTAGCAGATCCGTTGCTTCAGATGCCGACCATCTATCACAAAGAGATTCGGAGTATTACGCTGTATTCTGACAATATAGAAGTGCCACATGGAGATACACTTCTTCCAATGTCAGAAGCGGAGAATCAACAGTGGTATTCCAGGCTGAATGAAGGAACGCTGATGCAGTGGAGCATTACTCGTGGGGGGAATAAATCAATCATTGCCAGTCGAAAATTCTACGATAATGATACGATCAAAGCAGTATTGGAGATGCGTCTGGATTATGAAAAAGTTCTTGGTCCATTCATGAGTCAGATTACAGACAATACGGGTGGCATGATTATGGATGAAAACGGAACTGTTGTTTATGCGGATTGTTCTATGGATAAAAAATATCGTCCAAAGAATATTGAGAATCTTAAGGATATCAGTGATAAGTATTATATTTCACAGAGAACAATGAAAGATACCGGATGGAATTTCTATATCTATCGTCCAAAGGCGGTAAGTGAAAATGCAATCCATAAGCTTTTGCTTAAAAATATTCCGTTAATTTTAATCAGTGTTCTCCTTTTGAGTCTTTTAGGGTATGTTTTCTCCATCCGTATGGTGTCACAGTTGGAATTATTGACAGAGAATATGAACCAGATCAATATGGGACTTCGCAAGGTTACGGTGCAGAGTAAGTCCAAGGATGAGGTTGGTGTGTTGATTCGGTCATTCCAGCGCATGATGGATCAGATGAACCATTTGATCTCAGAAGTATATGAGAGTAAGATCCAGCTTCAGAATAGTGAGATGAGAGCACTGCAGGCACAGATCAATCCACATTTCCTTTATAATTCGCTTTCAATCATCAACTGGAAAGCAATTGAAGCGGGGGAGGATGAAATCAGTCATGTGACATTGGCACTGTCTACTTATTATCGGACAAGCCTGAATCGTGGTGAAACAATGACTACAGTGGCAAAAGAAATTGATAATATCCGTGCATACCTCAAGATCCAGTTGGTTATGCATGATAACGAGTTCCGTGTGGTCGAACAGATTTCAGACGGTCTTAATGATTATATGATACCGAAGCTGATCCTGCAGCCGCTGGCAGAAAATGCAATCGATCACGGAATCGATGTGTCAGATAATGAGGATCCAACATTGTGGCTGACGATTCGTGAAGAAGATAAGCATATTTTCTTTGAAATCAGGGACAACGGAGCAGGAATGACGCAGGAAAAGGCAGATCAGATCCTGACCTATCAGTCGTCCGGTTATGGCGTGCGAAATGTCTGTGACAGAATCCATGTTCTTTACGGAGAGAAAGGTGAGATGAAGATAGAAAGCACTCCTGGAAAAGGAACGCGTGTCTTTATCCGGATTCCGAAGAAGACGGAGGCAAAGGTGCTATGAAAAACGATAGGAAAAAGCGAATTCTTTCAGCCCAGCTTGTATTAATTTTATTGATGATACTTTGGTGCGGAACTTGTTTTGAATCAAAAGAAAGTCAAAGACAGATGGAACAGTCAGATGCATCTCAAAGTGAGTCTGGTGCAGGCGAAGCAGCTGAAGTGAAAAGAAAACTGATGTATGAAGCAATGCATACGCCGCTTGGAAAATATCCTGAGACAGTCACGTATACACTTGGTAAGATTGCAGGAGCAAATAATTCGAATCTCCCGGTGGGAAATACGTACGAAAACAATGCGTATACGAGATATCTGAAGAAAGTGCTTAATATTCAAAATGCAGATGTCTTTGAATTGCAGGATGGCAATACGTATGAAGAGGCAGTCAATGTAGCGATTGAAGATCGAGATATTCCGGATGTGCTTGTCGTGAAGGGAAGAGATAACCTGCTCCGCCTGATTGAAGCAGGCCTGATCGAAGAACTTACAGAAACGTATGAAGAGTGTACGACAGATACAATCAAAGAAATGTATGAAAGTTATGGAGATTCTCTTTTACAGTCTGCAACCGTGGATGGAAAGCTATATGCATTTCCGAATACGGTGATTGACGATGGAACTCCGCTTCTTTGGCTGCGGAAAGACTGGATTGAGAAGTTGGGATTGAAGGAACCGGAAACGGTAGAAGAAGCGTTGGAGATAGTGCGTGCATTTGTAGAACAAGATGCAGCAGGAGACGGTCAGACGATTGGTCTTGCCTGTAGTACAGATGTGATTGCCGGGGCGGACCAGACTTATGGAGTGGATTCAGCGTTTATACATGCAGGCGCAATGCCATGTCACTGGATTCTGGATGAAAGTGGAGATGTAGTTTACGGGTCAGTAACGCAGGAAACAAAAGGAGCACTTTCAAAGCTTCGTAATCTATATGAGGATGGGATACTCGACCAGAGATTCTTGTTGAGAAAGACGGAAAACATAGATAATCTGTTAAAAACCGGACATTGCGGAGCAATTTACGGACGTTGGTGGGCTCCGAATAATCCGCTTAGTGCGGCATATAGTGTCGATTCAAATGCAGAGTGGAAACCGTATCTTTTAGACAAAGAACAAGTGAATGAGACACAGAAGATATCAGTTTTTGAATCCTATGACCAGTGGATGTATGTGGTGGTACGCAAAGGATATGAACATCCGGAAATTGTAGCAAAGTATGTGAGTGCGATTTTTGACCAGTCCAGATATGCAAATGATGCTTCAGCAAGAGAATTGAATGACTATTTTTCCATTAATGTAGATCCGACAGCCCGTCCGTTGAATATTAATGTGGATTATGAAGATGCACTTTATCGGACAACAGAACATATTCAGGCAGCGTTGGACAAAACGCTTGATGCGTCGGAATTGAGTGGACTAGAAAAATCTTATTATGATACATGTAAATCATTTTTGAATGGACAGTTGACAACGGCAAATGGCTGGGCAGCTTATGCATCAAGAATTGAGGCAGTGGGGGAACTGCAGAAAGCGGGAATACGAAGTGCACAGACAATGCCTTTGGAAAACGTAAATGCCGAAATCCCACAGGAATTACAGGAGCTGGAGAAGGAAGCGTTTCTTCAGATTATCAGCGGGGAGAAACCAGTGGATTACTTTGATACTTTTGTGGTAGAATGGTATGCGAACGGCGGAAAAGAACTGACCGAACAGGTACAGAATGCCTATGAAAGTGGAAAGGATTAAAAAGAATGGATATTAATCAGAGACTGACAGAAGAACTGGATGTAAAACGCTGGCAGATCGATGCGGCAGTACAGCTGATCGATGAAGGCAATACGATTCCATTTATTTCAAGATATAGAAAAGAAGCAACCGGAGAACTGAATGATGAACAGCTGAGAAAGCTGTATGAACGTCTGGTATATTTAAGAAATCTGGAAGAAAAGAAAGAACAGGTAATCTCAAGTATCGAGGAGCAGGGAAAACTGACAGAAGAATTAAAGAAACAGATTCTGGCAGAGGAAACGCTTGTGGCAGTAGAAGACCTGTATCGCCCATATCGTCCAAAGCGCCGCACACGTGCGACAATCGCGAAGGAGAAAGGACTTGAGCCGCTGGCTGCATTGGATCACATTGTAGAAGACAAAGGAACCGCTTGAAAAGACAGCGGAAGCTTATATCTCTGAAGAAAAAGGAGTGGAAAGTGCAAAGGACGCAGTCAGCGGAGCATGTGATATCATATAGCACCTTGTAAGGGATGTGGGGTCTGTCAATGTTATAAAGGATGTATTGATCAGGATGATACAAATCCCACGATTGATAAAATTACTGCTGCAGATGTGATTCTTTTTGCTACTCCGGTATATTGGTGGGGAATGTCTGCGCAGTTGAAACTTATCATTGATAAGTGCTACTGCCGCGGTTTGCAACTGAAAAATAAAAAAGTTGGAACAATCGTTGTGGGAGGATCCCCGGTGGATAGTATCCAGTATGAGTTAATTGACAAACAGTTCGACTGCATGGCGAAATATCTTTCATGGGATATGATTTTCCAAAAATCATATTATGCAACAGCCAGTGATGAACTTGCAAAAAACAAGGATTCTATAAAAGAACTTGAAAATATTGGAAAAAACTTATAATAAATATTAAGGTCCCAGGGACGTTAAGAAATCAGTTTATAAAATAAATTGTACAAATAAGAACAAATTGTTCCAAAAATTCTAAACAAAATAATCATTTAATGTAAAGAAGAAGGTCATTGTAAATCATCATCCAATTAATAGAGTAGATGGTGTGCAATGGCTTTTTCGTTGTTATAGTGATCGAGATATGATAAAATATCAATGTATAAAAAATAAATATAGAATACACAATATAATTTATCAATTTTCTCAGCAACTAAAAGACATAATGGGATCAAAATTAACAAAAGTTATTGTTTATGGCTCTTATGCCAGAGGAGATAATAAAGAAAACTCCGATATTGATATTATGATATTGACCACTCTTTCAGATAAAGAGATTACGGAAATAGAAAATGATATATATGATATCGCTTATGATTTCCTTATGGATTACGGTGTAGATATTTCTGTA
>OHTK01000916.1_pt1 | contig 11053 bp, 10 predicted proteins | sample 1578931 | NCBI WGS metagenome assembly OHTK01 (sample SAMEA3879553, study PRJEB24766) | human gut metagenome | biome: human-associated habitat; feature: feces | place: USA | collected 1985/1987 | reverse complement strand
CGGGAAACGCTACGGGTATGAGGGACTGGAAAAGCGTATCGGTTATAACGTTCGTGAGTATAAGGCAAAAAAATGGCAGCCGAAGATCCGGAACGAAGTGGCTCTTGCCATGCACGGTTGCCGTGGCGACCGGGAGATATTTGTCCGTCTGCTTGCGGGGAAAGGCATAGATACGGTATTCCGTGAGAACGATGAAGGACGCATCTACGGTGCGACCTTCATCGACCACAAGAACCGGGAGGTCTATAACGGCTCACGGCTCGGCAAGGAGTTCTCGGCAAACGCCTTTGAGCGGCTCTTTAATAATCCGGACAGCATCCCGGATTTGGATGCGCGCATGCCGGACACCGGTCTGCAAAACGGATTCTCCTCCGATATGGAAAGTGCCATCGAACAGGCTTTCGGGATATTCAATCTGGAAGCGAACGGTCCCGATCCGCAGGAAGAGGCTCTCGCCCGGAGGCTGCAACGTAAAAAGAAGAAGAAACGCCGCTCACGGGGAATTTCCTAATTACCGAATTTACCAACATTAAAAATCAGTTTATCATGCAACAGGAAGATGATTTGAGAGGACTGGCCAAGGTCATGGAATTCATGCGGGCCATATCCATTGTTTTTATTGTCATTCACGTCTATTGGTTCTGCTACCGGTCGTTCGTGGATATGGGTATCAATATAGGTGTAGTCGATAAGATACTGCTTAATTTTCAGCGAACGGCGGGGCTGTTCAGCAACCTGCTTATAACGAAAGTGTTTGCCGTCATATTCCTTGCACTCTCGTGTCTGGGCACAAAAGGAGTAAAAAACCAGAAAATGACATGGAACAGGATATACGCCGCTTTCCTTTCGGGCATGGTGCTGTTTTTCATGAACTGGTGGATGCTCGACCTGCCGTTCAGCCCGACATCCAATGCCGTCATATATACGGTAACGCTTACCGCAGGATATATCCTTCTCTTGATGTCGGGTATGTGGATAAGCCGTATGTTGAAGAATAATCTTATGGAGGACGTGTTCAATACCGCCAATGAGAGCTTCATGCAGGAAACAAGGCTCATGGAGAACGAGTATTCCGTCAACCTGCCCACGAAATTTGTCTATCAGGGCAAGGAATGGGACGGATGGATAAACATCGTCAACCCTTTCCGTGCTTCCATTGTGCTTGGAACGCCCGGTTCGGGTAAGAGTTACGCAGTGGTGAATAATTTTATCAAACAGCAGATTTCCAAAGGATTCGCTCTATATCTGTATGATTACAAATTTGACGACCTTTCCGTAATAGCCTATAACGAACTGCTGAAGAATCTGGATAAATACAAGGTCAGACCGGAATTCTATGTGATAAACTTTGACGATCCGAGACGCAGCCACAGATGCAATCCCATAAACCCGAAATTTATGGCGGATATCAGTGATGCCTACGAATCAGCCTATACCATTCTCCTGAACTTGAACAAGACCTGGATACAGAAACAGGGTGATTTTTTCGTGGAGTCCCCGATAATCCTGCTTGCCGCCATTATTTGGTACTTGCGGATTTACAAGGACGGCAAGTATTGTACCTTTCCCCATGCGATAGAATTCTTAAACAAACCGTATGCTGATATTTTCACGATTTTGACCTCGTATCCCTCACTGGAAAACTACCTTTCCCCCTTTATGGACGCATGGCAAGGAGGAGCTCAAGACCAGTTACAGGTGCGCCCGTAAGGGCATATAATAAATATAGCTTTGGCAAGCTATTAGGTTCGTGTTCTTTGAAATAATAACCTATCACCAGCCGACTTATCCATTCAACGAAAGACGATGGGGAGTGTAGCATGTCGGTAAAGCCACGAGTGAACTAACTGTCAAGTTTTGACCGTGTGGCGAGGTGAAACGATAGATATGAGGATAAAGCCTATACTGGTTGAACGATAGTCTAAGCGGCTCGATGGTTAAGCCTTGACGGAAGACAGTTACAAACGTCAAGCCGTGATACCCAGCTTCGCCTTGTAGGATGCATGGGCAAAAAGAACTTATCACGGAGCAACTACATACATAGTAAAGGACGAAAGTCGTATCCGACAATCTATCATGCCAATAGTTATTATATGTCTAAACGGGGATTGCCTAAGTGGGGCAACCCATATGGCAACAGAGCTTCCGTAGTAGTCCGAGCAAGGGAAAGCCTTGTACATGGCGAAGGGAAGCAGCCAATATCGTTTAATGTCAAATTTTGGAAAATGTGAGAGACATGAAAAGAAATCCAGAAAAGATATTAAACAGTCTAACACAACATAGTTCCGACTTGGCTTACAAGTTTGAACGTTTGTATCGGTTACTGTTTAATGAGGAGATGTACTACATTGCCTACCAACGTATTTATACGAAACAGGGCAATATGACGAAAGGTGTCGATGGAAAAACCATTGACGGTTTCTGTATATCCCATATTGAACGGTTGATAGGTACACTCAAAGATGAGACGTACCAGCCAAATCCCTCTCAGCGGGTGTACATTCCCAAGAAAAACGGGAAAATGCGACCGCTGGGTATTCCGTCATTCATTGACAAACTTCTGCAAGAAGTTATCCGAATGATTTTGGAAGCAATCTACGAGGGCAGTTTTGAAAATTCTTCTCACGGTTTCAGACCACAGAGAAGTCCGCAGACTGCACTTTGGAGCATACAAAAGACATTCAACAATACAAAATGGTTCATCGAGGGAGACATTAAAGGTTTCTTTGACAATATAGACCACGAAGTATTGATAGCTATTCTTTCAGAACGTATTTCAGATATGCGTTTTCTACGCCTTATCCGAAAGTTTCTGAATGCCGGATATGTGGAAGATTGGGTATTTCACAAATCGTATAGCGGAACACCACAAGGTGGGATAATAAGTCCTATACTGGCAAATATCTATCTTGACAAGTTCGACAAGTACATCAAAGAATACACTCAAAAATTCAATAAGGGAAAAAGGCGCAAAGAAAATCCGATAGCAAAACAACTTGGGCAGAAAAAATACTACTTGACAACAAAGCTGAAACAAGCAAAGAATGAAACGGAACGGCGACTACTGTTGAAACAAATTGGAGAAGTTGTCAAAGAACGTCTGAAATATCCAGCAAGTGATGAAATGGATGCGGACATGAAACGTCTAAAATATGTGAGATATGCGGATGATTTTCTCATTGGTGTTATTGGCAGCAAAGAGGATTGTATCAAAATCAAAGAGGACATAAAGCAATTTATGGCAGACAAATTGAAATTGGAACTATCTGATGAAAAAACGCTGATAACCAATGCAAGAAAACATGCTAAATTTCTCGGCTATGACGTATTTGTACGCAAATCCAATGACACCCATAGGGATAAAAACGGACATTTGACAAGAAGCTTAGACCATAAGATAGTCCTGTATGTGACTACCGAAGTGATGCGGAAGAAGCTCCTTGAATATGATGCGGTAAAGATTACTGTTCAAAAAGGTAAGGAGGTTTGGAAGCCCAAAGGACGTACATATATGCGCTGTCTTGATGATTTGGAAATTATAAGCCAATATAACTCTGAAATCATGGGGTTCTATAACTTCTATTCGATTGCAAATAATAGTCCCGTCATTGACTCTTTTTATAACATCATGGAATACAGTATGTATAAGACATACGCCGCAAAGTACAGCACTTCTAAAAAGAAAATCATTGCGAAGTACAAGAAGAACGGAGTATTTGCCATACCGTACACCAATAAAAGGGGATATGAGTTCAAACGTGAGTTCTACGACAAAGGCTTTAAGCGAAAGGAACTGCCCAATCGGTATTTGGATGACAAACTGCCAAACACGGTTGCCATAACAGGCGGCAGAAATGGACTAATCAAGAGACTTCAGGCACGTGTATGTGAAAATTGCGGTGCTACGGACAATCTTGAAATGCACCATGTACGCAAATTGAAAGACCTAAAAGGCAAAAGTGATTGGGAAATTAAAATGATTTCACGTAACCGCAAAACATTAGCAGTATGTTCAGTATGCCATCACAAAATACACGCAGGAAAGTTAGACTGAATGAGAAGGTGGAGAGCCGTGTACGGGGAGACCTGTATGCACGGTTCGGAGGCGAGTGCTTGGAAACCTACCACTGTAAAAAGTGGCAAGGCGCTGGGTGCTTAGCCTATGGCCAGATAGCAAGCGCGAAAATCCCGCTATCGAGGATGATTTCACCGCAGCTTTACTGGGTCATGACAGGCGATGACTTCACGTTGGATTTGAATAATCCTGAACATCCGAAAATCCTATGCGTGGGAAATAATCCGGACAGACAGAATATCTATTCGGCCGCATTGGGGCTATACAACTCCCGTATCGTGAAACTGGTAAACAAGAAAGGACAACTCAAGAGTTCCATCATTATTGACGAGCTTCCGACCATCTATTTCCGTGGTATCGACAACCTGATAGCCACAGCACGAAGCAACAAAGTGGCGGTGTGTCTCGGCTTTCAGGATTTCTCACAGCTTACCCGTGACTACGGTGACAAAGAAGCGAAGGTCATCCAAAATACGGTCGGAAATATATTCTCAGGGCAGGTGGTCGGGGAAACGGCAAAAAGCCTGTCAGAACGTTTCGGCAAAATACTCCAGCAACGACAATCCATCTCTATTAACCGGCAGGACACATCCACTTCCATTAACACACAGTTGGATTCGCTGATACCTGCATCCAAGATTGCCAACCTCTCGCAGGGCACATTCGTGGGCAGTGTGGCGGACAACTTCGGGGAAGAAATTGACCAGAAGATTTTCCATGCGCGGATTATTGTAGATAGCGAAAAGGTAGCGGCGGAAACAAAGGCTTACAAGAAGATACCTGTCATCAACGAGTTCAAGGACGAGAATGGCAACGATATCATGCAGCAACAGATAGACCGGAACTATTCCAAAATCAAAGCGGATGTGGTGCAGATAATCGAGGATGAGATGTTTAGGATAAAAAATGACCCTGATTTGAAACATCTGATTCCACAGGATGAAGGCGATAAGGAATAATATAGACCGCTTTTTTATTTCAGCCTGCAAAGGTAGCCCCGTGCCTGTCTGGATTGAGCAAGACCGGGCCCTTACGGGTTTCCGCAAAAATCTTCCGCGCTGCGCTTGCGGTATTTTTCCGGAAAGCCTTGCACAATCCGGCACGGGACTGTTAGACAGGCAAGAAATAAAAAATCGGCTCAAGAGCCGTGAAATGTCTAACTTAAAAATAAAAGATATGAGCAGAAGCAACTTCACACCGATGAAAAGATTTTATGAAATCATTGGCCATTATGGTCTGAGACTGATGGAAGTCGGAACAAATCACCTGAGAGTATTTTCCGGAGGCCGGAAACTTTTCGATTACTATCCGCTGCGTATGAAACTCTTCGATTACCGGCAGTGGCAACAACTGACCTACCCGTCACCCATTGAGGGGACGAACAAGTGGGAAACGGAGCTTGACGAAATTATAAACAGACTTAATCAGCAGGACTATGAATGACAACAACAGTAAAACGCTCATTTGGGATAACATTCCCGAATGGGCGATTTATTCATTGGAATATGGTGTTGAAGAGGATTTGTTTCTTACCGACGAAGACAAAAAAATGATAACCAAATTTATCGGTGAAAATTTTCCAAACGGATATACCATGTCAGTGGATTGGGAATCATATAAGGAGTTCGACCGTTTTCCTACATTCGGGAAACCGTGCAAGACTTATACGGTCAGGTTCTGTAACCTATAAATTAGAAAAATATGAGAAAGATAACATTGAGCGAATATAATGCCATTCCGGAAAACTATCGTGGGATTTGGACTGTCGAACGTTGGGATTTGCCTGATTGGGCAGAAATACGCAAAAGACATATCGGCAAACGTACCATGATGGTTTATGATAAAGGTACATGCCTGCTGGTAGAGGGAATCGGCTTTGAAATCGTGGATGATTCCGGCTGGAAAAAGCCGGATGAAATCAGAAAAGACATAGATATGCTTTACCAAGAGTTCTGTAACATGCGTAAATGCGAACCGCATTATGCAGATTGCATCATACGTTGGCAGGACACTCTGGATACATTGGAAACAAGAATTGCATTGTCCATGGATCCCGATACGGAATGGGATGAAGAAATCTTCTATTATTGCAACAGCCGGAACGAATTGAAATCACTCACAGAAAAAGGTTGCTCAGATTTTGTCATTGCTGATTGCTTCGGCTTCGGAATGTATGAAAAGCCGATGCAGGAAATCTGAACATATTGAAAAAAGTAATGAAATACCAATAAAAACAAGAAATCTCAGCCATAATGACCGAGATTTCTTTTCTTCCTTTTTATAGTGCAGATGCGACGACTAAGCTCGCACGGGCACTTTTAGTATTGCAAAGGTAAGGATTCTTTTTTATTCAACCAAATAATATGAATTCAACTTTCTATTTTGGAAACCTGCGCTATAACTTTTTGGGCTTCGGGAGTCTGAATGGAACTGACAAGATTTTGAATATCATTCTCCAAATCCTTTTTCCGCGATTGTGAGATACGCCCCAGCATATACCTAACAACATCTATGCCACCTTTAATATTGTGTCTGCATTCGGCAGAAATGTCAGCAGGCAGACGTTTGATTCCTTTAGGAAAGTCCATACGGTAAATACAACCTCCGTGTGCACATTTGTTACGAAGTACACGTATAGTTTCCATATAGTTATAAAAAACACCTCTTGAACAGCCATAGGCATTAGCGACCAGATCTTTCGCTTCCGCTTCTTTCAGCGAATCATATAATGTTATGATATTGCCTATTGTCATAAACTCGATGGTTTTCCATGCAGGAGCATATATCCCCGGATGGTTGGCATGATGACGTTGGATAATGGGGTTTTTACGCATAACCGCATATACCTGTTCTTCAAAATCGTTAACGAATTTAGAGGTTACATACTTACGATTGACAAACCAACAGGGGTCATCAATGTATTTCAGCGATATGTTGTAGATGAGTTTTGTACGGATATTGACCTCAATACGGTCAAGAGCATTGAGCAACAATCTCCTGAGTCTGGTATCAAACTCATAGAGGTCATAGACACTTTTAAATGTAGTACCCGGTTTTAACTGATGGTCACGATGTTCCAGACATGGGAACTTTATTTCGTATGGAAAAGAATAGAATCCAAGTCGGTAATAACCCACATCAAGGAGAATCTCTTTCGCTTTCTCCTCATCATCAAATGTCATTCCATTTGATTTCAGTCTGGCTATTTGTTGGTCTATCGTATATGCTTTTTTCATTGAATTCATTGAATATTTATTTTAAATGCGAATTTACTCATTTTTCTTAAAACATATATCCAATGTGCTGATTGATTTATAGAAAGATAAATCGTGCCAAGCATTATTCCATATTCCTCCATAAAATTCCATCATTATTCCGCTTCACTTGGCAAGTCCCTTCGAGAAGATAACTCGGAGGATGATACCTTCCACGTTCAAGCCTCCGGTTTTCGGGACACAAAATTCCCTTTGGTAATTTTCCGCCCGAAAAAACGCTCCGGTATCATCGTCCGAGTTGGGGAAAAGGTCCGGGACTTAGCAAGCGAAGCGACCTACGACGCATAGGACAAAACCAAAAAGACAAATGACGGCGGTCTTTTGCCGGTACCGATGTTGCAATGAAAAACGCTGTCGATATCTTCCATACAAAAACAATCATCCGGTCTTATGGAGCAAAAGAAGGAAGTGGGGACTAAAGACAGCTCGCTCTCCACTCTGCATAATACTGTTTTTCTTTATCGCTTTTGTTTGTGGCTTTCCTACCGTTTCCCTTTTCCTCTTTCCTATCATGTGTCCATCCTCTTTTTCTTTTATCATCCGGGTAGGTTCTTCTCACTTTTACCCTGATTCTTCCGTTTTCTGCCTTTCGTCTTCCCGCCTATGGTGAAACGTGATGACATCCGATGAAATGGATAGTCCAACGCATTGAAATATAATGTTTTATCAAAATTATGCCTATATATTTGCGGTGACAACAATAGTTTTTAACTCTAAAAATCACAATTATGGCAAAGAAAAATGTAAGGGACGAACCCATGAAAACACAAGTCACCGAGAATGACCAGCTGAGTGACATTGTCTTCATTCTCGACAAGATGGAACTGCTGTTGCAGGCTATATCCGAAATCGACAAGAACGGCAGGTACAAGACGGTTCCGGCAGACAAGGAACATCGGAACTCCTTTCTGAAAATAGACCGTTATGCCAGCATGTTCGAGAATTTTCTGAAAAACTTCTGGAGCCAGTTCAAGGACCCGACCCGTTTCGGACTGCTCACCATCAAGGAGGACACCCTGGACAGCCCTGAAGTCAGACAGGCGGTGGAAGACATAGCCGCAGGCAGGAAGTCGGATGCGGTGGATGAATTTCTGAAAAAATACGAGATTGTACCACGCACCAAGGAAAACCAAAGTATAAACAATCAAAATCAAGAAGAAATGGCAAAGAAAAACCAGACACAGCAGCAGGCCGCCCCGGAAACCGGGCAGCAGCCCAAGTACCGCTACAATGAATCAATGATCAACTGGGAGGAACTGAAACACTTCGGACTGTCCCGGGAGGAACTTCAGGAGCGCGGACTCCTTGACCAGATGCTCAAGGGATACAAGACCAACCAGGTCGTACCCATCAGCATGAATTTCGGCTCCGCCGTATTGCGTACGGATGCCCGATTGTCATTCCAGCAGTCCGTGGGAGGTCCCATCGTATTGGGTATCCACGGTATCCGTCAGAAACCCGAACTTGACCGCCCTTATTTTGGACACATCTTTTCCGAAGAGGATAAGAAGAACCTGCTTGAAACAGGCAACATGGGGCGTGTCGTGGAACTGAAGGGACGTAACGGGGAATACATCCCTTCCTTCGTGAGCATAGACAAACTTACCAACGAGGTGGTTGCCATGCGTGTGGAAAATGCGTTCATCCCGAAGGAAATCAAGGGGGTAAAGCTGACCGAACAGGAACAGAACGACCTGAGGGAAGGCAAGAAGATATTCGTTGAAGGGATGATTTCCAACGGTGGAAAGGAATTCGATGCCCATATCCAGATCAATGCCGAGCGCAGGGGTATCGAATACATCTTTGAGAATGACAAGCTGTTCAACCGCCAGTCGCTGGGTGGCGTGGAGCTGACTAAACAGCAGATTGAAGACCTCAATCAAGGAAAGGCCATCTTCGTGGAGGGGATGGCACGCAAGGACGGTGAGCTATTCTCCTCTTATGTAAAGCTGGACGAAGCCACCGGCAGACCATCTTATACACGTTACAACCCGGACTCTCCGGAAGGCGCACGTGAAATCTACATCCCGAACGAAATCAACGGCGTGAAGATTACTCCGGAAGAACAGCAGCAGCTCCGGGAGGGCAAGGTCATCTTCCTCAATGACATGGTCAACCGCAAGGGCGAGGAATTCTCCTCATTCATCAAGGCAGATCTGGAAACCGGACGGCTCAGCTATTCACGCACACCGGACGGCTTCGAGCAGCGTGCGGAGTTCAAGATTCCGGACAAGGTGTGGGACGTGCAGCTGAACCGCCAGCAGCGTGCCGACCTCCAGAGCGGCAAGGCCGTGCTGGTAGAGGGCATCAAGGGCTACGACGGAAAGACCATCTCCCAGTATGTCAAGGCAAACTTCAACCAGGGCAGGCTGGACTTCTACAACGAGAATCCGGACCGCAAGCGTGACGCTTCACAACGGAATGTCGTGGCCAATGCACAGAAACAGGGACAGGAGACGAAGCAAAGCAGCCGCAGATCCAAAGGTGCAAGCATGGCCTGAAGTAAAACGAATGTATAATCCAAAAGAATCAGAAACATGGAAATGAACAATGGAAACAACGCGCCTTTCAAGGCGGAAGACGTGAACTGGGAAGAACTGGCCGGAATCGGCATCCTCAAGGACGAACTGGAAATGTCGGGAGAACTCGAAACACTGCTCAGCGGGAAGAAGACGAAAGTAATTTCACTCAGCCTTGTACTCCTCGGTGTGGACGTGGTGATGGATGCCACCCTGCAACTGATACGCAAGGACGGCGAACCGCTGATGGAAATCCTTGGCGTAAAGCCGGTGGCATAGCATCCGCTTTTCACCCGATACGACGATCAACCATCAAATGTCAAACCGCCGTTCCCCGTCATCCATGCCGGTCACGGGGAACGGCTTTAAATTACAGGAAATGAAAATGAAAGCAATCATAGCAGAAAAACCGAGTGTAGGAATGGATATAGCCCGTGTGGTCGGGGCTACCGAAAAGATGGACGGCTATTGTACAGGCAACGGATACATGGTGACCTGGGCTCTGGGGCACCTCGTGCAACTTGCCCTGCCCGGCACGTATGGCTATACGAAGACAACCGCCGCTGACCTTCCGATGCTGCCGGATCCGTTCCGGCTTGTTTCCAGACTGATCCGCACGGACAGGGGTACGGTGACAGACCTGGCCGCTTCCCGGCAGTTGAAAATCATTGAGGGGGTATTCTCCAGATGCGAGAGCATCATTGTGGCAACCGATGCCGGTCGTGAGGGTGAACTGATATTCCGTTGGATATATGACTATCTGGGATGCACCAAGCCGTTCATGCGTCTGTGGATTTCATCGCTGACGGACGAGGCTATCCGGGAAGGTATGGCCAATCTCAGGAACGGCAGCGACTATGATAGTCTCCATGCGGCCGCTGACTGCCGGGCAAAGGCTGACTGGCTGGTTGGCATGAACGCCAGCCGTGCGTTGGCGATAGCCACAAGTTCTGCCAACAATTCCATCGGACGGGTGCAGACTCCGACACTCGCCATGATATGTACCCGTTTCAAGGAGAACCGGAATTTCGTGTCCGTCCCTTATTGGCAACTGCATATCACGCTGACACAGGGAGAGGCGCACCGTCAGTTCGTCCATACGGAGGAATTCAAGGACAAGGCAGCAGCGGAAGCGGCATTCGGCAACATCGGCACCGGTTCTCAGGCGACAGTCATACGACTGG
>OHTK01000911.1_pt1 | contig 11079 bp, 6 predicted proteins | sample 1578931 | NCBI WGS metagenome assembly OHTK01 (sample SAMEA3879553, study PRJEB24766) | human gut metagenome | biome: human-associated habitat; feature: feces | place: USA | collected 1985/1987 | reverse complement strand
CACCGAGGAGGACCATGCCAAGCTGGAGCGCAAGGGCTTCCTGCTGGTGGACAGCGGTGCCACCTATCTGGACGGCACCACCGATATCACCCGCACCTATCCCGTCGGCCCCCTGACCGAGAACGAGCGCAAATACTACACCTGGACCCTGCAGAGCCACATTGACATTGCCCGCGCCGTCTTCCTGGATTACTGCACCGGCTTTGCACTGGACAGCTTTGCCCGCGGCCCGCTGTGGGCACACAAAATCAACTACCGCTGCGGCACCGGCCACGGCGTTGGCTACATCTCCTCGGTGCACGAAGGCCCCCAGAGCCTGCGCCCCCAGAACCCCATTGTCTTCAAAGAGGGCATGACCATCACCGATGAGCCGGGCGTTTATGAGACCGATGAAGTCGGCATCCGCATTGAGAACGAGCTGGAATGCGTGGATGCCGGCACCAACCAATATGGTCACTGGCTGAAATTTGAGCCGCTGACCCTGGTGCCCATCTCCACCGAGCCGGTCATTGTGGACGAACTGACCCGTGACCAGATCAACTGGCTGAACGCCTACCATGCCCATGTATACGAGATGCTCAGCCCCCGCCTGACCGAGGAGGAAAAGACCTGGCTGAAAGCCAAGACTGCCCCCATCGACCGGTAAAGCTTTCTTTTCCGCATTTTTGAGTTATTTGAATCACTGAATTTATCGGCCCCTGCCGCACCAAGGCAGGGGCCGATTTTGTTTTGCCTTGGGTCCTGCTGTGCTATGTCCACATCAACCTTCCCTTTCCGTATTTTCCTTTTCCCTGTCTGTAGGGAACGGTCTTGACCGTTCCGTCCCCTCATCCTACCACCCTTTTATAAGTGCACCTCTCTCATGGCCTCGCGCAAATCAACTTATTGTATTTTATTTAATTTTATATTCAAATTGTATTTCCCGTTTTCCCGCGTCCGCTCCTCTGTCCATTCTGCACATTCCGCCCAATTTGGCGCATCGGGTGCTGGTCATTCTGCTATTCTTTCATAAATCTTACCCAAAATCACACGTCTAACACTGTGCAATCATCCCATTTTCTGGACTTTTTACTCATTCTTGGGTAAAAAGCCGTGATTATTGTTGATTTTTTGTCAAAGTCGGTCTATAATAAAATAGCTGGCAGGGTCAGACCCTCCAGCTGCTTGAACTGAATTTATAGGAGGTACCTGTTATGCTCGTAAATGCAACCAATATGCTCCTCAAAGCTCGTGACGGCCACTATGGCGTTGGCCAGTTCAATATCAATAACCTGGAATGGACCCGGAGCATTCTGCTTCAGGCTCAGGCCATGCAGAGCCCGGTTATCCTGGGCGTTTCCGAGGGTGCCGGCAAATATATGACCGGTTTCAAGACCGTTGCCGCCATGGTGCGCGCAATGGATGAATCTCTCGGCATCACGGTTCCCGTTGCCCTGCACCTGGACCACGGCACCTATGAGGGCGCAAAGGCCTGCATTGAAGCTGGCTTTACCTCCATCATGTTCGATGGCTCCCACTACCCCATCGAAGAGAACATTGCCAAGACCCGTGAGCTGGTTGAGCTGGCACACGACAAGGGCCTGTCCATCGAAGCCGAAGTTGGTTCCATCGGCGGCGTTGAGGACGGCGTAGTCGGCAACGGCGAAATCGCTGACCCCGAAGAGTGCGCCAAGATCACCGCTCTGGGCGTTGACTTCCTGGCTGCCGGCATCGGCAACATCCACGGCATTTACCCCGCCAACTGGAAGGGCCTGGACTTTGAAGCTCTGGAGCGCATCCATCAGGCTACCAACAACATTCCTCTGGTGTTGCACGGCGGCACCGGCATCCCCGACGAGATGATCGCAAAGGCCATCAGCCTGGGCGTTTCCAAGATCAACGTCAACACTGACTGCCAGCTGGTATTTGCTGAGGCTACCCGCAAGTACATCGAAGCCGGCAAGGATCAGCAGGGCAAGGGCTATGACCCGCGCAAGCTGCTGAAGCCGGGCGCAGACGCCATCATGGATAAGGTCAAGGAGAAGATCGAGCTGTTCGGCTCTGCCAACAAGGCTTGATTTGGCTAAGATTTAATTTGCCGTTTATCCAGTAACATTACGCCCCGGAATCGCATATTCTTATGCGGTTCCGGGGTGTTTTTATTTTACGCTGTTTGCGCTATTTTATTTGTAGGTACTAGCCATAACCTCGCAGTAGGGCGGGGTCACCCGACCCCGCCGAAGCCTTAGCCCATCTCTCATATTACAAATTTTGTAATGCACCTAAAACAGATTTGTAGGGGACGCTGCTTCGAATCGTCCCACATGCCGGGCCTTGTCTAATATTTCACCACATCATTCTCCGCAAAGCAGCGGGCGCACATTGTGCGCCCCTACAGGTGGCATACCATCACAATCCCCTCCACATCACTCAAAACCCGTCTTTTCCCTCGCCATCACATTCCAGGGCCATCTCGCCTGTCCCATCTTCACACAAAAAACGGCGCCGTACCCCATAAAGTCCGGGGTACAGCACCGTTTCTTTTTATCTTATTCTATAAACTCTATCATCATGCTCTGTGCTTTTTGTGCCTGCTCACCAATACGCCAAGCACTATCGCCAGCACAAAATAGATCACTGCCATCACCACAAAGCGGCCAAACAAACCGCCCACATAAGCAATCAGCAGGTTTTTCAGGGCAGGCGGGTCAATGCCCAGGCGCGTTAAGCCGATCATCGGCTTAACGCCCACACCCAGCACCAGGCACACCACAGCAGCACCGCCAAGGGCATACACCAGGCAGCGCGCCCCCAGGCGGGCATCTTTGCGGCTGATGCGCAGCATGGACACTACCGCAGCGCACAGCAGCACCGCACTAATCACCAAGCCGATTACCATCACCTTTTGCAGTTTCTGCATCAGGGTACGCAGCTGGCTGACCAGCGGCACCGCGGTGTAGGAGGCATACTCCATACGCACAGCCTCAGCCACGGTTTCCACGGCCGTCTTGGTTTCGCCTTCCAGCGTAATGCCACGGTCTGCCGTAGCCTGTTCCATGGCGCTGTAAACAGCTTCTGCGATATTATCGCGGGTATAATAGGTCAGCGTTTTGGCATACAGCCCCGCCACAGCATCCTGCATGTCGCTTTCCACCTGATCAACAGACATAAACCCCGTCATAACATCGGCATCAAAACCGGTGGCTGCACCATAACTGATAAAATCCTGTACCATATCATCATAGGCGCTCTGGGCATAGCCGGAGCTTTTCACGCAGCTCTGCATATAGCCCACGTTACCAAACGTGGTAAACAGCATGACAAACACCGCCAAAAGTGCCAAAATCAGGCTGCTCAGCCAGGAAAGCACCATCGGCCACACAGCGCTGCCTTTGCGGGAGTTTTTTTGTTGCGTCATCTCTGCATCTCCTCCCTCAACGGTCAGCATCCAGCTCCGGGCCGGATGTGTAGCTGGCATAAACAAAGTAGCGGTTAGGGGTAAAGCCCAGCGCATCAAATGGGTAGCAGGTATACAGGATCAGGTTTTCATCGGTGCGTGTAAAGTCATACGTGGTGGTATCCTGGTAATCCCGCACCTCGCAGCGCTCCACCGTATAGGTGTAGGTACCGTAATGGGTCTCGATCGTCACCACATCGCCCACCTCAACGCTCTGCAGGTCGTTAAAAAAGGTGTTGTTGTGGCCCGCCATCAAAATGGTCTTACTTTCACCAGGGATACCTGCTCCGCTGCTGTCCACATAAGTACCAACGCCCTGGTTCAGGATGCTGTTGGTGTCACCGTAATACACCGGCGCATCCACCGTGGTGCCCGCAATCGTAATGCGGCCATAGCGGTCCCCCTTGCTGGGGTAGGTAATGCTGCTCAGCGGGATGGTTTCCTGCTCCGGCTCTTCCTGTGCGGTCTGGTCATTTTCCGTATTGGTCAGGGTCTGGGCTGCCTCATCAAACAGGTCCTTGGGCTGGGTTTCCACCACGCTAGTTTCCATAAACCACTCTACCAGCGAGTAGTACGGTGCGGCAAACACCTTGAACATGACCGCCAGCAGCGCCAACGTGACCAGCGCAAACAGCAGTGGCACTACCACCAGCCCTGCCGGACCTTTGCGCAAAAAATCGTTCTTGTGCGTCATTTATTTTTTCTCCCCGTTCAGGCACAGGCTGCGGCCCATACCTGACGCTGAAACAAAAAAATTCGCCGCGGCACGCCGCGGCGAACAACATGTTAGTTAGGCGTGATTACTCAGCGTCACGGCTCTTGCGAACAGCAACACCCATGGTGCCAGCGATGGCAACCACAGCAACCAGCATAGCGATACCAGCATTGTCGCCGGTAGCCTTGATAACGCCATTGCCGTTCTTCAGGCTGGCAGCAGCGGTGGTGGTGCTTTCAGCAACGCCCCAGGTGCCATTCTTGATGGCTTCGCCGATTTCCGGATGGGTATCGGCATTGTTGAAGCTATAAGCAACGTTGGTGCCATTGATGCTGGCAGAGATGGTGATATCGTTGCCGTTGACGGTAACCTTTGCATCGGAAACAGAAACGCCCACAGCATTCAGGATGCTGACAGCCTCGTTCTTTGCACCTTCGGGATCAGACTTTGCACGGTCCAGCAGCTCGTTTGCCTTGGCAACCAGGCTGTCGGCAGTGTAGCCAGCAGCAAGAGCCTTGTCAACATCAGAAGCGGTAACAGTGTAGGCAATGCCCTTGGAGTTCAGGTAATCCTGAGCGCGGGCAACCTGTGCATCATTGGCAGCAAATGCGCTGGTAGCGAACACACCAGCCATAGCGGCGCAGGCAACGAAAGTGGTCAGTTTCTTCATTTTCATTACGCACATCTTCTTTCTTCATGTTGGAAATTTAGGAATGTATTTCCTCAAATGCACCCCATATTAGCTGATGGTTCATTAGAACTATCAATATTAGCAGTATAACACTTTTTTTCTAAATGTCAATATTATTTCGCAATTTCAGCGCTTCCTGCATTCATTTCGCACTTTTTGCCAAAAGTAAAATGGAACTTCCACCATTAGCATCACGCACCAGCCGGTGGCGCAGGCAAAGGCAATGCCATACATTCCCATCCGCGGCGCCAAAATGCAGGTCGTCACCACACGCAGGCTGGTCTGGATCAGCGTGCCCAGCAAAGTCATCGGCATGTTGCCCATGCCGCGGTAATACCCTTGGAATCCGTTCGTCATGGCGGGCAGCAGGTAGAACAGTGCCATCGTTCCCAGGTACTGCACCGCCAAAGCGATCACCCGGTCAGCGCCCTCCCCTGTCACAAACATTGCGGCCAGCGGGGTCTTGAACAGAGTCACCACCCCGCCGATCAGCATCCAATACGCGGCTTCCATCCCAAGGCCCACCGCAAATCCGCGTCTAATGCGGTCCTGCCTGCCCGCGCCGCGGTTCTGGGCAATGTAGGTGGTAATGCCCTGGGCAATGCTCTGTTCGGGGATACAGGCAAAATCGTCAATGCGCGTCACCGCATTGAACGCAGCGATCACTTCCACACCCAAGGCATTCACCTGCCCCTGGATGAGCACTTTGCCGATTGGCTGCACGGCCTGCTGCAAAGCGGATACCCCGCCATATTGCAGCGTGCGGCCCAGCAGGCTGCGGTCAACGCGCCACTGGCCCCGCCGGGGGCAGAGTTCCGGCGTTTTAGTCCACAGCCACCACCCGGCCAACACGGCGCTGAACGCTTCGGCAATCACCGTTGTCATGGCGGAGCACACAATGCCAAAGCCCAGCCCGCCGATAAAGATCAGGTCCAGCGCTGCGTTCAAAATGGCCGATACCATCAAAAAGCGCAGCGGCGTTCGGGCATCGCCCACACTTTTGAACCCCGCCGCCAACGCATTGTAAAAGCAGGTGAACGGTGCCCCCAAAAAGGTAATGCGCAGATAGATGGCCGTGATTGCAAAAATCTCCCGCGGAACCGCACAGGCCTGCAAAATCGCCGGGGTGAATAATACCCCCAGCAATGCCACCACTGTGCATGCCGCCGTGCCGGAAAGCACGGTGGTGGCCAGTTCCCGGCGCAGGCTTTCGCCGTCCTTTGCGCCAAAGAACTCGCTCATCAGCACCCCGGCCCCCAGGCAGACACCGGTAATTCCCAGAATAACCAAGTTCATCACCGGGCCCGCAATGCCCTCGGCCGCCAGGGCATCCTTGCCGATGAACCGCCCCGCAATGATGGAATCCACCGCGTTATACGCCAGCTGGAACCAGTTGCCCAGCATCAGCGGCACGGCATAGCGCAGCAGGTGCCCCGCCGCGCCGCCTTTGGTCATATCCTGCATGGCGCTCATTTCTGCTGTGCCGGTTTGCGCTCATCGCGGTCCTGCTCCGTTTCCCGCGTAATGTAGATGGGGCGGTGCTTCACTTCCAGATAGGTTTTGGCCAGGTACTCGCCCACAATGCCAAGGCAGAACAGCTGCACGCCGCTGCACAGCAGCATAATGCAGACCATGCTGGGCCAGCCCGCGGTCGGATCGCCAAAAATCAGAGCACGCACTACAACAAAAATAATGCCCACAAATGCCGCCAGGCAGAAGATCACGCCCGCCAGCGCCGCCATAACCAGCGGCTGGGTCGAAAATCCCACAATGCCCTCAATGGAATACTTGAACAGGCTCCAGAAGTTCCACTTGGTCTGGCCTGCCACGCGCTCCACGTTCTGGTAGGCAAACCACTTGGTCTTAAAGCCCACCCAGCTGAAAATGCCCTTGGAAAAACGGTTATACTCCGACATTTCCAGCACGGCATCCACCATGCGGCGGCTCATCAGGCGGAAATCCCGTGCGCCGTCTACGATCTCGGTATCCGACATTTTATTGATGATGCGGTAAAACATCCGGGCAAACCAGCTGCGCACCGGGGGTTCACCCTCGCGGGTGGTGCGGCGGGTAGCCGCGCAGTCATAATCACCGGTCAGCAGGGCATCCAGCATATCCGGCAGCAGCGCAGGCGGGTCCTGCAGGTCAGCGTCCAGCGTGGCGACATAATCACCCTTGGCCGCTTTCAGGCCCGCATAAATACCCGCTTCCTTGCCAAAATTGCGGCTGAAAGAAACGTAACGCACACGCGGGTCGGCATCGTGCAGCTCCCGCGCCACGCGCAGGGTGCCGTCTTTGGAGCCATCATCCACAAAAATGATCTCAAATTCTGCGCCGTGGCTCTTTTCCATCTGTGCCGCCACACGGGCCGCTTCCTGATAAAACAGCGGCATGGCTTCTTCTTCGTTATAACATGGAACGATCAGGCTGATCAACATTAGGGGGTCACTCCTCCCATGGTAGTTTCGTATCGTGGGTATTGCGGTCATTCGGCGGTCCATCCGGTAAAGTTCACCAGCAGGTATCCGTCCTGCAGGCTTACCCCAACCGGGGCTTCGCCTGCCTCGGCCAGGGTATCGGCGGCATCCTGCTGGTCTGCATCCGCCAGAGTGCAGGGGCGGCCCACCTGCTGCATCAGCAGGGCTATCTGTTCTTTGCCGCCAAAGGCATCCTGCGCCCAGTTGATGACCATCGTCTGCGGGTTTTCGTACCGGTCCAGGTCCCCCAGCGGGCCGCCCAGCACGGTATAAATCAGATACGCGGCTTTATACGCCGGGTTTGCTGCCGGGATCACCAGCCGGTCTTGTAGTTCGGGGCTTAATTCTGCCTGCCCCACAAAGGCCACCGGCAGGGTGCCCGCCGGATCCAGGTCATTCAGTTCATCTGCTGTTTTAATCAGCAAGCGTTCTTCATACTGCCAGCGGTCGCGGTTGTATCGTATCGTCCCTGTCAGGGAGATCAGTTCCACCGCCAGCATCGCCCCCGCCAGCGCGGCACAAATGATGGCTTTGGCTCCGCCCTGTTTGCCGCGGTCCAGCGCCGGGGCCAGCCACAGCCAGGCCGCAAAGGGCACAAACACAGCAAAGCACTGCACCGCGCGGGCCATCTGGGCACCGGTGCCCTGCAAGATGCCCAGCGAGAACTGCGATACAATCAGTCCCGCTGCAAACAGTGCCCGCCCATTGCCGCCGCGGTGCCGCAGGACCCACAGCACCACCGCCCAGCTGGCAAATGCCAGCAAGGCCAGCGCCGGAACGCCAAACGCACGGGCCAGATAGTTGGTCAGCCATTCCCGCACAGGGATCACAACTGCAGCCCGCACGCTGTCCCGCTGGAACCAGAAGATCGTTTTGGATGCCGTGCCATCCTGCCCGCTCACGCCGTTTGCGGCGCACAGCAGGGCGGCCAGCCCTTTGCGCAGCACCAGTGCCGCGGCCAGCGGCCACAGTCCGCGCAGAATGCTGCCCCATATCTTTCCGGCTTTTCGGCTGTGGGGTTCCGCTGCCGCGGCATCCAGCAGCAGGGCGGCGCACAGCAGCGTCAGCCAGACTGGGGCAAAGCTTTCGTACAACCCCAGTGCAAAACACAGGCAGACCACTGCGCCGCAGGCACCGGGCAGGCTGTTCCGCCAGCCGCACAGCAGGTGCGGCAGTGCCAGCGCCAATGCCAACGCGCACAGCAGGTAGCCAAACCCAACGCCACACTGGTTGGAATACATCAAAATTTCGCCATGGTAGGGCCACAGCAGCAGCCCTGCCGCCAGCAGCTGCGCCCCCGGCTGTTTTGCCTGCCGCCGTGCCGCCGTGTACAGCACCGCGGCCAGCAGAATGCCCGCCAACACCAGGCTGAGGGCAAAAAACAGCTCCGGCCAAAAGCGCTGGTAGGTCATGATTCCGGTCAGCGCCTGCAGCAGCCACACGGTAATGCGGCCCTGGCGCAAAAATTCTCCGCCCTGCTGGTAGGTGGCAATGGCAAGGTCGTCCATATCCACGGCAGGGGTGTTCATGGCGTAGCCGTACCCCCACAAAACTGCCAGCAGCAGCACACCCCACAGCGTTTTGCTGCGGGCCAGCCCGCACAGGTTGTTCCAAATTTGTCCCGATACGGGCAAAGCCCCCGCTTGTGCGGAGGCTTGCCGGGTGGTATCAGGTTGTAATGTCTGGCGCGCCACGAGGAACAATCAGCCCTTAACGGCGATGTTGACCAGGCGGCCCTTGACGTAAATTTCCTTGGCAATGGTCTTGCCTGCAATGGCTTCGGCCACAGCGGGGTCAGCCTTTGCAGCGGCAATGGCGTCAGCGCTTTCAATGTTAGCGGCAACGTTCAGGCGGGCCTTGACCTTGCCGTTCACCTGAACAGCAATCTCAATGGTCTGCTCCACGCATTTGGCTTCGTCATACTTCGGCCACTCGTGGTAAGCCAGAGTATCGGTGTGGCCCATCTGCTGCCACAGTTCCTCGGTCATATGGGGAACAAACGGGTTCAGCAGCTGCAGCAGCACTTCGTACTCTGCGCGGGTTGCACCGCCCTCATCGTACAGGGCATTCACCAAAATCATCAGCTGGGCAATGGCAGTATTGGCCTTCAGGGCGTCAATGTCCTCGCCCACCTTCTTAATGGTGCGGTTGATCAAAGCTTCCAGCTTCGGGCGGTAGCCTTCGCCCTCCACCTGCTTTTCGCTCAGTGCCCAGATGCGGTCCAGGAAGCGCTTGCAGCCCTTGATGGAGTTGGTGTTCCAGGGAGCGGCTTTCTCAAAGTCGCCAATGAACATCTCGTACAGGCGCAGGGTGTCAGCGCCGTACTCGTTCACCACATCGTCCGGGTTGACAACGTTGCCCAGGGATTTGGACATCTTGACGATCGGGTGCTCGGCCATTTCGCCGTACTTCTCGACCAGAGCTTCGCGGGCAGCCTTTTCGCTGCCGTACTCGGCCAGCAGGCGCTTGCGCTCGGCATCGGGCTGGTTTTCAAAGGCATGAGGGTTCAGGCCCAGGATCATGCCGTGGGAGGTACGCTTCTGGTACGGTTCTGGCTTGGGCACTACGCCGATATCATACAGGAATTTGTGCCAGAAACGGCTGTACAGCAGATGCAGGGTGGTGTGCTCCATGCCGCCGTTGTACCAGTCCACCGGGCTCCAGTAATCCAGGGCTTCCTTGCTGGCGATGGCATCCTTGTTGTGGGGGTCCATATAGCGCAGGAAGTACCAGGAAGAACCTGCCCACTGAGGCATGGTATCGGTCTCTCTCTTTGCCGGACCGCCACAACACGGACATGTTGTGTTGACCCATTCTGTCATAGCTGCGAGTGGAGACTCCCCGTTATCGGTCGGCATGTAGCTCTCTACATCCGGCAGCTCCAGCGGAAGGGATTCTTCCGGAACCGGAACGTAACCGCATTTGTCGCAGTGTACGATCGGAATCGGCTCACCCCAGTAACGCTGACGGGAGAATACCCAGTCACGCAGCTTATAGTTTGTTTTTGCTTTTCCAACGTGGTTCTCTTCGAGCCACTCAAGAATTTTCTTTTTTGCTTCCGCAACGGAAAGTCCGTTCAGGAAACCGGAGTTGACAAGAGTTCCCTCTGCAACGTCGGTGTAAACTTCGTTCTGTACGTCGCCGCCGGCAACAACCTCGATGATCGGCATGTTGAATTTCTTTGCGAACTCCCAGTCACGCTCATCGTGTGCCGGTACTGCCATGATGGCGCCGGTGCCGTAGCTCATCAGTACATAATCGGAAATCCAGATCGGGATCTCTTTTCCATTAACCGGGTTGACTGCGGAAAGTCCGTCGATCATGACACCGGTCTTGTCTTTTGCAAGCTCGGAACGCTCGAAATCGGATTTTCTGGCTGCCATCTCACGGTATGCGCAGACCTCATCCCAGTTCTTGATCTCATCTTTGTACTGGTCGATGTACGGATGCTCCGGGGAGAGTACCATGTACGTAACACCGAACAGGGTATCCGGGCGTGTGGTATAGATAGTCAGCTTCTCCGGTTTATCTTTCAGGGAGAAATCAACCTCTGCTCCGTGGGAACGTCCGATCCAGTTTTTCTGGGAAGTTTTGACACGCTCAATATAGTCAACGCCGTCCAGACCGTCGATCAGCTTGTCTGCATACTCGGTGATCTTCAGCATCCACTCGCTCTTTACTTTGCGGACAACCGGGCTTCCGCAGCGCTCGCACACGCCGTTTACAACTTCCTCGTTTGCAAGACCTACCTTACAGGAAG
>OHTK01000900.1_pt1 | contig 11205 bp, 12 predicted proteins | sample 1578931 | NCBI WGS metagenome assembly OHTK01 (sample SAMEA3879553, study PRJEB24766) | human gut metagenome | biome: human-associated habitat; feature: feces | place: USA | collected 1985/1987 | reverse complement strand
GACATCTGGATGAACTGGATCGGAAGTATCTCATACTTGACACTTTGGACGAGCCTGACTTCTACGAGGGCAAGCTGGTGTATTCAGCTATGTACGACATCAACAAGTCCATGACTGAGAATGTGAGAAAGTACAGGGACAGCGTGGAAGATTTCAAGGACTTTATAGAGATCTGGGTTCACGAGATCAAGCTTCCGATAGCCAGTCTGGTGCTCATGTGCCACAACAACAGGGATGTGATCCCGAGAAAATACGAGGAACAGGTCGCAAGGCTTGACGCATATGCGGATCAGGTCCTCTACTATGTGAGGGCGGAGCATGCATCGGCAGATTACAGATTTGCCGAGACAAATCTTAAGAGTGTCATCGGAAGGGTGGCTGTGAAGAACAAGGATATGCTGCTTGATGGTGACATATCGCTGAATGTTCATGATGTGGATGAATGTGTTGTGACGGATTCAAAATGGCTTGAGTTTATGGTAAATCAGATCGTGAGCAACAGTATCAAGTATATAGACCGAGGACAGGAAAAGACTATAGAGATCTGGACTGAACCGTTGGGTGATGGCAAGGCTCTGCACATAAAGGACAATGGAATAGGTATACCACAGTCTGATATTCCACTTGTGTGCAGGAAATCATTTACCGGGGAAAATGGGCGGAAACATGCGAAATCCACAGGTATGGGCCTTTATATAATAGACAATCTGTGCAGGCAGCTGGGACATAAGCTGGATATAACGTCAAAGGTGGATGAATACACAGATGTGAGTATAGTATTTGGACATAATGATATATACAAGATTGGATGATATAAAAATTGAGTTTTGCGATAGTGGGATACCAGATCGGGTGAGCGTCCCAATGTTACAGAATTGTAATGTTAGGTAATAATGGAAAAAGGACAATTGCTTTCAAAATGTGTAAACTGCAAATATGTTCAATGGTGAGAGCAGTAATAATCAAACATTTGAGGAGGCATTTCAATGGAAAATCCAATGGGAAATTCAATGGAAACAATATTAAAGATTGACAACATTGAGAAGTATTATGGAAACAAATCCAATATGACAAAGGCCATAGATGGAATATCATTCGATGTGGAGGCAGGAGAGTTCGTCGCTATCATGGGCGCATCGGGAAGTGGTAAGACGACACTGCTCAACTGCGTTTCAACTATAGACAAAGTGAGCAGCGGACACATCTATGTGGGCGGCAAGGATATCACAACACTCAAAGGCAATAAGCTCAACGAGTTCAGGAGAGAGGAGCTGGGATTTATATTTCAGGATTTTAATCTTCTGGACACACTTACAGCATATGAGAATATTGCACTTGCATTGTCAATCAGAAATGATTCTCCTGAGATAATTGACAGGGCAGTAAAAAATGTAGCAGAACAGCTTGATATAACAGAGATATTAAATAAATATCCCTACCAGATGTCAGGTGGACAGAAACAGAGAGTTGCTTCTGCAAGGGCAATTATAACAAGTCCAAGTCTGGTGCTTGCCGATGAGCCGACAGGAGCTCTTGACTCAAGAGCTGCTAAGCTTCTTCTTGAAAGGTTTAATATGCTTAACAGGGAATTGCAGGCGACAATACTTATGGTAACACACGACTCATTTACTGCAAGTTATGCAAGCAGAATTATATTTATCAAGGACGGTAAGATATTCCACGAGCTTAACCGTGGTGATGATGACAGGAAGACCTTATTTAACAAGATAATAGATGTTGTTTCATTATTGGGAGGTGACGCGGGCGATGCTCTTTAAACTATCATTTTCTAATATGAAAAAAAGCCTGAAGGATTATGCGGTATATTTCTTCACGTTAATACTCGGTGTTGCGATATTTTATCTTTTTAATGCAATCGAAACACAGACAACTATGCTTAAAATATCAGAAGACACAAGAGAGATAGTAAAGCTTATTAATACAACACTTTCGGGAGTAAGTGTATTTGTTGCATTTATACTTGGATTTCTTGTTATATATGCAAGTAATTTCCTTATGAAGAAGAGAAAAAAGGAATTTGCATTATACATTCTTCTTGGAATGGGAAAAAGGAAAATATCACTTATACTGTTTCTTGAAACACTGATTATAGGTGTTATATCGTTAGGAATAGGACTTGTGGCAGGAATAGGACTTTCACAGGTTACAAGTATATTTGTTGCCAATATGTTTGGGGTTAACATTGAGAAATACAGATTTGTATTTTCTCATCAGGCATTTGTAAAGACATTGATATATTTTGCAATTATATATGTTATCGTAATACTCTTTAATATGTTCTGCGTTAACAAATATAAGCTTATAGACCTTCTTACAGGAAGCAGAAAGGCAGAAAAAGCAACTAACAAAAATCCATATATATGTGCAGTTGTATGGATAATATCAGTTGTACTGCTTGCATTTGCCTACTATAAGGTATCAGATAGCAGGAATCTTGAGTTAGTTACTGACCTTGCCAAATATATAGTGATGGGCTGTGCAGGCACATTTTTATTCTTCTGGTCATTATCAGGAATTATGTTCTCAGCAGTACATTCTATGAAAAAGGTGTACTATAAGGGGCTTAACAGCTTTGTGTTCCGTCAGATGAGCAGCCGTATGAACAGCAACGTGTTCGCAATGACAGTTATATGCCTTATGATGTTTATAACAATATGCGTATTATCAAGCGGACTTACAGTGCGTAATTCACTTGTACACAATATTGATATGCTATCACCAGCAGATGTGCAGATAGAGAAGGAACTTTATTCAGATGATGAGGCAGAATTGATTAAAGATTATTATAAGAGAAAAGATATTGACCTTGAAGATATTCTTAAAGATATAGTAGATGTGTATGTATACAATACAAGTGAACTTACAATTAATGATACTTTAGGAAATACAGAAGCAGCGAAGGCTAATAATCCGGATATCGCAGATAATATTGATTCATCATATTTTGATGCATATTATTCTGAAGATATTATGAAACTTAGTGATTATAACAAGGTGGCAGCTCTGTATGGTAATGAACAATACAGTCTTAGTTCTGATGAATATATAATTGTTGCAGACTTTAAGTCGATGGCAGAAGTGCGAAACAAAGCCTTAGATAAGGGAGTAAAGATTGCTTTAAATGGGGAATTGTTAAAGCCAAAATATAATCGTTGTTCGGATGGTTTTGTCCAGATGTCATCTAACCATATAAATATAGGAATTGTGGTTGTGCCAGACGAAGTACTTGAAACAATGCTTCCAACAGGTGAATATTATATTGGTAATTATAATATACCAGAGGGTGATGAACGTGAGGCAGTTGATAAAAAGATTGTAAAGATAGCGAATGGTGCTGGTAAAGAAGGTATTATAATGGATATTAATACGCTTATTTCAGTAAAAGAGAATTCAATGGGACTTGGTGCTATGATAGCATTTATAGCATTGTACATTGGACTTATATTCCTTATATCAGGAGCGGCAATACTTGCATTAAAAGAACTGTCAGAAAGTGCCGACAATCTTGGCAGATATAAGATACTTAAAAATCTTGGAACAGACAATAGCAAAATCAATCACGCAGTATTAAAGCAGACAGTGATATTCTTTGGAATACCAATGTCACTTGCAATAATACACTCAATATTCGGAATGAGGGTAAGCTATATGGTGATGGAACTGCTTGGTACGGAATATATGGTACAGTCAATAATAATGACCGGAGTGTTTATACTTTTGATATATGGAGGGTATTTTGTTATAACTTATAATAGTTGTAAGAATATGATAAAGAATATTTGATTGGGCAATTGGGAGAGAGGAATGTAGGTTGTGAGGGATTGGGGAGAGCTGGCACAGGCAACGGCGACACGCTTGCGCTTAAGTGTCGCTCGCAACGGTACTAAAGTGCTAAAGGACAGCACTTAAGTGCCGGCGGCTCCCCATCGTCTTCTTATGCCTGTGCCAGCTCTCCCCAATCTCAATCTACTTTATTGGCAGGAATGAGAGAGTTTACTTCTTTGCCAGTAAATATTGTTAAATAAATATAAACATATTGACAGAACTATAGTTAAATGATAATATGCGAAATGCAAACGATTTGCAAATTTAATGCAAATTACAATGCATTTCGCATTTTTTATAAAAAGGGAAGCCATTAAAGTAAATTAGCAATTAATGCCCTCCCTCACAAGAAAGGAGCCGTACACAATGCCCAAAACATACCACACCAAAGCTACCCAGGAAATCGAACAATATCTTTCACTCCAGAAAGACAAGAGCTTCTGCGTGGCTGACGTATATCATTACCTTGAAAGCAACAATGTAGATGTAAACCAGTCAACAGTGTACCGTACGCTCGACAGAATGACAGATAATGGAGTGCTTGTGCGTTTTAAGACAGCAAGCAGTGGTAATTATTATTATAGAATATCAGATGAGCATAATAATTGTGATGCACATCTTCATATGCAGTGCCGTAAGTGTGGAAAGGTTATGCACCTTGACTGTGCATTTATGGACGAAATAAGAAAAAATCTTATGAAACAATATGGATTTACACTTGAATGTAATGGCTCAACTTTAAGCGGTCTTTGCAGGAATTGCAAAGATGAGCAGGGTTAGAATGGAGTAAAGATAATATGCAGAATAAGCATTTTAATATAGATATAAAAATGGCAGGAAAAAGAATAAAAGCATTATTTATGAGTACTGTTCTTCTGATTGGTACATTTTCAATGCTGTTATTAACAGGCTGTTCATCAGATACAGGGTATGATGATGACAGGATAAGTATTGTGTGTACAACATTCCCACAGTACGACTGGCTAAGTCAGATAATAGGTGATAATTCCGATAAATTCAGACTGACACTTCTTATTAATGGTGGAGTGGATTTACACAGTTACCAGCCTTCAGCTAAGGATATGACTAAGATTTCATCAGCAGACGTGTTTGTGTATGTCGGAGGTGAGTCTGATGCGTGGGTTCTTGATGCGGTAAGGGAAACTAAGAACAAAGAAATGATAAAAGTCAATATGATGGAGCTTATAAGCGACAGGACTAAAGAGGAAGAGGTAATAGAAGGTATGCAGGAGAGCCGTTTCCAGTTCAGGCATACACACACACATTCCCATAGTGCAGACGACCACAGTGATGACCACGCAGATGAGCATAGTGATGACCATACAGCAGATGACCACGCAGATGAATATACGGCAGGTGACCACAGCGGTGACCATAGCGAAGATAATCACGCAGACGACCACAGTTTGGAGGCAGGGCACAGTCACGCAGACGAGGATATTGAATATGACGAGCATATATGGCTTTCATTAAAAAATGCGGCTGTATTAACACAGTATCTTGCGGATATAGTCAAGGATTTGGATAAAGATAATTCGCAGTTATACCAGGATAACGCTGATGCGTATATAAATAAGCTTGCTGGACTTGACAGTGATTATGAAAATGTATGTGAGAATTCAAAGCTTAAGACAGTTATATTTGGCGACAGATTTCCATTCAGGTATCTTGTTGATGATTACGGAATTGATTATTATGCCGCATTTGCAGGCTGTTCAGCAGAAACAGAGGCAAGTTTTAAGACAGTTACATTCCTTTCTGGCAAGATAGACGAGATAGGAACAGGAAGCATACTTGTAATTGATGGTTCCGATAAAAGAATAGCTAACACTATTAAGGGCAATACAAGCCAGAAGAATCAGCAGATACTTACTATGGATTCAATGCAGTCGGCAGGGACAGATGATGCAGATTATACATATCTGAATGTTATGAGTAATAACCTTGTCGTATTAAAACAGGCTTTACAATAGATTTTAATGTCAGACGTGAACGATAATTTTTGTGTTTATTACACTTACTATGAGAATGTTTATCAATAACAATTGATAAATAGGAATTGAGAAAGGAAAAGAAAATGTCATATATAGAATGTGAGAATTTGGCTTTGGGATATGAGGGCAAGGCAGTTGTATCAGGTCTTAATTTCAAGGTCAATAAAGGTGATTATTTATGTGTGCTTGGTGAAAATGGAGCTGGAAAATCTACAACCATAAAAATGTTGACTGGTATCCTTACTCCAGACAAGGGTATAATTTCTATCAATGGATTGACTTTTAAGAAAAACAGAAAAGAAATTATGCGAAAAATCGGTGTTGTATTTGGACAAAGAAGTGTACTTTGCTGGGATATTCCAGTAATTGAATCTTTTAAACTCTTTAAGGATATGTATCGGATTCCTGAAAATATTTATAGAGAAAATATTGAGATATTTTCCGATATATTAAATCTGCCTGAATTCATTTACAAGCCTCCTCGTCTTCTAAGTCTTGGACAAAGAATGAAAGCAGATTTGGCCGCCGCCTTACTATATAATCCTGAAGTTCTATTTCTTGATGAACCCACTATCGGAATAGATGTTTTGGCAAAAGCAAAAATACGAGATTTTATCATTAAAATAAATCAGGTAAGAAAAACCACTATTATCTTAACAACTCACGATATCTCAGACATAGAATCTCTATGCCAGAAAATGCTTATAATTGATAAAGGCACTCTTTTATACAATGGTACATTAGAGGAATTGAAACGCAAAAATGCTTCCTCTCATAATGATGATTTTATCCCAAAAAAACGGATGAATGACTCACTTGAGCAAATAATCAGAACTATATACGAAGGTGGAGGTCTATGAAAATATATATTGATTATATATTAATCGGAATTAAGGAACACATGGTTTATCCAAGTGCAATATGTGCTAAATTTTTATCCAAAATACTTTATTTGTACTTGCAATTTTCCATATGGAAGGCGCTCTTTTTATCGAACAGCCAAACAACCATGGCATTAAATCAAGAAGATACCTTAAAATATATTGTTGTTGCTACTATAATTTCTTCTTTTATTGAATGCAATACCATTGAATGGATAAATACTCAGATTCAATCTGGAAATATTGTTACAGATTTGATCCGACCAATTGATTTCCGAAAAATGGTCTTCTCTCGACATTTAGGAGATACCATTGTAAAAATCGTGTTCTACTGTATTCCGTTAACTATTATTGCATTGTTTATTATGCCTACACATATATTATTGCGCACACAATTTTTTTTGGGAATACTTTCAATTGTATTGGCTTATTGTATTCAATTTTTGTATTCTCTTACCATCGGACTATTATCATTTTGGCTTATTGTAACCTGGCCTCTGAATATGCTTTTAGGAGCGATATATAAGCTGTTATCAGGTGTATGGATCCCCGTAACAATGTTTCCAGATTTATTGTCTAAAATAAATCAGTTTCTTCCGTTTCGTGCAATTTATGCGATTCCTGTAACGATTATAACTCAACCAATGGAATTCCAATTTATTATGACTGCAATTCTAACACAAATGATATGGATTCTTTTATTGTGTCTTTTAGCAGAATTTATGTGGATTATAGGCAAAAGAAAACTGATAGTACAAGGAGGATAAGTGATGAATTATATTAGAATATATTTTCGCTTTGTCATAATATATATGAAAGGAAAACTAGAGTATCATTTTTCACTCTTGCTTGAGCTGATAGCGAACACAATATTGATTGGTGTATATTTTGCAGGATTTTATGTTATATTCTATAATTTCAACAGTATTGCTGGTTGGAACAAATATGAAGTTCTTTTTATGTTTACAACAAGCTGGTTGTCCTATTCTTTTAGTTGTTTCTTTTTCTGGAGTCCAATGCGAGATATCGGTGAATTGGTTCACAGTGGAAAATTTGATTTATATTTAACTCGTCCTATAAGTCCTTTTACATATTTAGTTTTGCAGCAATTCCAGTATACATTTTTACCACGATTATTTTTCTCTATATATTTTTGGATATATAGTCTACAAAGACTTCAAATCCACTGGACTGCAACAAGGATTATATATTATAGTTTCAACCTCCTTTCTGGTTTTATTATATTTTCCGCAATTACAGTCATTACCGGAACAATTAGCTTTTGGACAGTAAAAAGTGAAGAAATTGTTTCCTTATTAACAGATAATAATTATGGACTCAAAAACTTTTGTGATTATCCAGTAAAAATTTATTCAAAAGAAATGCAGTTAGTACTTACTTTTATTATACCTTATGCACTTACCGGATATTATCCTGTTGCAAACCTGCTTGAAAAAAATTTGCCACATTTATGGATTGCCCATATTTCACCTATTATTGCTTTATTCATAGCAATAATTGCATACAATCTTTGGCATATTGGAATAAAACATTACGGAAGCACCGGCGCATAAATGGTAAACTATAGATATTATCATCTTGATCAAATAGCAGAAACCCCGGCAGTTTTCCATACCGACTTCTGTATAAGAACCAAAGAAAATATATATTATTTCAATATCTATTAGACTAGAAAGTTTATAAAATTACAGAAAACGGTCACACAAAATGTGTGACCGACTATACACTTATTTAGATATATTACCTTTCTTCTTTGCACGATACAAACTTAAGTACTTTTTATATTTCTTCCTTATTATACTATCATACCACCTTGAACATATTCTGTTTCAAAGGTTTATCATCCATATCCGAAATTCCCATCTCTTTTCTGGCATTTTCCAATCCTTGCATCTTCTGAAGTTCCTTTTCTGCATCCTCAAGTCCTACATGGGTATACACATTGAGCGTCACAGCTATATCCGAATGCCCATCAAATACTGCAGTGTTTTAGGATTCATGCCGGTCTTTGCCATATTGGAACAATATGTATGTCTGCAAACATGAGGAGTAATATTGGGCATCTGAACCTTATAAATTTCATTGTACCTGCTGACCATATGATTGAATCTGTGTTCCCAATGCATGGCTACAAGTGGCATTCCATCCTTGTCCAGAAAAAGGAATCCCGTGTAACCGTCTACCACTTTTTCAACCTTATAATCTGGTCTATCCTCAATAATTGCTCGAAACATATCTGTCACTTCATTTGTCATTGGAATAACCCTTGTTCCGGCATTTGTTTTTGTTGGCTCAATTACATACTCTCTTTTGGAAGTTCTTTGCAGCTGATGGCAGATACCGGGAAGTACACATGGTACTTGGGTCTTGCAGGCTTTCCGTCTTTTGCAACCATGTGATGCCTGCTTGGTACAAGAATGAAGTCGATACTTCCGAACATTTCCTTCATCTTCTCTTCCGTTATCCAGTCCTTGGGATCTTCGCTATGGTCATTGTCTATATCCATCGGGATAACATCCGATTCAAGGAAGTTCTGTTCGTTACGGTAGTTGTTGGTGTATGTAGCGCATACATGATCCCTTGCCACGGCAGTCTCCATGTCCTTCGGACACTTAACCTCTGCCTTATTGGGATAGGAGCAGTTCGCTGCATTACCAACGCAGTCGGCAGTAAATATTGTCATCTGCATTTAGGTATCCTCCTTGTTAAAGTATTTAATTGTCATCTGCTTACGTTCTGCGTAGGCTATCTCTTTATGCATCCCGGCTGTCGGCTCACCGAACACCCACAATTCCTTACAATGGGAAAGAACATCAATATCCATAAACATCGCCAGTTCCCTCTCGGTTTCTTCCGACATGAACTGTGGAAACAACAGATGTGGTGCTATCGGAATAGCGCCCTGGTCGACTGCCATCCGGCAGTAACCTCTCGCACGTCTTACGTTGTTTTCCATATCTCCGCTGTAAGCAGAACAGATATAAACCATTGGTCTGTACTTACCCTTATCAGCCAGAGCGTGATATGGTGTCGGGTCGGCATAGCCTTCTGGGTTCTTATATTCGAACATTCTGTCCGCTCCTTTCATGTGTGATAGGGATGTCTATCCCTCCACTTTCCCACGGACAGCTTTTTTCATTTTGGGCGGGGTATTTTTTCAAGAAATAAAAAAATGACCTTGAGGAGAACCCTCAAGGCCGTGTGAATCGTTTCATATTATTTTTTATCTTCTTTTGCTTTCAAGGCTTTTCTGATTTTCAAAGCCTCTTTATAATACTTTTCTTCATAATCAGTATGTTGTTTCTCTGCCCATTCCTCTGCATAGTCCAACAGGAAATGCTCTATACATGATAGCATTCTATGATGGGCTCCAAGAAATGAATCTTCCATATTGCGTTTCTTTATCTGTAATGACTTATGGTTTCCATCCTCATTTAATAATAATGATGTATAGATGTCGGATATTTCTACTTCTTTTTCTGCACGTTCCGACCCACGAATCTGTTTATCAATATCATTCATTTCTACAATTCGACTGGCATAACTGAACCAGGACATCGGTATCGCATAATAACTGTCTCCACATAATAAATCAGACCACCACGATGTATAAGAAAAGACATTCTCCTCATCAGAATCGCCATCGTCTTCCGGCATATTTTCAACAAGGCAGTTTACGGCATCTTCGGACAGACCAGTCTTCTGGCATATGTCAGCAACCTCAAGATCAGATGACATTATCTCGGACTTTCCATATAAATAATCGAGGGAACAAACCAAGATAACGCTGTATGCATACATATACTGACTCGGCACCTTCCAAGCCTCATCATATTTATCCTGCGTTAAATGATTCTGAATGTTCCTTCTTATTGCCTCAACTTCTTCAAAAGGATTAGTATACTCTTTGTGTTCACGTATCTTTACTATTTCACGGCATCTTTTATTACTGTAGATGGCATTTGCAAGAGTTCCTGTATCTCCCATCTGCCTTGCGTCAGCAACGGTCAGCAGTCTTTTACCAAATGTATTATACTTTTCGGCTTTCTTGGACATTATCTCACCCCTTAAGCGAATTACTATTCGTTATAAATATATTCATCGTCTTATAACGGTTAGTATTGCGAACTGTTATTCTTTACTTTAGAATAGCACGGATGTATGATTTATACAACAAGAAAACAAATATTTTCATTCCAAAGGAGGAAACAATTATGAACACTACAGCAAACCAGATAGCAAAGATTATCTCTACACCTAACCCTTCAGCACCTATCACAACTCACGCCCTGGCAGAACTTGGTAACGGCAGTATGCAGAACGGTCTCCGAAGAATCGTTAGCTACTTCGCAGCCGAGTCAGCATCCAACTTAAGGCTCGGAAGAATACAGGGTGGCCTTGTCGGTGTAATCGGCACCGCTGCCGTAGCCGGAGGAATTGCT
>OHTK01000899.1_pt1 | contig 11206 bp, 10 predicted proteins | sample 1578931 | NCBI WGS metagenome assembly OHTK01 (sample SAMEA3879553, study PRJEB24766) | human gut metagenome | biome: human-associated habitat; feature: feces | place: USA | collected 1985/1987 | reverse complement strand
AAAAAGAAAATCGCCGCCGCAATCTACGAATACCAAGCAGACTGCGACGGCGAATGGGGCGAGATTTCATTGGATTTTGAGAACGGCACAGCAAAGATCGTCCGGCTTGCCGATTGGGATACCATGAAAACAAACCTCTTTGCGAACAAGGCAATAGCCTACCTTCTAAACTGCGAAAACGAGAAGTTGCCAAAGGAAACGATAGTAGCGTTTGAACTATAAAAGGAAATTGACGAGGAACGAGAATGAAAACAATCGCAATCATAGATGATGATATTCATATTGGAGATATGCTGAGAGAAGTGCTGGTGCAAGAGGGCTATTCTGTTCTTCGTGCATACTCCGGCACAGAAGCGTTATATCTTCTTTCACAAAACAAGCCCGATTTGGTGCTGCTGGATCTGATGTTGCCGGGATTGTCTGGCGAGGAAGTTCTGCCCCACATTGAGAACATTCCTGTTATCGTTCTCAGCGCAAAAGTAGATGTGCAAGACAAGGTAAATCTTCTGCTGGGCGGTGCGGCAGATTACATGACCAAGCCTTTTGATACAAAGGAGCTTCTTGCCCGTATCACTGTTCAGCTCCGCAAGGCAGAACAACATGGCGAAACCAAATCTCTTTCCGTTGGCGATTTGGTTTTGGATATGGTTTCCCTTTCTCTGACAGTACAGGAGCAGCCTGTGAAGCTGACCCGAACGGAGTATGCCATCTTAAAACTGCTGATGGAAAATCCCAAACAGGTAATTTCAAAGAGTGTCCTGCTTGACAGAATCAGTCTGGACACACCCGACTGCACCGAGCGTTCTTTGAAGCAGCACATCAGCAATCTTCGTAAAAAGATGCAGGATGTCAGCGGTGTAGACTATATCGAAACAGTCTGGGGAATTGGTTTCAAATTGGCAGAACAAAAAATCTTGACCAAATCTTGACGTTTTTCTTGACCACTTTCTTGACTTTTGTTTTGTAAACTTAGGTCAGCAAAGGAGGTAATACAATATGAACTATATTTTGCAAACAAACAGCCTGACAAAAAAGTATAAAAACTTTCAGGCATTGAATGGTCTTACTATGAATGTTCCCAAAGGTTCCATCTATGGCTTTGTGGGAAAGAACGGCGCTGGTAAGACAACCCTGATCCGCTTGATCTGCGGATTGCAGGAACCGACTTCCGGTAGCTTTTCTCTGTACGGCATCCGCAATGACAGCAAGGATATTATCAAATCCCGCCGTCGCATGGGTGCTGTGGTGGAAACACCGTCCATCTACATGGATATGACTGCGGAGGAAAATCTGAAGCACCAGTATCTCATTCTTGGTCTGCCATCATTTGATTGTATTCAGGAATTGTTGAAGCTGGTAGGTCTCGACAACACGGGAGAGAAAAAAGCGAAGAACTTCTCCCTCGGTATGAAGCAGCGTCTGGGCATCGCTATCGCATTAGCCGGTGATCCCGACTTTCTTGTTCTTGATGAGCCTGTAAATGGTCTCGACCCTCAGGGTATTGTGGAAATGCGAGAACTGATTTTGAAGTTGAACCGAGAAAAACAGATTACAGTTCTTATTTCCAGTCACATTCTGGATGAACTTTCCCGTCTGGCTACTCATTACGGTATCATTGATAATGGTCGCATGGTGAAGGAACTGAGTGCAGAAGAACTGGACACAGTTTGCCGCAAGTGTGTCCGCATGGAAGTGACCGATACTTCTACTCTGGCTCGTGTGCTGGATTCCATGAATCTGGAATATAAAATTATCTCCGCAACAACAGCCGATGTGTTCGCAAAGATCAATGTGACACAGCTGACCGTTGTACTGGCAAAGGAAAACTGCGAAGTGCTGTCTATGCAGGAAAAAGATGAAAGTTTGGAGAGTTATTACATCTCTCTGGTTGGAGGTGATAATAATGCGTAAACTTTTTCGAGCAGCCTTTTACCGTACAGAGAATAAAAAAATGATTCGAATAGAATTAGTGATTGCTGTATTGCTTTCCGCATTCATCATCCTCAACGGTTACTTCCAGACGAATTTGACTAATGCATACATCTATAAGCTGGTCGCCCGTTTTTTTGGATATTCACCCCTGATGGGACCATTTATCGCCGTATTTGCCGCATATTTGTGGGGAACAGACTATGAATATGGAACTCTGCGCAATAAACTAATCTGCGGACACACTCGTGAAGAAGTTTATTTTTCCAATCTTCTCCTGACCATATGTGCTGGACTGAGTACTGCACTAATCTGGTTGATAGTTAATGGGATGCTGGGTATTCCGCTACTGGGTACGGCAAGCCTGAACCTCTCTTTGGGAGAGATGGCATTTTATATTTTTTCAAGCCTTTTGATGGTCGTTGCACTCTCCAGCGTATGTTGTCTGTTGGCAAGTCTGGCGGAGAACAAAAACTCAGCGACACTTCTTTGTCTGGGAGCTGTAGCTGCAATGGTCATAATCGGGATGCTCCTTTATGATCGTTTTGCAGAACCAGAGTTATTGGATGGATGGATGTGGAGTGATACAGACCCAACTGTGCGATGGCATCCCCAAAATATCAAATTCATCGGTGGAACATTTCGTATCCTGCTGGAATTTCTTATCTGTCTGACACCTGGAGGACAAGGTGTAATTCTTTGCGAAGAAGGGGTGGAACACCTGATTTTTCTTCCATTGTGCTCTGCGTTTGTAATTTTTTCAACATCTCTTATAGGAAGTCGTTCCTTTAAGAAAAAGAACCTAAAGTAAGGAGGTAGAAAGATGTTCCCTTGGATTTTGTGTTGTATTTTGCTAATTGTTGTATTTTTTCTAATCACAAAGATTATTTTTATAGAAAAAAGTATTGATGAAATTCATACAGAATTCCAGGAACGTCTTTCCTCCGACACAAACACTCTGATTGATATTTCTTCCAGCGACCCTCATCTGAGAAAACTGGCTTCGGAGATTAATATCCAGCTTCGATTGCTCCGCAAGGAACGCCATCGTTACCAACAGGGCGATCTGGAACTGAAAGAAGCTATCACCAATATTTCCCATGACCTGAGAACTCCGCTTACGGCGATAAACGGTTATCTTGACCTATTGGAACGAGAGGAAAAAAGCGAAACGGTACACTGCTATCTTTCTCAAATCCAAAACAGAACAGATGTTTTAAAAAATCTAACCGAAGAACTATTCAGATATAGTGTGGTTACTTCTTTTCAGGAACTGAAACCAGAACGTATGGATGTTGTCCGGGCATTGGAGGAAAGTCTGCTGTCTTTCTATGCGGTCATGCAGGAAAAAGGCATCCAACCGGAAATCGAATTGCCGGAGGAACCGGTTTTCCGTGAACTGGATGCAGGTGCGGTCAACCGTATCTTTTCCAACATTATCAGCAATGCGCTGAAATACTCTGACGGCGATCTGTCCGTAGTCATGGATAAGAACGGCTGTGTTACATTCAGCAACACGGCGCACAATCTGAATTATGTGACGGTCGGCAGATTGTTTGACCGTTTCTATACAGTAGAAGCCAGTCGCAATTCAACCGGTTTGGGATTGTCCATCGCCAAGCTGCTGATTGAGCGTATGGGCGGAAGTATTGGAGCAATCTACAACAATGACAAACTGCAAATCAAGATAATCTTTGCAAAATGAAATAAAAAAGAGTTTATATGAACGGAGGTGTTTTGATTATGAAGAAATACTTGAAGGAGATACTAATACTCTTAATTCAATTATTTATGTTTTATGTATTTCCATTATTTGCAGGACCAACAGACGTTATGGGAATGATAGTTTTGCTTATTTTAGCAACATTATTGCTTTCAATTCTAATTGGCAGCATTTCAAATCTGAAAGTAAAGTACTTGTATCCAATAATCATAGCAATTACATTTGTGCCATCTGTGTTTATATACTATAACGAGACAGCATTGATACATTCGCTTTGGTATTTGGCAGTATCATCCTTTGGTTTGATAATCGGCATGGTCATTCATAAATTGATTCTTAAAAAGTAGAAAGAGCAAAACTTTCAAAGGCTACCCAGTCAAAAAGATTGGATAGCCTTTATTTATGTTTTCTAAAATTAAAGTTGAATATCTGCCTTAGCCAATAACTATGGGCTTAGAGGTTTAGTGAGCCAGGCAAATCGCTCCAATCGCCGTATCCACAGATTTATACTCTGTAACAGTTTTTCAAATAGGTTTTGGAATCTCCGTTCAATATCAAATCAGCATATCCAATCGGGTTATTGTAAATCAGATAATCCAGTTCCGACCTCTGATACATATTGTCGGCAACCTCGTTCTCAACCGCAATCGTATCAATCGCAATCATACTACCATCAAAGAATTTCAGTTCCACACAAGCGGTATCCATGTTAAACTTACAAGAAATCAATCTATCCATAAGAAACCTCCATTTTGCGGGATGTTAGATCATCCCAAAATATTTGAATGCTTCTCGGATTGCTTTCTCTTTTTCCGGCGGACACTGGGGCTGTCTGGAATCTTCGGATTTGGGCAGATTGTAGTTCTTGCCGACCTCAATCCCACATTTTCGTTTAATCTGCGAGATATAAAGGTTGGATACCTTTAACCCGCTATGCTCCAGCACATAGTCCTTGATCTGGGTGTAGGTTGCCCCATCCTGAAATTCGGACATATCCATATCTTCCAAAGAGAACTCAACCCGAATCTTTTTCGAGTCGACCTCGCCCTTGGAAAGCAAGACAACCGTCTCCACATGCCCCGTATTAGGAAACATATCCACGCAGCAGCACTTCTCCACCTTATACCCTCTCTCCTGCAGAGTAACAAGGTCTCTTGCAAGCGAAGTAGGCTTGCAGGAAATGTACACCATTCTGTCAACACCGTAATCAATAATCTTTTCAAGTGCCTTAGGGTGGATTCCGTCACGAGGTGGGTCAAGTACGATGAAATCTGGCTTAATCTCAATATTATCAAGTGCCTTTAAGACATCATCTGCAATGAACTCACAATTAGTAAGACCGTTCTGGGCTGCATTCTTCTTGGCAGCCTCAACAGCTTCCGCAACAATCTCAACACCTATAACCTTGCTGGCAACTGGAGATAACATCTGTGCAATCGTACCAGTACCTGTATACAGGTCATATATAACCGGTTTACTGCCAGCCACATCTCCAAATCCGCCAGAAAGCACATACTCACGTGCCTTAGAGTAAAGCACTTCTGCTCCAAGAGAATTAGTCTGGAAGAATGAGAACGGAGTTATCTTGAAACGCAGCCCAAGAAGTTCCTCCTCAATATAATCCTGACCATACAGAAGCTCAGTTTTCTCGTTAATTACTGCATCTGCAAGGCTGTCGTTAAATGTATGGAGAACACCTGTAAGAGTGCCCTTATATTCAATTGATGTCAGGCGGTTTACAAGCTCTGTGAAATCATGCTCAATCTGAGTCGTTGTTACGATATCAACAAGAATCTGTCCTGTCTTTACTGACTTTCTTACAAGAAGATGACGCAGATACCCCTCGTGGCTTAACTTGTGCTGGAAAGGAAGCTCCTTCTCTATTGCATAATCCTGAACGCATGTGAGAATCTTTCTGTAATCCTCATCAATAATCTTACATTCTGTAACCGGAACAATATCATACATGCTGTTTCGTTTGTGAAGTCCGAGCGCAAGTGGACCGTCCTTATACTCATCACCAAATGAAAACTCCATCTTGTTACGGTATTCCTCTGTGACCGGACTTCCAATTATCCCTTCAAATGGAAGCTCACCTGAAACAACTTCACTAAGAAGCTTCTCCACCTGTGCGCTCTTAATCTTTAACTGTTCCTCGTAAGCTACTGTCTGGTAAGTGCAGCCACCGCATTTGCCAAAATGTGGACATGCCGGGTTGGTTTCAAGTGGACTCTTCTCAACAACTTCCATAAGTCTGCCTTCGCAGTGTCCTTTTCTTTTCTTATTCACGCAGAATCTGACAGTCTGTCCAGGAATTGCATTCTTTACGATTGCCTTTTCCTTCTGTCCGTCCTCATCTGTCACCCACACTGTCGCCTTGTTAGGGAAATCAACCTTTTCAACTTTACCTTCGTATACGCTTCCTTTTTTCAATCTATACTCCATTCCGCACATGAATTGTGCCTGTTATTAACATATTAATAGTTTCTGGCAGCACTTATTCACATAACGGCATACCTTATATAATTTTATCAGAAAAATGTGCTAAAGTATAGTAGTCACATTTACTCCGCCACGCTGACATTCTTTGCCTGCACTGCAGAATGTATTCTTTCAAGTACCTTGTCACACAGCCATGTATAAGCAGCCCCGGCAGCATTCAGTCCTATACGTAATGCAACTGCATAAGGCATTCCAAAAAGTCCCGCCGCAATTGATAATGCGCCAAATGTATTAAAAGCTGTCTGCCATGCATAACCAGCGGAATATCCGACTCCGATACCACCTATCATGCCTATATACGGATACATTGATTCTGGCAGAACTATATACATCACTGCAAAAATCGCACATCCAACAACATTAAACAATGCCCTGTTTCCAATTCTCTTATCAACATCTTTAGAAAACGGCAGACACACTGACATGCTCGCAATTCCAATCCACATTGCCCTAGGCAGTCCCATCAGGGAAACAATCAGCATAGCACTTGATACGATAAATGTAAGCTTAATGTACCATCTTGTCCTTGCTGAATTAATATTAAATTCCTTAAACAAATCCCAGAATGTTCTTCTATATGGTCTGTTCCTCTGATTCTTATAGAAAATAATCATGCATACTAACATCCCGGCAAGCAGTCCCACAACTCTCATCATATATTCATGGCCTGTGACATCATATCCCTGTAGCAAAAGATACCCAAGAACGAATGTTGAATGATTATACATAATTACATTGTGACATCCCATTATCATAAGAAGCATAATACACACAACATTTATTACAAATGCAGCAACTGGCGGTACCATATTGGAAACCCTCGGTCCTGCTATCAATATCGCATATATTCCCATTATCGAAATCAAACCATGTGATGTCTTAATTCCAAAATCCGCCTGTCTTAATACCAGCACCGCAAGAAGTACTGTAACTCCGACAACGCTGTTATTATTCCCCAGCAGCTTACTGAATACTGTAACTACTGCGACGCAGAATATCATAACCAGATACACCTTAAAATTATATATAAGAATATGTCTTCTTTTCTCTTTAGAATCCTGTGTGTTCTTGATAAGCTGTTTTGAACCAGCCGAGCTTAACTGTAACTCCTGATAAAATGTCATAAATTCCTGCTTTCCTTTCCTCCCCTTAAATTTTGCTTAATGACAGGGTTGAGTAATATAACACTGATTACACCCCTATGTCAATTAAGAAATAATTAAATATTATGCAATAAAAAAAGCCACAACCGCTGACATATCCTAATGGACATATCAAGCCGGCTGTGGCTTTCAATCATATCGCACTTATTACATTACTTCTCGATGTCTTCATCCTCGAAATCATCGTCAAAATCTTCGTCTTCAAAATCTTCATCATCGAAGTCATCTAAATAATCTGGTGTAAAATATCTGTATACAGCATAAGCGATACCAGCAACTGCTGCAACTGCACCAACGATAGCAAGAACAGCTATGATAATTGTGCTGCACTTCTTGCAGCATTTCTTATCTTCATCTTCCTTCTTGCTAATAAGTTCTCCTAATTTAGTAGCTGCGATAAGCTCATCTAATTTTTCTTTACTCATAACAATATCTCCTTTCATACCACGGATTTAATAAATGTATTATAGCATAGCGTTAAACATTTGTCATTATAGTTTTTTAAGTCTGGCAAATCCTGCCAGCATTTTCTTCTGTCCGTACTCTGCAAATTCAACTGTTACCATATAGTCTCTTGCTGAATCCTCTATAGCAAGTACCTTTCCTTCACCGAATTTCACATGGCTCACCATATCACCGACACTGTAGCCAAGTCCGCCTGAAGATTTTGCACTTATATCTGCACCTCTTGCAGCACCTATTACATTTCTTGAAGATAAGCCGCTTCGTGTAGGCATTCCTGCATAAGCACTTCTTACAGAATCTGCCGGTGTCTTTCTCTTTTCTGGTTTCTTAAGGTCAAATAATTCCATAGGGTCTTTTCCAAATCCCGGATTAGAACCACCATTTATCTTAACCTTTCTTGAGCTATATGTTCCTGCTGCCCTTCCGCCTGGTGTGCCACTTCCGTAGCTGCTAAGAATTGATCTGGCTGTTGCACGCATGTTAATGCCTGTTGTATCTGGCTCATCTGATGTCCCGCCATATGCAATCCTGCCTTTAGCATACCCACTGGAATTGTTTTCTATGTGCATATATTCTTTAGGAATTTCATTAATGAATCTTGAAACCTTATTCATCTGTGTTTCACCACGCACCATACGCGACTTGGCACTTGTAAGATTAAGTATTTTCTCTGCTCTTGTTATTCCAACATAGCACAGTCTTCTCTCTTCCTCAATCTCAGTTGAATCATCTGACACAATTGTCATATAGCTTGGGAAAAGTCCGTCCTCCATTCCTGTCATATACACAATTGGGAATTCCAGACCCTTTGCGCTATGAAGTGTCATAAGCATTACATGAGGCTCTGACTCATCAAGATTATCAATATCTGCTATTAAGGCAACTTCTTCAAGAAGTCCTGAAAGTGTAGGCTCTTCGCCTGCTTCCTTACAGCCCTCCTCATAGCTTACTACCTTATTAATGAATTCATCCAGATTCTCGCGTCTTGCCTCAACCTCTTCTACCGTTTCATTCTGTGAAAGGCTCTCGATATATCCTGTATCCTCAATTACAGCCTCAGCAAGCTCCTTTAATGACATGAATTCTTCCTTGGCACGCAGTCTTCCAATAAGGTCAACAAATGGCTCTAACTTGGAAAGTGCCGCATTCTTTATTGTGTCAATATCCTTTGCATTGACAAGTGCTTCCCAGAAGGTAATATCATTAAAATCTGCATATTCCTGCAATCTGTCAATCGTAGTATTACCAATTCCTCTCTTCGGAACATTTATAATTCGCTTAACCGCCTGACCATCAAGACCATTATCAATAGTTTTAAGATAAGCAAGAATATCTTTGATTTCCTTTCGCTGATAGAAATTCTGTCCGCCATATATCTTATATGGAATGTTGTGAATCATCAGCTTTTCTTCGAGCGCTCTTGACTGTGCATTAGTTCTGTAAAGAATGGCAACATCATTATAATTCCAGCCATCCCTTACATACTCTGCAATACCACTCGCAACGCCTTCTGCCTCATCATATCCGTTCTCATACAGAGTATAATTGACCTTCTCGCCCTCTCCGTTATCAGTCCAGAGTGACTTGCTCTTTCTGCCAATATTATTACTTATCACCGCATTTGCAGCATTAAGAATAGTCTGCGTCGAACGGTAATTCTGCTCAAGCTTTATAACCTTAGCGCCTGTGAACACATTTTCAAAGTTAAGAATATTATAAATATTTGCTCCACGGAACTTATATATAGACTGGTCATCATCACCAACCACACATATATTGCCATACTTTGCCGCAAGCATTGCAACCAGCTTAAACTGTGATGTATTAGTATCCTGATACTCATCTACCATTATATATCTGAATCTGTCCTGATAATGCTCAAGCACCTCTGCATCACTCTGGAACAGCTCAACCGTCTTGAATATCAGATCATCAAAATCAAGCGCATTGTTAAGCTTAAGCGTCTTCTGATATTCTCTGTATACGCCCGCAATTCTTCTAAGGTTATAGTCGTTGCCCGCCTCAAGCTCGAACTCATCAGGAGTCTTTAATTCATCTTTAGCAGATGAAATCTTACTCATAATAGCCCGCTCTTTAAGCATCTTCGTATCTATATTCATCTTCTTACATATATCCTTGATAACAGACTTCTGGTCGTCCGTATCATATATTGTAAAGTTATTATCATATCCAATTCTGTCTATGTATCTTCTTAAAATTCTCACGCATGTTGAGTGGAATGTACTTACCCATACAGCCCCTGCACCCTGTGCCACAGTAGTCTCAACTCGTTCTTTCATCTCTCTTGCAGCTTTATTAGTAAATGTAATTGCCATAATATTATATGGGTCTACTCCGCATTCTTCTATTAAATATGCAATTCTGTTCGTAAGCACACGCGTCTTTCCAGAGCCTGCCCCGGCAATAATAAGCAACGCGCCATCTGTATATTTAACTGCCCTTTTCTGGCTGTCATTCAAATCTTCTAATCTCATATACCCACCTTCATGCAAATGTGAAATCTATATCCACCTTATTTCTGCCAACTACCACATTATACAAAAACAACGGGATGTTGCCAAGCCAATATGACAACATCCCTGATTGTTATTTATTAAATTCACATATTACTAATTGTCAGATTATGCAAGCTTTGTTCCACAGTTAGAACAGAACTTAGCGCCATTAGTTGGTGTTCCACAGTTAGGACAGAACTTAGGTGCTGTGCCACCTGACACATTTGCATTATTATTCATTGCAGTATTCATGTTATTCATCATCTGCTGTCCAACCTGCATTCCCATCTGGAGCTGCATCATATCACTGGCAATATTCGAACCGCCTCTTGAATTGCCGATACTATCAGCCATAGCCATCTGTGTATATCTGTTCATATCTCCAACCATTGCCTGAGAAGCTGCCTTATTAGTCATCTTCTGTACTTCTTCCGGATAAGAGAAGCTTGAGATAGTAAAGCTTGTTATTGTGATTCCTAACTTGCTCATCTCCATATCAAGGTCTGTCTTAATACCCGCTGAGATATCATAAGCATTAGCCTGAAGATTAAACATATCCTTGCCTTCTTTAGAAATCCACTTCATAAGAAGCTGGTCAAGAACTGCTGATATTCTTTCCTTAACATCTGCAACAGTGTACATCTGCTTTACACCTGCTACCTTGTCTATAAGCGTAATGTAATCAGATACTGAAAACGAGAAGTTACCGAAAGCTCTTATTGGCATGCCACCTGGAAGTGCCTGTGTTGGAATAAGAATAGGATTCTTAGTTCCCCACTTCTCTGTGAATTCCTTAGTATTAACGAATAAAACTTCTGCTCTTACTCCACTGTTGAAGCCGAACTTAAAGCCTTTAAGTGTTGATAAGAATGGAATAATCTGTGATTCAATATCAAAGCTTCCCTCGT
>OHTK01000889.1_pt1 | contig 11248 bp, 9 predicted proteins | sample 1578931 | NCBI WGS metagenome assembly OHTK01 (sample SAMEA3879553, study PRJEB24766) | human gut metagenome | biome: human-associated habitat; feature: feces | place: USA | collected 1985/1987 | reverse complement strand
GTATGAGGAAACCTACTGCCGAAAGGCGGCAAGGCGTCTTGTACCGAGCCTACGAAAGGTAACGGGGAGTGATGAATAGTTCGGCTGCATAGAAAGATACCTCACGTTGGGTGGTGCAATGTTTATGAATTAATTGGATGAAACGTTTGAATATCTCTTCCTGGCGATTTATTCCTTCGGTCTTTTTTTGCAGGAACAGGTGTTGGGTCTTGTCATAGAAGTCCAGAATGAAGTTTTGAATGAAATTTTTGAAGATCTGAATGCGGAAACTATTATCCCTGTCTTCATAAAGATCTTTCATGACCAAGCTGAGTCCGATGAATGGTTTTACACGTTCTTCAGGGATGACAATGCATGGATGCTTTTTTAGAAAGTGAAAGAAGGAGGGATCCAGACGTGAGGTGATCTCCCAGAAAAGGGTGTCGGAAAAAACAATATAGGAAACGGTAAAATCATGGCTGGCGCAGGTGCAATTGAAGATACTGCCGGGGAGAAGCAGAAGTTGGGTGTTCTCCGTCACTTCGTATGCCTGCAAATCAATTTCTATGTGGGCTTTTCCGCTACGGCAATGAAAAATAGATGCGTCTGCTAACTTTATGATCTGATTGGAGCATATATCTATACTTTCTTCTATTCCGGTGATAAACGGTTCATTCTCTGGTAAACTCAATATTTCCATATTTATTCTTGTTTTGATGCAAAATTAACTATTATTTTTGTTATAATAGGAAATCTATTCCGAATTTGAACAATGGTAGCTAATAATTGAATGTGTCGGCTTGAAAAATTCCATCTACCTTTGCGTCCGAATTTAAAAGATTGGAATATGATGACATTGAACAAAAAATGGATGCGACTAATGGTATTGGTTGGTTGTGCTGCTTTGACAGCGTCGTGTAAACAGGCGCCTGTTGCACAAATGGAGGCGGAATATGCGGTATTAAAGGTATCACCGTCGGACAAAGTTTTGTCTACTACTTATTCGGCTACGATCCGTGGCCGCCAGGATATTGATATTTATCCGCAAGTTTCCGGTTTCCTTACCCGGCTTTGTGTGGAGGAAGGACAGGCAGTGCGTAAAGGGCAAGTCTTATTTATTATTGACCAAGTGCCTTATAAGGCGGCATTGGAAACTGCTGTCGCCAATGTGGAATCGGCTAAAGCCGGTCTTGCCACAGCCGAACTGACTTATAACAGCAAGAAAGAATTGTTTGCCAAAAAGGTGGTTTCAGAGTTTGATCTGAAGACTGCGGAAAACTCTTACCTGACCGCTAAGGCTGGATTGGCTCAGGCTAAGGCGCAGGAAGTCAGTGCTCGCAATAACCTTTCATATACCGAGGTGAAAAGTCCTTCGGACGGGGTGATTGGTACATTGCCTTATCGGGTAGGTGCATTGGTTAGTGCCAGTTTGCCACAACCGTTGACTACGGTTTCTGATAATTCGGATATGTATGTCTACTTTTCGATGACTGAAAATCAATTGTTGGCTCTGACCCGTCAATATGGTTCCAAAGCAGAAGCGTTGAAAAATATGCCGGAAGTGGAACTGCAATTGAATGACAAGTCTATGTATGGCGAAAAGGGACGCATTGAAACCATCAGTGGGGTGGTAGACCGTAATACGGGTACCGCAAGTCTGCGTGCCGTATTCCCGAATAAGAATGGGTTGCTGTATAGCGGAACATCGGGAAATGTGATTCTTCCGGTTACGATGAAAGGAAGTTTGGTTATTCCTCAGGCTACCACTTTTGAAATTCAGGATATTACATACGTATATAAAGTCGTGGACGGCAAGGCACAATCAGCTCCTGTCAGTGTGACCCGTGTAAATGGAGGACAGGAATATATCGTGAACGATGGATTGAAAGAGGGGGATATCATTGTAGCGGAAGGCGTAGGTTTGCTGCGTGAAGGTACTCCCATTAAAGTAAAACAGAACTAAGAAAGACTATGAATTTAAGAACCTTTATAGAACGCCCCATCCTGTCGGCTGTTATTTCTATTTCGATAGTGGTAGTGGGTATCATCGGGCTGTTCACTTTGCCCGTCGAACAATATCCTGATATTGCTCCGCCTACCATTCAGGTAAGTACCTCTTATTTTGGTGCCAGTGCGGAAACTCTTCAGAAGAGTGTTATCGCTCCGTTGGAGGAAGCGATTAACGGTGTGGAAAATATGACTTATATGACTTCTACCGCTTCAAATGCCGGAGTTGTGGATATCACTGTGTATTTCAAACAAGGGACAGACCCCGATATGGCAGCGGTCAATGTGCAGAACCGTGTATCGAAGGCAACAGGACAGTTACCGGCAGAAGTAACGCAGGTGGGTGTGACTACCTCAAAGCGGCAGACCAGTATTTTGCAGATGTTCTCACTATATAGTCCGGGTGATTCGTATGATGAGAAATTCTTGTCCAACTATATCAGTATTAACTTGAAACCTGCTATTCTTCGTATCCAGGGTGTGGGTGATATGATGATTATGGGGGGTGACTATAGTATGCGTATCTGGATGAAGCCTGACGTGATGGCCCAGTATAAATTGATTCCATCGGATGTGACCCAAGTGTTGGCTGAACAGAATATTGAATCGGCTACCGGTTCATTCGGAGAAAACTCTGATGAAACTTATCAATATACAATGAAGTATAAAGGGCGTCTGATTACTCCGGAAGAGTTTGGGGAAATTGTGATCCGGTCTTCGGATAATGGCGAAGTGTTGAAGCTGAAAGAAATTGCCGATATAGAGATGGGCGAGGAAAGCTATGCCTATCATGGGGCTATGAATGGTCATCCTGGTATTTCCTGTATGATTTTTCAGACGGCAGGATCGAATGCGACAGAAGTAAACAATAATATTGATGCCTTTTTGGAAGAAGCAAGGAAGGATCTGCCCAAAGGGGTGGAGATGGTTCAGGTCATGAGCTCCAATGACTTTTTGTATGCATCTATCCATGAGGTGATAAAAACCTTGTTCGAGGCCATTTTTTTGGTAATCTTAATTGTATATGTATTTTTGCAGGATATCCGTTCTACTATTATTCCGTTGGTGGGGATCATCGTGTCCTTGATTGGTACATTTGCTTTTATGTCCATAGCAGGATTCAGTATCAACCTGATTACCCTGTTTGCTTTGGTGTTGGTGATCGGTACGGTGGTGGATGATGCCATTGTTGTCGTCGAGGCGGTGCAGGCGCGTTTTGATGTGGGATATCGTTCTTCTTATATGGCTAGTATTGATGCGATGAAGGGGATTAGCAATGCGGTCATCTCTTCTTCGTTGGTATTTATGGCTGTGTTTATTCCGGTTTCGTTTATGAGTGGAACTTCGGGTACTTTCTATACTCAGTTTGGTTTGACTATGGCGGTTGCCGTAGGTATCTCTGCCGTCAATGCACTGACTTTGAGTCCGGCGCTGTGTGCTTTGTTCTTGAAACCGTATATCAATGAGGATGGAACGGAAAAAAACAATTTTGCAGCACGTTTCCGTAAAGCGTTTAATGCTGCTTTCGATGCAATGATTGAACGATATAAGAAAGGGGTATTGTTCTTTATCAAACGCAAATGGATGGTATGGACACTTCTTGCGGCCTCGGTAGTACTATTGGCTTTCTTGATGAATACAACTAAAACCAGTTTGGTGCCTGATGAAGACCAGGGGGTTGTATTTGTGAATGTCAGCACGGCGGCAGGTAGTTCATTGAAAACGACTAATGACGTAATGATGCGTATTGAAAAGCGCATGATGGATATTCCTCAGGTGCTGCATGTGCAGCGTGTGGCAGGTTATGGTCTGCTAGCCGGACAGGGTAACTCTTTTGGTATGTTGATTCTGAAACTGAAACCTTGGGATGAGCGTGAAGGAAAGGAAAATGATGTTCAGGCAGTAATCGGACAGGTATATGGCCGTACGGCAGATATCAAGGATGCCAGTATATTTGCTATTTCTCCGGGTATGATTCCGGGGTATGGTATGGGTAATGCGTTGGAACTCCATATGCAGGATAAACAAGGTGGTGATGTGGGCACTTTCTTCAATACCACTCAACAATATCTGGGTGCTCTGAACCAACGTCCCGAGATTGCGATGGCATACTCTACTTTTGATATCCGTTATCCGCAATGGACGGTAGAAGTGGATGCGTCCAAATGTAAGCGTGCCGGTATCACTCCGGATGCTGTGCTAAGCACATTGTCCGGCTATTATGGTGGGCAGTATGTTTCAAATTTTAATCGTTTCTCTAAAGTATATAAGGTTATGATTCAGGCAGATCCGAAGTATCGTGTGGATGAAAGCTCGTTGAATAATATCTTTGTGCGTATGTCTAATGGCGAGATGGCTCCTCTCAGCCAGTTTGTGACATTGACCCGCAGTTATGGGGCAGAATCGCTGAGCCGTTTCAATATGTTCAATTCTATTGCTGTAAATGCAATGCCTGCCGAAGGGTATAGTACCGGTGATGCCATCCGTGCCGTTCAGGAAACTGCCGTACAGGCACTTCCCAAAGGTTTTGGGTACGACTTTGGTGGTATTACCCGTGAAGAGACCGACCAGGGAGGTACTACCATTATCATCTTTGCTATCTGTTTCTTGATGATTTATCTGATTTTAAGTGCACTTTATGAAAGTTTCCTCATTCCGTTTGCGGTGTTGTTGTCTGTTCCGTTTGGGCTGATGGGTAGCTTCCTGTTTGCGAAGATGATGGGACTGGAGAACAATATTTATTTGCAGACCGGTTTGATTATGTTGATAGGTTTGCTTGCTAAGACTGCCATTTTGCTGACCGAGTACGCTACCGAGCGTCGTAAGGCAGGTATGAGCCTGACTTCCGCTGCACTTTCTGCCGCCAAAGCCCGCTTGCGTCCTATCCTGATGACGGCACTGACTATGATTTTCGGTCTGTTCCCGTTGATGGTTGCCAGTGGAGTAGGTGCTAATGGAAACAGTTCGCTGGGAACAGGTACTGTGGGTGGAATGGTGATCGGTACGCTGGCGTTGCTGTTTATTGTACCTTCTTTGTTTATCGTATTCCAATATTTACAGGAAAAGGTACGTCCTATTCAGTTTCAGCCGGCGGCCGATTGGCAGATTCAAGAGGAATGTGTAGAAGCAAAAGAAGAGAGACAACACCACATCGAAAGCAAAAACGAAGAGAAAAAATGAAAAAACAGATCATCACTCTGACTGTCGCAGCGCTCACACTGAGTAGCTGCGGCATATATACCCAATATAAACCTGCAACCGAAGTGCCCGATAATTTGTATGGGGAAGAGGTGGCAGTTGCTGATACCGTGGATAATATCGGCAATCTGAGCTGGCAGGAGATTTTTACAGATCCGCGGCTTCAGGAATTGATAGAGCAAGGCTTGCGGAACAATACGGATTTGCAGTCAGCACAATGGCGTGTGAAAGAGGCGGAAGCTGCTATGCTGTCAGCCAAATTGGCTTATCTGCCTTCTTTCGCTCTGTCACCTCAGGGGACAGCAAGTAGTTTTGACAAAGGAAAAGCTGTACAAACTTATACTTTACCGGTGGCGGCAAGTTGGGAAATTGATATTTTCGGCCGCATCCGTAATGCGAAACGCCAGGCGAAAGCATTGCTGGAACAGAGCCGTGACTATAAACAGGCTGTCCGGACACAGCTGATAGCCGGTATAGCTAATACTTACTATACCTTGCTGATGCTGGACAATCAGCTGGCCATTTCTGTCCGGACTGAAAAGTCCTGGAAAGAAACCGTAGATGCAACCCGTGCTCTGATGGAAGCCGGATTGGCAAATGAAGCTGCCGTTTCACAAATGGAAGCTACATATTATACTATATGTACTTCAGTTCTTGATCTGAAAGAACAAATTAACCAGGTAGAAAACAGTTTGTCGTTGTTGTTGGCTGAATCTCCTCATGCTATTGAGAGAACGGGCACATGGGACAGTTCTTATATGATGAAGGAACATTTCCCGGTAGGCATCCCTGTGCAAATGCTTGCCAACCGTCCCGATGTACGCAGTGCGGAGCGTTCGTTGGAAGTAGCTTTCTATGCCACAAATCAGGCTCGTTCCGCCTTTTATCCTTCTATTGTTTTAAGTGGAAGTGCGGGATGGACTAATTCAGCAGGAAGTATGATTGTCAATCCGGGCAAGTTCATTGCAACGGCTGTAGCTTCGTTGACCCAGCCACTGTTTAATAAAGGTGCGAACATAGCACAGCTAAAGATAGCTAAAGCTCAGCAAGAAGAAGCCAAACTGAGTTTTCAACAGGCTTTGTTGAATGCAGGAAGTGAAGTGAACGAGGCTTTGGTGAAATATCAGACGGCCCGTGATAAATCAGTTTATTATGATAAACAAATAAATTCATTAAATAAAGCTTTGGAAAGTACCTCTTTGCTGATGCAACATGGGAATACGACTTATCTGGAAGTTTTGACGGCTCAGCAGACTTTGCTTAATGCGGAGTTAACTCAGGTTGCTAACCGTTTTACTGAAATGCAAGGCGTAATCAATCTCTATCAGGCATTGGGTGGAGGTCGTGACTAATTTAGCATACTGTTATCTTCAACGTGTTGAAGAAAGAGAACGCTGTTCTCCGTGAGGAAAGCAGCGTTCTTTTATGGTTGTCAAGGTTCCACTATAACACAAACCGGATTGGATTCTTCATTGATTTCCTGTAAAAAGCTTAGCTTTCCTTCTTGGACAATTCCCGGATTTTTATCCATCCATTCGTCTATTTTCCCTATCTCCAATAAAGCGGCATACTCTCCTTCTTCTGTACAAGTGATGGGATAGAAAGGCATGAAATGCGTCAGGTCATCTGTCAGCCCCACATTGGCATCATTCATATAAGTAATATGTTTTTCTTTGTCGTAAATACCGTAGAAGGGTTTTCTCTTGTCGTATAATCCCTGTAGAGATATAAAGAAGAGATGTTGGGGAGTTTCCAGAATACCGGTTATAACGATGTAGTTGTCTGTATCCTCTTTTTGTCCCATTTTTTCAGCCGGGAAATGCCATTGCCCGGTATGGAAAGTGGTATGGACAGTAGCTTCGTGTCCTTTAATGTCGTAGATTGTGTCATTGAACGCTTTTCTGAAACGTATGCTGCCGTTGTTCAGCCAAAGTGAAGGCTGGTCTATAGGAAGAACAGTCATTGTTCCATCCTGATAATTTATATATATTAACCCTCCTATGTTGGCGTTGCCGGGTAATTGCTTGAATACGTTGATGCTGGATATCTGGTCCATGCCCATAGGATCACCTGGATTGGCAAATTCCGGCAATGAGTCTTTTACTTCTCCCTGTTCGTTGAAGTAAAGTAACGCACTTGCTTGCGGTTGTCCTATTCCTTCTCCATAATGAGCAAGAATAAGGGAGTCGGAAAAAGTAAAGTAAAGGGATGGGGAAATCTTTTGTGGTAGGTGTACTTGCCCTAGATAGTTACCTTTTGTATCGTATTTTACCAACTTGTCGGGTTGGCGATAAAAGTAGAGATTGTTGGTATGGGGGTGAATAAAGCAGTTGGCATTGCTGTAGCCTTGTGGATCTTCTCCTTTGTGCCCGATGCTGCCAAGATATTTTCCGGTTTGCTTGTTGAATGACAGGCATCGTCCGTTGGTAGAGACAAAGATATGGTCTTTAGATAACTTGATGGAATAGGAGTTGCCAATCAGGGATGAGTCTGTTGTTTCCAAAGGGATATAACGGATTTGTTTTCCCAATTGGGAGGTCTTTAATTCTGTGAGGTGTTCCAGACTTACGGCAATGTCAATTGCATTCGGGTCATTCGCTTTGTTTTGGGGAGTACAGGAGCCTAATAATAGGAGTAGGCCGCCCAGCATGATTTGCTTCTTCATAGTAGTATTGTTATGGAAGAAAAGAAGTTGTTTGCATGGGCAACTTCTTTTCTTTGTGTTTAAATGATGTTGTGTTTATTATCTTGCAGCAAAAAACAAGGAGTTTCCTGTAGCTATTCTTGCGGTAGCAATACCTTGTGCATCAGGAGTGACAGTCATGGAGGTTCCGTTTTGCAGGCTCAAAACAGCCGTTCCGTCTTCGTTCATTTTCACAAGTTCGAAGCTCTGTCCGTCGGCTACGGCATTCCATGTATTGTTTTCTTTGTTATAGACCAAATCTACAGATTTGTCTTCTCCTTTTTTGGTAATGGTATAACCGTTTTCGTTGGTTTTTACCAAGTATTCGCCATTTTCTCCTTGCACTGTTTTTACTTCACCGATAGAAGCTGTAGGGTTGGAACCGCTCCAGAATTCGATGGAATTTAAAACCAATGCGTCTGCCAGATAAGCAATTTCATAAACAGGGACAATATGGAAAGCGAGAAAGATAAGTTCGTTGACAAACTTGTTGCTTACCCCCTGGTTCCAGTCTTTCAAACTATTCCATAATCCGAAAGAACCGATGCATGATGAAAATAAGACGCTGCCACTCAACATGGCGCAAACAAGAAATGTTTTGCTTTTTTTCATGATCAATAAAGTTAAGTTTATAAAAAGTAATTTTATGACGATTTCCTACAATAAAACGATTTAATCGTCACGCAAAGATAGAACTTTTTTATGGAAAGAGGCTTCTCTACCTAAAAAACTGTATCTTTGTAAGCTGAAGTTATGAAAAAGGTCTAAGATATTGAAAATGAGCATAGGTTATTCGCTCATTATGGTAATAGGTTACGAATAAGAGAGTTATCTCCTTAAATATACTTCTGCGCATTGCGTAACCTTCAAAGAACTCTTCAAGTACAAAAGTACAAATAAAACGGGAGATTACGACAGAATCTCCCTACTTTTTTCACTCTAATTTGGCTTTTCCGCAAAAGCGGTTTTATTTCGTCGGCACACCATCGCCAAAACAAGTTTTGACAACCATGTCCCGACTATCCGCATAAGCGAAGAAAAGGGCTTTGCCTCATGCCTAAACAACAAGTTTAGACTGATGAAGCAAGGCCCATTTCTTTTGGGCTTATGCCACAAAGGTGCTTTTACGGATTTTCTGAGATTTTTTTCTTTTGCTGTTTTTTTTGAGCCGGTAGCGGAAAGCTGCATGTGACCGCCCGCCCATAAATGGGACAAGCCGTCACCCACAGCAGGCAAACCGGGAAGAATGGTTTATTTGCCCGACCAAACGGGTTTGGCCAGACGGATAAACCATACTTCCTTGCATATGGTTTGCCCGGTTTCACGCTTCCGGCAGTATTTCCTTTCTCTTTGTCTTTTCTTCTTTTTGTGGATTTCTCTCTGAAGTTTTCTCTCGAATCTGCCTCTACTTCCGTTTACCTCCATTTTTACGCCTTTCAGTAGCCGCATCAGTCAGTCATTTTCGTTCTGGGCGCAAAGGTAATTCCGGGATTTGACGGAAATGCAAGGTCGAGCCTCCTGTTTTCTGGAAAAATCTCCAGCCCTGCGGGTAGTATTTTTCCGAAAAACCTTGCATCCCCTAATCCCTACCTTTTTGAGCACCCGAAACGAAAACGACCGATGCGACAGAAAGACGCATTAAAAAAAATGTCGGATAAACGAGAGGCAGATAAGATAGTTTGAAACTCAACTCCCTCAGCTCTTGAATCCGCATTAAAAACAAAAAAAATCAAAAACAACGTAGATATGACAGCAACGGCAAATTTCAGACAAGTGGCGCAGAACATAGGACTTGCAGTATGCGGTTTAATCGTGCGCACCGCCTTTGGGATGTTCGGCATCCTCTTGGGCATCATTTCAGAGATTGTAAACGGATTGTTCCGAGTGGCAATAGGTATAATCGTGGCTATCCTTTCCACCATTGCCTTCTTCGGTCTTATCCTTTGGTTATTCACCCTTTAATACTTACCGATATGGCAAAGAGAAACAGCAAGACGGCAGCACAGCAGTGCAGATACTATGAGGTGGACAACATCTTCGAGTATATGGTGGAAACATACATCAACGGCAATATATCCGTGTTCCGTGAACTCTACCACGAACTGAACAAGGACACCCGAAAGGATTTTACCGACTTCCTATTGAGCGAAGTGGAGCCGACCTATTGGAGAGAGATACTGAAAGAAACAATCTAAAACGACAGCGATATGAAAGGAACTGACCATTTTAAGAAAACGATACTGATGTACTTGGAGCAACGTGCAGAGGAAGACCAACTCTTTGCCAAAAGTTTCAGCAACCCTGCCAAGAACATAGACGATTGCGTGACCTACATTCTGAACTATGTAAAGAAGAAAACGAGATAGAGGTGGGCAAACCAATGAACTGCCAAGTGGCGGTGAACCACATTGTGGAACTCACGGCAGAGGAAAAGGCGGAAGCACGGCAGAAGGCTATCCAAAAATATCAAGAAGAGGAAGTCCGCAAGTTGCAAAACCGCAACAGACCGGCAGCGAAAAAAGAAACTATTGTACAACCCTCCCTATTTGACTTTTGATTATGAAACCCAAGACACGCATACAAAAAGAGGTGGCAAGACTTTCCGCCAACCTTCACCCCATATCCGCAACACAAATTGATTGGGCATACCGCCATTGTGTTGAACATATCGGCTACCGCACCAAGAAAGGAAACATCACTTGTTCCGACTGCAGTCACGAGTGGCACGGCAACAGCGGACTATGCGACAGCCTTGATGGTTGCACCTGCCCCCAATGCCGTACCGAACTCAAAGTGTGGGACACCCGAAAGCGCACCCACAAGGAAACGCAGTATTTCAGCGTGATAACCACCTGCAAAGGCTATCAGTTAATCCGTGTGGCACAGGTCAGATGCGAGAGCAGGAAAGGCGAGCCAATGAAATTCTACTGCCACGAGGTTGTGCAGCGTTGGATTTCACCCAAAGGCATCATTACCGACATGGCTCTGCTCCGTGGCTTCTCTTTCTGCTATTGCGATGTATGGGCTTTGGATAGCGGTATGGAGGTCAGACCACACAACAGCCTTTATGATGATGTTGTGGCATGGGGGAATGTGTATCCCAATATGAAGATATTGCCCCAACTCAGACGCAATGGTTTCAAGGGCGATTTTCACGGCATCTCCCCCGTGCGTCTTTTCAAGGCTTTGCTTTCAGACCCAAGAATTGAAACCCTTATGAAAAGCGGTGAGATTGAGGATATGAAATACTTTCTTTTCAATCCAATGATAGCCGATGAATGTTGGGCGTCATATCTGATTGCCAAACGTCATAAATATCAGATACACAACCTCTCCATGTGGTGCGACTATCTACGTATGCTCAAAAAACTCGGTCAAGAC
>OHTK01000888.1_pt1 | contig 11256 bp, 11 predicted proteins | sample 1578931 | NCBI WGS metagenome assembly OHTK01 (sample SAMEA3879553, study PRJEB24766) | human gut metagenome | biome: human-associated habitat; feature: feces | place: USA | collected 1985/1987 | reverse complement strand
CGACGGCAGCCGTGACAACACGATAGGCTCGCTTAAAAAGTTAAAAAAAGAAAGCACGCAAAATATTAAAATAATTAATTTTTCAAGAAACTTCGGCAAGGAGTCCGCTATGTATGCAGGGCTTCAAAACTGCAAGGGCGACTATATCACAATTATTGATACGGATTTGCAGCAAAGCCCGGAAATAGTAAAGGAAATGGTTGATATTTTAGAAAATGACGATGATATCGACTGCGTTTGTGCCTGCCAGGAAAACAGGCACGAAAGTTCATTTGCTAAATTTTGCAAAAAAAACTTTTACAAACTTGCCGACAAGTTTACCGAAACGCACTTTGTTGACGGTGCAAGCGATTTCAGAACATTTCGCAGCAGGGTTAAGGACGCCATTCTTTCAATGGGAGAATATTATCGCTTCAGCAAGGGCATTTTCAGTTGGGTAGGATTTAACACAAAATACATTCCTTACGTTGCAGAGGAAAGAAAAAGCGGAAAAAGCAGTTTTAATTTTTCCAAGCTTCTGAAATACGGCCTTGACGGAATAATCGCTTTTTCGACAATGCCGCTTAAAATTTCAAGCTATATCGGCGGACTGACAGTATTTTTAAGCCTTGTTTATGCAATAATTTCCGTTATAAGAAAGCTTGTAAGCAATATTAATGTTGACGGCTTTACTCAGCTTGTAATTCTCATTTCTTTTTTGGGCGGTATTCAGCTTTTCACAATCGGAATTATGGGCGAATATCTTGCCAAAAATTATATTGAAACAAAGAAACGACCGATTTATATTGCACGTGAAATCATAGATTATGATGAAAATGCGCAAATATAGACTAAATTGATTATTTGTTCACATATTTTTATTGATATTTAATTTTAAATGTTGTATAATAACTGCGTTAAGTGGTTAGGTATTAACTGTGCCACTAACTAATTTTTCAAGTATGTAAGGAGATTTTTAAAATGCCATTAGTTACTACTACTGAAATGTTTAAAAAGGCATACGAAGGCGGCTATGCTATCGGTGCTTTCAACGTAAACAATATGGAAATTGTTCAGGGTATTACCCGTGCTGCAAAGAAGCTTAACGCTCCTGTTATTCTTCAATGCTCAGCAGGTGCAAGAAAGTATGCATCTCACGAATACCTTGTTGCTATGGTAAAGGCTGCAGCTGAGGAAACAGGTCTTCCAATCGCTCTTCACCTTGACCACGGCAGCTACGAAGGATGCCTGAAATGTGTAGAAGCAGGATTCTCATCAATCATGTTTGACGGATCTCATTATCCGATCGACGAGAACGTTGAGAAGACAAAAGAACTCGTTAAGATCGCTCACGAGCACGGAATGTCAATCGAAGCAGAAGTTGGATCCATCGGTGGAGAAGAAGATGGAGTTATCGGAAGAGGTGAGTGCGCTGATCCGGAAGAGTGTAAGAGAGTAGCTGATCTGGGAATCGATTTCCTGGCAGCAGGTATCGGTAACATTCATGGTAAATATCCGGCAAACTGGGAAGGATTAAGCTTTGAGACTCTGGATGCTATTCAGCAGCGTACAGGAGCAATGCCACTCGTACTTCACGGTGGTACAGGTATCCCGGAAGATATGATCAAGAAAGCAATCTCTCTTGGAGTTGCTAAGATCAACGTTAATACAGAGTGTCAGCTTTCTTTCGCAGCAGCTACACGTAAGTATGTTGAAGCAGGAAAAGATCTTGAGGGTAAAGGATTTGACCCACGTAAACTTCTCAAACCAGGTGCAGACGCAATCATGGAAACAGTAAAAGAGAAGATGGAGTTATTCGGATCTGTCGGAAAAGCCTGAGAAGAACTTTTTTAAAAAAGCACTTGCGTTTTAAAGCAAGTTGAGGTATACTGACTCACGTAGACAGAACAAGGGCGTTCCAATTATAATTGGAGTGCCCTTTTTTTATCGCTTGGGAAATGATCCGCATGATTGAATCAGATTGGATGGAATAAAATCAGATCTGATCTGACTGGATCAGACGGATGATTTCCTGAGAGGTAATCTATTATGGGGTTTCCCGTAGTGTAATCGAATATTGTTCATTGCAGTGAACGGTAATCGAAGAATTAAGAGAAAAGGAAGGTATAGGGTATGAGCACAGAATTATTCAATGTAGCTGACATCTTTGGAGAAAATGTATTTAATGATACAGTTATGCAGGAGCGTCTGCCAAAGAAAGTTTACAAGAATCTGAGAAAGACAATTGAAGAAGGAAAAGACCTGGATCTCGAGACAGCAGATGTTATTGCTCACGAGATGAAAGAATGGGCGATTGAAAAAGGAGCGACTCACTATACACACTGGTTCCTGCCACTTACAGGAGTTACAGCAGAGAAGCATGATTCCTTTATCTCAGCTCCACTTCCGAGCGGAAAGGTTCTGATGACTTTCTCAGGAAAGGAATTGATCAAGGGTGAGCCGGATGCATCTTCATTCCCGTCAGGAGGACTGAGAGCAACATTCGAGGCAAGGGGATATACAGCATGGGATTGTACATCACCAGCATTCATCAAAGAAACAGATAATGCTTGTATCTTATGTATTCCAACAGCATTCTGTTCATACAAAGGTGAAGCATTAGACAAGAAGACACCACTTCTTCGTTCTATGCAGGCATTAGATATCCAGACAACAAGATTATTAAATGTATTAGGAAATAAGAATGTGAAACGTGTTAGCACATCCGTTGGACCAGAACAGGAATATTTCTTAGTTGATGAAGAAAAATATAAACAGAGAAAAGACTTGATCTTCACTGGACGTACATTATTCGGAGCAATGCCTCCAAAAGGTCAGGAATTAGACGATCATTATTTCGGAACTATCCGTCAGAGAATCGCAGGATTCATGAAAGATGTTAACGAAGAACTCTGGAAAGTTGGTGTAACATCTAAGACACAGCACAACGAAGTTGCACCTGCTCAGCATGAACTTGCACCAATCTATGCAGAGTGTAATGTAGCGCTGGATCACAACCATATTATCATGCAGACACTGAAGAGAATTGCATGCCAGCATGGTATGAAGTGCTTACTTCATGAGAAACCATTTGCAGGAGTCAATGGTTCTGGTAAACATGATAACTGGTCTCTTACAACAGACGACGGAAAGAATCTGTTAGAGCCAGGAAAAACTCCTCATGAAAACCAGCAGTTCTTACTGATCTTAGCATCTATTATCGCAGCAGTGGATAAACATGCAGATTTACTTCGTATGTCAGCTTCCACACCAGGAAATGACCACAGATTAGGAGCTAACGAGGCACCTCCAGCAATCATCTCTATCTTCCTTGGAGATCAGTTAGAAGATGTTGTAAAACAGCTTGTAACAAGAGGTGAGGCGACAGAATCCAAACATGGAGACAAATTAGCATCTGGTGTTCATTCATTACCAGCATTTGAGAAAGATGCAACAGACCGTAACAGAACATCACCATTCGCATTTACAGGAAACAAATTCGAATTCCGTATGGTAGGTTCTACACAGTCTATCTCTGATCCAAACGTTGTATTAAATACAATCGTAGCAGATGTCTTTGCAGATGTATGTGACAGATTAGAGAAAGTAGAAGGCGGAGTTGAAGCAGTAGCTATGGAAGCTCACGAGATCACAAAAGAATTATTAACACAGCATCAGAGAGTTATCTTTAATGGTAACGGATATTCTGACGAATGGGTAGCTGAAGCTGAGAGAAGAGGACTTCCAAACTTACACAGCATGGTAGATGCAATCCCAACATTAACAACAGATAAAGCAGTTAAGATGTTTGAGAAATTTGGAGTATACACAAAAGAAGAATTAGAGTCTCGTGTTGAAGTATTATATGAACAGTATTCTAATACAATTAACATTGAAGGACTTGCAACATTAGATATCGCTAAGAAACAGATTGTTCCAGCAGTTATGAAATACCAGAGAAAACTTGCAAATGGCGTTGCTGAATTAAAGACAGTTGGTGTTGACAGCTCTGTACAGGAAAAATTGTTAGAAGATATCACAGCAAACTTAAAAGATCTGTTTGCTGCGATCAACAAGTTAGAAGCTGATATTCCAGAAGCTCAGGCATTAGAAAGTGAAGCTCAGGCTCGCTGCTATCATGATACGATTTTCACAGATATGAGTGCCGTACGTGAACCAGCAGACAAACTGGAAATGTTAGTAGCAAAAGAAGACTGGCCAATGCCAAGTTACGGAGATCTGATTTTCGAAGTATAATAATTACATAGTTTGTAAAACTTCTTAATACACAAAGAGAAAGCAGCAGAGAAATCTGTTGCTTTCTTTTTGTGTATCAACCATTGTTTGAAAAATATTCCAGAATATATTTTTTGAAATTTCATATTCTAAAGAAAAAGAATATCTTACAAAATTAGAAAAGAGGAAGAATATGAAAAAGAAATTTTTTGCATATATGATCATAGGGATTCTTCTGTTCACATTTCTGGCACAAGGGAAGGGAACAAAGACATACTGGTTTCAGATTGCAAGTCAGGGTGAAGGGGAAAGTGGCTTTTTAACCAACAGTAATTTGAATCAAAAGAAAGTTTATTTAACCTTTGATGATGGACCATCCGATCATACGGCACAGATTCTTGATATTCTAAAGAAACATAAGGTGAAGGCGACATTCTTTGTCGTAGGAAAAGAAACGGAACATGCCAAGAAAATGTATCAAAGAATCGTGTTAGAAGGTCATACATTGGCAATGCATTCCTACAGTCATAATTATGATCAGATTTATGCGAATGTAGGTGCATTTTCGAAAGACCTTATGAAACTACAGAAATATTTATATGAGCTAACAGATGTAAAGCCATATATTTACCGGTTTCCGGGTGGCAGCAGTAATCATTGCGCAAAAAATATAAAACCGTATATCCAGTATGTGAACAAAAAGGGATTACTTTATTTTGACTGGAATGCATTGAATGAAGATGCGCTTAATTTTGAACAAAGTCCTCAGCAGTTAAACAAGAAGATTTTAAAGGATGTCAGGAGACAGAAAACAAGTATTGTATTAATGCATGACCTTCATGAGACAACAAATACAGTGAAAGCATTAGATCCGCTGATCAAAACATTGAAAAAAGAAGGGTATCAGATCCTTCCGATCACTAAAAATACTAAGCCGCTCCATCATGTATCCATTGACAAATAATGGGCTTTCACGTAGAATATGTTCGGTAAAGGATTTATTTTACGTGAGGAGAATGACATGATCATAAAAAGTGTAAATTTAGAAACCGTCTGTGGGATCACAAGTAAATTACCAGACAATACATTGCCAGAAGTGGCATTTGCTGGAAAATCAAATGTAGGAAAATCATCACTGATCAATGCACTGATGAACCGCAAATCTTACGCGAGGATTTCAGCACAGCCTGGAAAGACACAGACGATCAATTATTACAATATTAACGAAGAACTTTATTATGTAGACCTTCCAGGATATGGATTTGCGAAAGTAACACAATCCGTCAAGGAAAAATGGGGACACATGATCGAAAATTACTTACAGACATCAAAACAGCTAAAAATGGTCTTTTTACTGATCGATATCAGACATAAGCCATCAAAGAACGATGTTATGATGTATGACTGGATTCTTCACAATGGATATCGTCCAGTGATCATTGCAACAAAGCTTGACAAGCTGAAGAGAAGCCAGGTGCCAAAACATCTAAAAGAGATCCGCACAGAGCTTCAGATGGATAAGGAAACACCAATTTTCCCATTCTCAGCATTATCAAAACAGGGAAGAGATGAAATCTGGGATTTCATTGAGTCAATGGTGCTTCAACAAGAAGAAGCCGAATAATTATTTATTCGGCTCGTCAAATAACAATTTTTCAATTAGCATAGAATAGACATCGGAGTGTTTTTTCTCCCAATGGTCACATATGTAAACTGCCTGGTCTCTTGAGACGACATTTAAGTTGATCTCAAGGAGCGGGCTTTCTTTTTCTCTGATCTTAAGATTTACGGTATATTCGTCTCCTTTGGATGGATAAAAATCAGCAGTCACATTGGCTTCCTTACGAAGCTCATATTCTTTTTCTTTTAAAAACTGAGCGATATCTTCTTTGATAGAGTTTGGAATCTGGTATTCAAACATCTCAATTGCTTCAGATCCCTCGTCACTGAGCGCGTAGTGGCTCATATTACGAATCTGCTTAACTCTGAGCATATTTTCTTCCTCTAACTCATGAAAAGCTCTCTGAACAGTAAAATAATTGGTATATCCCTTATCAAGGATAAATTCAGAAATCTGTGAATTGCTCAAAGGGAAATCTACCTTCTCAATTAAATATAAAATCATAAGCTTATAAAGTGTTAATTGTTCTTGTTCCATGGCTGATCTCCTTTGATTTATCGATAAAAGTCACTATGAAAAATTATAACACCACATGATTTTTCTTGCAACTTATGAATGAAAAGTTAAAAATGACAGATAATAACGCTGAGGTGATAAGAATGAAAAGAAAGTACCAGTGGATCTTATGTGCAGGACTGATCATTTTTGTGATCGCAGCGTTTTGTGTCTTAGTATCCAAAGATAACAAGGAAGAAGTGAAAGGTGCATTTGTAAGAGAAGGAGGATATCAAAGTGAATGTTTATATCAAAGCGCAAGAAAGTGTATGTCTTGTGCATCCAGAGATTAAAATAAAGGATATCATGTCCCTGTACTGCACCGACAAGGATTTGGAACAGAAAATAAAGAATCAAAGTGTTTATCATTTTATAGGAGATCATGATCAGAGAAAATGTTTTTCTGTTTTGATGTTAGTTGAAGTGATAAAACAGGTGGATAAGACATTAGATGTGATCAATTTAGGTGCCGAAGATTTTATTGTATATTACAAGAGAAAACAAGAAGAATCAAAGATTTTTCATTATGGAAAGATAGTCTTTGTAATTTTAGTCGCATTTTTTGGTGCAAGTTTTTCAATTATGACATATAACACGGATGTTGGGATCGAAGAATTGTTTTATAACGTTTATGAAATGATTATGGGACAGGCACCAGATGCGGCAGGATTGGCGATTGGGATCATTCTATTTTTTAATCATGCAGGTAAGATCAAGTTAAATGATGATCCAACACCATTTGAAGTACAGATGAGGCTTTACGAGAGAGATGTGAATGATACATTGATGATCAATGCAGGGCGGAAAGGGGAAGAAGCAGATGTGGATTCGTAGTTTCTTTCTGATCTTTTACGGATTGTGTGCAGGCGGCTTGATCGCAGCCAGTTTTCTGGCATTTTTGAGTATGTTAGGTGTGATCCCGAGATTAGCAGGATTGACGAAGAGTATGAAAAACGCCAGAATGTATGAAAGTTTTGTGGCACTTGGAGGGATTCTTGGGACATTGGTCTTTCTTTATCGATGGCAGATCAAAGCTGGATACCCGCTTCTTGTACTGTATGGATTGTTTGGAGGAATCTTTGTGGGATGTATGATCGGAGCTTTGGCAGAAACGATCAAAAGTCTTCCGATCTTTTCAAGAAGATTAAATTTGAGATCAGGGATTCCATATGTAATCTATGGGATCGCATTTGGAAAAATGCTAGGATGTTGGCTTTATTTTTATATATTTTCATAAAATGAAGAAAGGGTGATACAAGTGAAAAAAGAACCAAGCAAAGAAGAATATCAACAGATCGTGAAAAATCTTACACCAAAACATAATAGTCTGTTAAATTGCACAAAAGCGTTTGTAACGGGTGGGACATTTTGTGTTCTTGGTGAAGTTATGAAGCAGTTAATGATGAAATATTTGAATCTCTCCAAGAAAGATTCATTATTATATGTGACAATTGAATTGATCTTATTAAGTGTCTTATTAACAGGATTTAATTTCTATGGAAAAGTCACAAAATTTGGCGGTGCAGGCGGGCTTGTGCCGATTACGGGATTCGCAAATTCAGTGGCTTCAGCTGCGATCGAATACCAGAAAGAAGGACAGGTTTTTGGTATTGGCGTTAAGATTTTTACGATTGCAGGACCAGTGATCTTATATGGAATCTTCTCATCATTTGTTGTTGGATTGATTTATTTATTCACAAAGCAATGGGGGTGGTTTCTATGACATCGATTTGTGGTATGCAGAGTCTAAAGTTTGAGAATGCGCCGTACTTAAAAGGCTGGGCATCAGTTGCAGGGAAGAAAGAAGGGGAAGGTCCGCTGGGAAATCTGATCGATCAGATCATTGAAGATCCATACTTTGGACAAGAAAGCTGGGAATTGGCAGAAGGTCGTTTTATGAAACAGGCAGCAATGCTTGCGATCAGTAAAGCTGATCTTCATAAGAAGGATATTCGCTATGCGTTTGCGGGTGATCTTTTGGAACAGAATACAGCAACGTTTTCTGGAATGAAAGAACTAGGGATACCGTTGTTTGGACTTTTTGGAGCATGTTCAACGGTAGGGGAAGCGATGTCTCTGGCAGCGATGAGTGTTGCAGGAGGGTTTGCTAAGCATTCACTTGCAATTGCTTCTAGTCATATCGGAAGTGCTGAAAAACAGTTCCGTTTTCCGTTAGAATATGGAAATCAGAGACCATTATCTGCGACATGGACTGTGACAGGATCTGGAGGTTTTATTGTGTCAAAAGAAATTGGTCCTGTAAAGATTCAAGGGATCACAACAGGAAAGATCGTTGATTATGGGATGGAAGATCCGATGAATATGGGGGCTTGCATGGCGCCAGCAGCGGCAGAAGTAATCTATCAGCATTTTGTGGATTTTGGGTCGAAGCCTGAAGATTATGATGCAGTATATACAGGAGATCTTGGAGAAGTTGGCAAGAAGATTTTGTTGCATTTGCTTCGTGAAAATGGATATGATCTTTCGAAAGTTCATGGGGATTGTGGAATTGAAATCTATGAGAATGAGACGCAGGATACTCATTCTGGGGGCTCTGGCTGTGCCTGTAGTGCAGTGGTTCTTGCATCGATGATCATACCGAAGCTCATTGATGGAACGTGGAAGAAAGTATTGTTTGTGCCAACAGGAGCATTAATGTCAAAGACAAGTTTTAATGAAGGTGAAAATGTTGCAGGGATCGCACATGCGATCTTTCTGGAAGGAGTAAGATAATAATGGAATATATCAGGGCGTTTTTAGTAGGAGGTATTATTTGTATCCTGGTGCAAATATTGATGGATCATACGACATTACAGCCGGGAAGGATCATGGTACTCTTAGTTATTGCAGGTGTTATTCTTGGGGCACTGGGGATTTATAAAAGAATCGAAGCGTTTGGAGGATGTGGTGCGACCGTTCCGTTGTCTGGTTTTGGATTCAGTTTATGGAAAGGAATGAAAGAGGCAGTTGACAATCATGGGTTTCTAGGGTTATTCGAAGGAGGATTCACGGCAGCAGCAGTCGGAACATCAGCAGCATTGATCTTTTCTTATCTGGCATCTTTGATCTTTCAGCCGAAGATCAAAAAATAAAGGCAGGAGTATGAAATAAAGAGAAAAAAGGGATTCTGATTTGAGAGAATCCCTTTTTAATATAAAAATATAGAAGATTAACGGTTAATGTTTCTTGCAGAAAACAGATTGATATTTTTTTGGAAGCATATAAGGAGTGTCTGCTGTTTTTCCATGACTGCCCTTTTTGCGGACAATGTAAATTTTTCTTTGTTTTTTGTTTGCAGGACAATTCTTTGTGGCGAGTTTATCGCTTGTTTTACATACTTCAACTGCAACGTGGATATCACAGGTCTGGGTAGGAACGGTTCCTTTTTCAAAATATTCTGTGATCACACGGCTGCCTCTTGGATCGTGATCACAAACCTCTTTAATAGCAAGTTTTCCAGACTCTTTGCAGACTTTTGCTTTTACAATGTCAGCTGGTTTTTTAAAATCTGTAGTTTGTTCTTGTTTTGTTTTTATGATTTCATTCATGACCTTTGCCCATATTTTTTTATGAGTGTTATCAGAAGCAAAATTTGTATTCTTGTCATAGCCCATCCAGACAGAAGCTGTATGATAAGGAGTATAACCGCTGAACCAGTAATCGTAACTGTTTGAAGTAGTTCCTGACTTTCCTGCGACAGCCATAGATGAAGAAAGTTTTGCTGATTTTCCAGTTCCTTTTGTAATAACGTCTTTCATAGCGTCGGTTAAAAGGAAAGCAGTACTTTCTTTCATGACACGCTTACCTTTCTGAGTATTAGAAAGAAGAATATTACCATTATGATCTACGACTTTTGTGTATAAAACAGGTTTCTGGTAGGTTCCGCCATTTGCAATGGAAGCATATGCAGAAGTCAATTCCATATTTGTAACACCATAAGTCAGGCCACCAAGAGATAAGGACTGGGTAATATCGGTATATACATTTCCATTTGAAGTTGTTTCATTAGACACCAAAGTGGAAAAACCAAGATTCATCAAATATTCAAACGAAGTCTTAGGTGTAACGTCAGCAATGGTTTTGGCCGAAACAACGTTCATGGAGTTTGTGATCGCTTCGCGGATCGTTGAATAACCTTTATAACCTTTGTAATAGTTGCGTACTGGTCTGTTAGTGTCAATATAGTTATAAGGAGCATCCTCATATACGGTTGCAAGTGTCATATGATTCTTGTCAAGTGCAGGTAAAAATGCAGAAAGAATCTTAAAAGTAGAACCTGGTTGTCTTGTAGTACCAGTAGCACGATTCAAGGAAAGATCGGAAGTCTTATTTCCACGTCCACCAACTAAGGCTTCTACAGTTCCGTTAGATTGATTCATGATCGTCATGGATATCTGAGGCTGGATCGTTGTTTGGAAAGATTCATTTGTAATGGTTTCACCTTTTGATAAAATATATTGTTTAAACTTTGTAACAACTGTCTTTGCACTTGCTTCATCTGTAAAAATCAACTGATTTCCAAGGTTATTTTTTCTCATATAATCAAGCAGATTGTGATCAGAATAAACAACGTCTTTTCCTGAAACAGTTTTTGCAGATAAAGAATAAGAAAGCGCGATTTTTGTGGCTTTTGGATAGTTTGAAGCATCGTTTGTGACGCTATCTGCAATCTTCTGGATCTGTTGATCCTGAGTAGAGTATATTTTCAATCCGCCACTGTAAATAGCATTATAAGCTTTTGTTTCGTCATACCCCAGTTGCTTTTTTAAATCTTTTACAACTTGAAGGATTAATGCGTCCTCAAAATAAGAATTTGTTGTTTTTTTTGCAGGTGCAGCAGCAGCATTTTTTTGAATTCTTGTGTA
>OHTK01000877.1_pt1 | contig 11359 bp, 5 predicted proteins | sample 1578931 | NCBI WGS metagenome assembly OHTK01 (sample SAMEA3879553, study PRJEB24766) | human gut metagenome | biome: human-associated habitat; feature: feces | place: USA | collected 1985/1987 | reverse complement strand
AGGACGAGGAGGCGGAAAGCCGGAGATGGTTCAGGGAACTGTAAAAGGTGAAGCTGGAAAGATCAGAGAGTGGATTCAGAAGATAGCGGAGGAATTGTCTTATGAAAAATGATCCGAGACGCTCCTTCTGGAGAGCTGCCGGTCCTTTACTTGGATTCTGGGGAATACAGCTGGTGATGGAATTTGTGATTGAGTTTATAATCATTCTTCCTTTTATGGGGGAAGCATCTTCCAGGATGACACAAAGTGGAGAAGTTCTTAATTATCAAGAAATGATGAATAAGTACTATGAAGTGTTAAGTCCTGCGTTTGATAAAATCATAGGAGGTCAGATTGCGATTGCAGGGATTGCTACAGCCGCAACGTTGTTTCTGACAGTTACATTGTTTGTTATCGATCGAAAGAAAGAGCAGATTGCAGGGATACAGCGGATGGGGGTTCAAAAGCCACTGAAGAATTACTGGTCACTTCTTGTGATGGGAGTGATCGGAAGTATTGGTGCTACATGTCTGTCCGCTATGGCACAGGCCGTTTTGGTTGATCCGGAGTATATCCAGACCGCACAGAATATGTATTCAGCAGATTTTGTGGTCCAGATTATTGTATTTGGATTTGTAATTCCGATTGCAGAGGAATTTATGTTCCGCGGAGTGCTCTATCAGAGGTACCGGGAGACCAGAGGATTTTATTATGCAGCAATCTGGACAGCACTGTTTTTCTCAGTCACACATACCAACACGGTACAGATGATCTACACTTTCCTCTTAGGAATTCTTCTGTGCTATGTTTATGAGAAATTTGGCTCAATGAAAGCTCCGATTACGCTTCACGTTGTTTTGAATCTGGGCTCTTTGCTCTTTACAGATATCGGAGTATTTAACTGGCTTGCCAGAGAATCGTTTAAAATGGCAGTGGCAGTGATCATCAGCACATTTATCTGTGCAGCTTGTTTTGTGTGGATTCAGAGAAGCGGGGATCCGGTGAGTACTCAGAAAACAGAAGAATAGTGAAGAAATACGAATGAAATAAATTGTATTAATAAAAATACAATCTTAAATTGTGCGCGATGAGGTGCGAAACCTTGTCGCGCCTTTTCTTTTTAATCCAGTATTTTATTAAATAAAATCAAAGAAAAACAGAAATCTTAATAATTAATATTATTTTTATAAGAAAATCAAAATAATCTGACTATTAAAAGAAAAACAATGAAAAATCAAATAATCAGACAATTTACAAGAACTTCCATATTTACAGCCTGGGTAAAAGGGTGTATATTCTAGAAAAAGTTTTACACGACGTGAGAAAGAAATGATTGAATGCGCCGGACAAAGAAGATTTTAAAGTAAACTTTAGATTACAGGAAGAAAGGATAGCGACTATGAGGAAAGAAATGGAAAGTCAGAATCGTGGTCTTTACCGCGAAAGTTTTGAACATGATAACTGTGGTATTGGTGCAATTGTCAATATCAAAGGCAAAAAGACACATAGTACAGTGGCAGGAGCCTTGAGTATTGTAGAACAACTTGAGCACAGAGCCGGAAAAGATGCAGAAGGAAAGACAGGAGATGGCGTGGGTATTCTGACACAGATTCCTCATGGATTTTTCAAGAAAGTCTGTCAGCCACTTGGGATCAAGCTGAAAGATGAAAGAGATTACGGTGTAGGTATGTTCTTTCTTCCGCAGGATGAATTAAAACGCAATCAGGCGAAAAAGATTTTCGAGGTTATTGTAAAAAAAGAAGGATTGAAGTTCTTGGGTTGGAGAGAAGTTCCGATTCATCCGGACATTCTTGGAAAGACAGCAGTAGACTGCATGCCATGTATTATGCAGGCATTTATTGAACGTCCTGCAAAATACGAGAAAGGAATCGACTTTGACCGTCGACTGTATGTAGTCAGAAGAATCTTCGAACAGAGCAGTGATGATACTTATGTTGTTTCACTTTCCAGCAGAACAATCGTTTACAAAGGAATGTTCCTTGTAGGACAGCTGAGACTTTTCTTTGAAGATCTGCAGGATGAAGAATTTATTTCTGCAATTGCAATGGTACATTCCAGATTCAGTACGAATACTGCACCGAGTTGGCAGAGAGCGCATCCGAACCGCTTTATGGTCCACAACGGAGAGATTAATACGATCCGTGGTAATGCAGATAAGATGCGTGCCCGTGAGGAAACGATGGAGGCAGGATGCCTGAAAGGCGAACTTCACAAAGTACTTCCAGCAATCAATACTTCGGGTTCTGACTCCGCAATGCTTGACAACGCATTAGAATTCATGGTGATGAGTGGAATGGATCTTCCGCTTGCAGTTATGATCTGTATTCCGGAACCTTGGATCAACAATAAAGAGATGTCCCAGAACAAGAAAGATTTCTATCAGTATTATGCAACAATGATGGAGCCATGGGATGGACCGGCGTCAATCTTGTTCTCAGATGGAGATGTTATGGGAGCAGTACTTGACCGTAACGGACTTCGCCCTTCCAGATATTACATTACAGATGATGACAATCTGATTCTTTCTTCAGAGGTTGGAGTTCTGGATATTGATCCATCCAAGATCGTGATGAAAGAAAGACTTCATCCAGGCAAAATGCTTCTTGTTGATACTGTTGCAGGACGCGTGATCGATGATGAGGAATTAAAAGAAAAATATGCAAATCAGTTCCCATATGGAGAATGGCTGGACAGTAATCTGATTCAGCTGAAGGATTTGAAAATCCCGAATAAGGATGTGCCAAAGTATACTGCCGAAGAGTGTACACAGCTTCAGAAAGCATTTGGTTATTCTTATGAAGACGTGAAAACTTCTATTCTGACAATGGCAAAGAACGGTGCCGAAGGAACCGCAGCGATGGGAATGGATGCACCGATTTCAGTCCTTTCGCAGAAACGTCAGCCACTGTTCGGATATTTTAAACAGTTGTTTGCACAGGTAACAAACCCACCGATCGATGCAATCCGTGAGGAAGTTGTAACATCTACAACAATTTATGTCGGAACAGACGGTAACCTTCTGGAGCAGAAGGAAGAGAACTGTAAGATGCTCAGAGTCAATAACCCGATTCTGACCAATACAGATCTTCTGAAAATTAAAAATATGAAAGTGGATGGATTCAAGGTTGCAGAGATCCCAATCACTTATTATAAAAACACAAGTCTTGAGAAGGCAATCGAGTATCTGTTTATTGAAGTAGACCGTGTGATCCGCGAGGGCGCTAACATTTTAATTCTGACAGACCGTGAGGTAGACGAATATCACGTTGCAATCCCGTCACTTCTGGCAGTATCCGGACTGCAACAGCATCTGGTACGTACAAAGAAGAGAACCTCAGTCGCGATGATTCTGGAAAGTGGAGAGCCTAGAGAGGTTCATCATTTTGCAACACTGCTTGGATATGGAGCATGTGCGATTAATCCATATCTTGCGCATGAGTCAATCCGTCAGCTGATTGAGTCTAATCTGCTTCACAAAGATTATTATGCAGCAGTAGATGATTATAACTCAGCAGTAATTCATGGAATTATTAAGATTGCATCCAAGATGGGAATTTCAACGATCCAGTCCTATCAGGGAGCAAAGATCTTCGAGGCAATTGGTCTCGAGACAGATTTTATTAACCGCTATTTTACAGATACAGTCAGCCGTGTTGGTGGTATCGGTATTGAAGAAATTGCAGAAGATTACACAGCATTCCATACAGAAGCATTTGATCCGCTTGGACTGCAGGTTGATACGACACTGGACAGTGTTGGAAAACATAAATATAAAAGTGGCGGAGAAGAACATCTCTATAATCCACAGACAATCCATATGCTTCAGCAGTCCACAAGACGTGGTGATTATGAAATGTTCAAGCAGTATACAGAGATGGTTGATGAGGAAGGCGAGAAGATCAATCTGAGAGGTCAGCTTGATTTCAATTTCCCGAAGAAGAGTGTACCGCTTGATGAAGTAGAAAGCGTAGATTCAATCGTAACAAGATTCAAGACAGGTGCGATGTCCTATGGATCTATTTCAAAAGAAGCACATGAGACAATGGCGATCGCCATGAATATGCTTCATGGTAAATCAAACTCCGGTGAAGGTGGAGAGGACATTGAACGTCTTGACACAAACAGATGTTCTGCAATCAAGCAGGTTGCTTCCGGCCGATTCGGAGTTACATCCAGATATCTGGTCAGTGCACAGGAAATCCAGATCAAGATGGCACAGGGAGCAAAACCAGGAGAAGGAGGACATCTTCCGGGTGGAAAGGTATATCCATGGATCGCGAAGACACGTCACTCAACACCAGGTGTAAGTCTGATCTCACCACCGCCGCATCATGATATTTATTCAATCGAGGATCTTGCACAGTTGATCTATGACTGTAAAAATGCAAATAAAAATGCAAGAATTTCTGTGAAACTGGTATCAGAAGCAGGTGTAGGAACAGTCGCTGCCGGTGTTGCAAAAGCAGGAGCCGGAGTTATTCTGATCTCAGGATATGACGGAGGAACAGGAGCAGCACCGAGAAGCTCGATTCAGAATGCAGGACTTCCGTGGGAGCTTGGACTTGCAGAAACTCATCAGACATTGATTCAGAATGGTCTGCGTGAGCGTGTCCGTATTGAGACAGATGGTAAGCTTATGAGTGGCCGTGATGTTGCAATCGCAGCAATCCTTGGAGCAGAAGAGTTTGGATTTGCAACAGCTCCGCTTGTAACAATGGGATGTGTTATGATGCGCGTCTGCAACCTGGATACTTGTCCGGTTGGTGTTGCAACTCAGAATCCGGAGCTTAGAAAACGTTTCAGCGGAAAACCGGAATATGTTGTCAACTTTATGCGTTTTATTGCAGAAGAATTAAGAGAATATATGGCAAAACTTGGTGTCCGCACAGTGGATGAACTGGTAGGACGTACAGATCTTCTGAAAGTAAAAGACGTTCCGACATCAGAGCGTGCCGCAACACTGGATCTGTCACAGATTCTGTACAATCCATATGCGAAAGAGAAGAAAGGTGTTATCTTTAATCCAAAGAAAGTCTATGATTTTGAACTTAACAAGACGTTGGATGAAAAAGTACTATTGAAACAGCTTCTTCCAGCCCTTGAAAGAGGAGAAAAGAGAGGACTTGAAGTAGATGTTACAAATACAGACCGTACTTTCGGAACAATTTTCGGATCTGAGATCACAAGAAGATATCCGGAAGGACTGGAAGAAGACAGCTATGTGATCCAGTGTAAAGGTGCCGGCGGTCAGAGCTTTGGAGCATTTATCCCAAGAGGACTGACACTGGAACTGACAGGAGACAGTAATGACTATTTTGGAAAAGGACTTTCCGGTGGAAAACTGGTTGTTTGCCAGCCGAAAGGTGTGAAATTTAAATCAGATGAGAACATTATCATCGGAAATGTTGCTCTTTACGGAGCTACAAGTGGTAAAGCATTTGTAGGAGGTGTTGCCGGAGAGCGTTTTGCGGTAAGAAACTCTGGTGCACGCGCAGTTGTAGAAGGTGTCGGAGATCACGGATGTGAATATATGACAGGTGGATGCGTTGTTGTACTTGGACAGGTTGGAAAGAACTTTGCAGCCGGAATGAGCGGCGGTATTGCCTATGTAATCGATCTCGATAACAGCCTGTATCGTAAAGTAAATAAAGCAATGGTCAACATTGAACGTGTCACAGATAAGTATGATGTACAGGAATTAAAAGGAATGATCCAGGAGCATGTTGCTTATACAAACTCTGAGGTAGGTAAGAAGATTCTTGATAATTTCAAAGAATATCTGCCAAAATTCAAGAAGATCATTCCGGAAGACTATGAGAGAATGATGTCCACGATCATCCAGATGGAAGAAAAAGGACTTAGTAGAGAAAAAGCAAAAATCGAAGCATTTAATATGATCAAGAACGGAAGATAGGAGGCATAGAGATGGGAAAACCGACAGGATTTATGGATTATGAAAGACAGGATAAACCGGCAGAGAGCCCATTGGAACGCATCAAACATTTCAATGAGTTCCATACGCCTCTTAGCAAAGAAGAACAGGAGCTTCAGGGCGCACGCTGTATGGCGTGCGGAGTTCCGTTCTGTCAGTCTGGAAAGCCGCTTGCAGGAATGGCCAGTGGATGTCCACTGCACAACCTTGTGCCAGAGTGGAATGACTTGATCTACAATGGAAATTGGAAGGAAGCTTATTTACGTCTGAAAAAGACAAACAATTTTCCGGAATTTACTTCCCGTGTATGTCCGGCACTGTGTGAAAATGCATGTACCTGTGGACTGAATCAGGAAGCAGTTGCATCAAAAAGTAATGAATATGCAATTATTGAAAATGCATATGAGATGGGATATGCAAAGGCAAATCCACCGAAAGTGCGTACAGGAAAGAAAGTCGCAGTGATCGGTTCCGGTCCGTCCGGACTTGCGGCAGCAGATCTTCTGAACAGAAGAGGTCATCAGGTAACTGTTTTTGAACGTGAGGACAAACCGGGTGGATTGCTCCGCTACGGAATTCCGAATATGAAGCTGGAGAAACAGATTATCGACCGTAAGATTGCGATTATGGAAGAAGAGGGAATTATCTTCCAGACTGGATGTAATGTCGGAAAAGACGTGAAGGCGGCAGATATCCTGAAAGAATATGACCGCGTGATCCTTGCATGTGGAGCATCAAATCCAAGAGATATCAAAGCACCGGGAAGAGATGCACAGGGAATTTATTTTGCAGTAGATTTCCTGAAATCAACAACGAAAGCACTATGGGCAAATGACATGAAGCTTAAAACAGGAAGCTACATTTCTGCAAAAGGAAAAAATGTAATTGTAATCGGAGGCGGAGATACAGGAAATGACTGTGTCGGAACATCTATCCGTCATGGAGCAAAGAGCGTTCTCCAGCTGGAGATGATGCCGAAAGCACCGGACGAGAGGACACCGCTGAACCCATGGCCGGAGTGGCCAAGAGTCTGCAAGACAGATTATGGCCAGCAGGAAGCAATCGCTGTGTTTGGTTCTGATCCTCGCGTTTACACAACGACAGTGAAAGAATTCATAAAAGACAAGAAAGGAAATCTCTGTAAGGCAGTTCTTATCAAGCTTGAGAGTAAGACAGATGAGAAGACCGGACGGAAAATGATGGTTCCGGTAGAAGGAAGCGAGTATACCGTAGATGCAGATCTTGTTCTGATCGCAGCAGGATTCCTTGGAAGCCAGGATTATGTAACAAAAGCATTTGGTGTAGAAGTGAATGAACGCACAAATGTAAAGACAGAGGCAGGAAAATATTCTACAAATGTGAAGGATGTATTCACAGCCGGGGATATGCACAGAGGACAGTCTCTTGTTGTATGGGCTATCCGTGAAGGTCGTGAAGTGGCAAGAGAAGTGGATGAAAGCCTGATGGGATATACAAACTTATATATTCAGTAGAAAATAAAAGATCATACAGTGAAACAGGAATCTGGAAAGTTTATCTAAGAATAAAGAGAACTTTCCAGATTTTTTTGTTACAAAAATGTTACGAAAAAATGAAAAAAGTAAGGAAAACTATTGAAAATATTACATAAATACGCTATAATGTTGAGCGTAGAATGTAAATAAAATACCCTCTTGTTACGAGAAATATGTTGAAAAAACACAATAGATGTTGTATTATAACATATGAGTATGTGGAATTATAATGTAACTATTTACAACGAGTTATGATACGAAAATTATAATGCATCACATGGGGGACTAGATAAAAATAAGGATAGGTGGAAAGATGAAGTTAAAAAAAGTAAGCAGTATGATTCTTGCAGTAACACTTGCATGTACAATGACTGTTACACCGGTACTTGCCGACGAAGTCAGTGATCTGAAGCAGAAGAAGCAGGAGACACAGAATCAGGTAAGCGATCTTCAGACACAGCTGAATTCACTTATGACCAAGATCTCTGATCTTGAGAATGATCTGATCGAAACAGGTGAGGAAATCTCTCAGACGGAGGAAGATCTGAAGACAGCGCAGGAGGAACAGGAACAGCAGTATGCAGCTATGAAGCTTCGTATTAAGTATATGTATGAAGAAGGAACAGGAACTGCTACAGTAGAGAAGGTACTGACATCCGGAGATATTTCCAGTGTACTGACACAGGCAGAATATTCCCAGCAGGTACATTCTTATGACAGAGATAAGCTCGAAGAGTATGTTGCGACAGTTCAGAAAGTAGAAGATCTTAAGACAACGCTTGAGACAAAGATGGCTGATCTGCAGGAGACACAGACGGAGTATGATGCACAGAAGGATGAACTGAATACAACAATCACAGAGAAGAGTAGTGAAATCGCAAATCTCGATGTTAAGATTGATGAAGCTGTAAAGAAAGCAGCGGAAGAAGCAGCGAAGAAAGCAGCGGAAGAGGCAGCGAAGAAAGCAGCAGAAGAAGCAGCAGCGAAGAAAGCAGCTGAGGAAGCAGCTAAGAAGAATAACTCAAGCAGTAGTTCATCTAATAGAAATAACTCAAGCAATAGTTCTTCCAGTAGTTCAAACTCCAGTAGTTCGAACTCCAGCAGCTCAAGTTCAGGAAGCTCAAGCAGTTCAAGCTCCAGTAGCTCAAGCAGTAGTTCTTCCAACAGTTCAAGCAGCTCAAGTTCTTCCTCATCAAGCCCAAGTTATAGTGCTAATAAGGGAAGCGTTATTGTAAATGCAGCTTATTCACAGATCGGAGTTCCATATGTATGGGGCGGAACTACACCGGGAGTTGGACTTGACTGTTCAGGACTTGTACAGTATTGTTACAGACAGGCTGGAATTTCAATTCCAAGAACAAGTGGAGATATTCTTGCAGCAGGAACAATTGTAAGCAATCCTCAGCCGGGAGATATCTGTTGGACATCGGGGCATGTAGCGATTTACATTGGCGGAGGACAGATGATCGAAGCACAGCAGACAGGAGTGCCGGTTAAGGTAAGTTCTGTACGTGTTACATATTATGTAAGATATTAGAATCAAAAAAAGGAATCAGTGATGCTGATTCCTTTTTATTTTACACTTTAAAATTAAAATAGTCGCTTCTTGCGTCTTCGTCCCTTACAATAAGGACAGCTTTCACGATGACGTTTCTTGTATAAAATCTTTTCAGAAACACTTAATTCATAGACGTGATCAGGATTACGCTTGCAAATCCACCAGACGTTAGTTGAATATTTTTCTGTAATCTCATCAGGATCAACAAATACATAATTGTTAATCCAATTCCATTCATTCATTAGATCGGGATGAAGTGCCGCGAAGGATGTTTTGCCAGGGATAGCTTTTCGACCTGAACAATACAATACGGACAGTCGGCATTACCATTAACCATATCAATGATTTCAGCATTGTAATCGTTATGGCAAGTAGGGCAAGTCCAAGCACCAGATCTGTGATTGGGTCGGACTTCATCCGCAGTTAATTCATTTTGGTCACTCCATAAAGTAGCAATGTCAGGGTATTTAGCAAAAGAATTCATGCTGTATGCTATTGGAAGAAATATAAATAAATATCATCGTTTTTTATACGAAAAACTGAGAAAATTTGAAGGAAAAACTGCCTAGAAAAAAATGCGGCTGAAAAAATCCAAACAAGGATTTTTTGCGGCCAAAAACAGAAAGTATTTATCAAAATAAAAATATCCTGAACAAGTTGCAGAGCCAGAAAGCTCTGTAACTGTCAGGATATTTTTGTTTGGTGCTGTCAGCTCTAAAAAACGTTATTTACCGACAGCTCCCTGTTTTGTTTTAATGATATTTATGCATCCGTACATAATAGCTGATGCATAAGATCACAGTGGCTCCGCTCCATGCTGCAATCTCTGCAAAGAAAATACCGTCCTGTCCGATAAAATGGGGAAGGATCAGTGCAGCACTGATACGCATGACAAATTCAGCCATACCACTTACCATAGGCATTAAGGTATCTCCCAGCCCCTGAAGTACAGATCTGTACACGTACAGGAAGTACAAAACCCAGAGCATGGCAGCCATAATAGAAAGGTATTTAAAAGCAATTGCCAATACCTGCTGTGTCTGCTGCGGTTCACCTGAGATGAAAAGTGAGAGAATATTTTTTCCAAATAAAAACATGGCAGCAGAAATGATCAGTGAGGTAAGCAGGGAAAGCAGCATACTGCTGCGGACGCCTTTTCTGATCCTGTCAATCTTTCCGGCTCCCAGATTCTGACCCACATAGGTAACGATGGCATATCCATAGGAAATAGCAGCCATTTCCAGCAGACCATAAAGCTTGTTTGTAGCTGTAAATCCTGCCACAAAAAGAAAGCCATAGCCATTGATCACATACTGGACTACCAGACCGCCCACACCGATGATGATATTCTGAAATACAACAGGAATACCAAGCTTCATCAGGCGGGCATTCATGCCGGAGGCAGACATAAAATCTGCTTTGGTCAGATGAACAATATCAATTCTGCGTAAAATCAGGAAACAGTAAACAGCGGAGAAGCTCTGTGCAATCACAGTTGCGATTGCTGCTCCTGCCACACCCCATCCGAAGCCTGCCACAAAAAGGATGTCCAGTGAGACATTCAGCACAGATGCGATGATCATTGAGGTCAGCGGTGTTTTACTGTTTCCCATAGCCCTTAGAGCAGAGGCAAACATATTATAGGCTGCTGTGGCGGGGATTCCACAGAAAATGATGCGCAGATATAACAGAGACATTCCGATAATATTGGAAGGTGTATGCAGCCCTGTTAATACCAGCGAAGCAAATGACTGGCTGAGAATCAATACTCCGGCTGCGATGAATGCGGTCAGCCGGTAACTGTGAGCCAGAGATTTACGCAGATTTTCGAAATCCTTTGCCCCATAATACTGGGAGAGTTGAATAGAAAATCCCTGAGTGAGTCCTGTGGATATTCCTGTGACAACCCACATCAGAAAGTCAACAGCACCCAGTGCGGCAAGAGCCTCCACACCTGCAACCTGGCCAACAACCATGGTATCCACCATTGTATAAAGCTGCTGACAGATATTTCCCAGCATCAGGGGAATTGCAAAAAGAATGATCAACCGTCCCGGTGAACCGGAGGTCATATCCTGAATCTTGGTTTTCATTAGTATAAAAGTTCCTTTCCGGAGCATATTTGAAAAAGTTTAGAAATGATTATTCGAATATGCCCTGATATTTACATTAATAATTTGTAACTATTCAGTAGTCTGCTATCCCGCGAGGTGTTTTGGCACGTAAGTACCAAAATCCCGAGACATACAAGCCAAAATGCCATCACCGCAGGTGATTTTTAATGCATTTTGGCTCGTAACTGTGAAGGTACTGAACAGTTACACATTTTCCATATCACCGGAATTCTCCGTAGAA